>ERZ773131.2989-NODE-2989-length-10204-cov-3.287122_pt1 | contig 10204 bp, 5 predicted proteins | sample MGYA00511082_ERZ773131 | MGnify/ENA primary metagenome ERZ773131 (study PRJEB29015, sample SAMEA2737813) | human gut metagenome | biome: human gut; feature: human-associated habitat; material: faeces | place: China | collected 2012 ...
CCGACGACATTGGTTCCATAGTGGGCGACCAGCGGAAAGATCTCATCCATGATCTTTTGCTTGCCATTGACCGAGTTGATGATGGGCTTGCCAGCGTAGCGGCGCACGGCGGCCTCGACGGCTGCGGGGTCGGTGGAGTCAATCTGCAACGGCAACAGCGTGGAGCCCTGGAGCTGTTCGGTCGCCTGTTGGATGATCTTGACCTCGTCGATCTCGGGCAGGCCCACGTTGACGTCCAGGATGTCGGCGCCCTGTTCCTGCTGGCTGATGCCCCGGCTCACGACGTAGTCCAGGTCGCCGTCGCGCAGGGCCTGCTGCAGGCGCTTTTTGCCGGTGGGGTTGATGCGCTCGCCGATGACGGCAATCTTATGGCCGTCGCAGGGAAGGTCCACGACCGTCTGGGCGCTCGTGACCGACATACTGGGCTTGCGATGGCGTGGGCTGGGCGTGTGGTTGTCAATAAGCGTGCGTAGGGCCGCCATGTGCGCCGGCGTGGTGCCGCAGCAGCCGCCCACGACGCTTACGCCGTCCTCAATCATACCGGCGACGGCCACGGCGTACTCGGGCGCCTGGATATCAAAGACGGTGTTGCCGTCGTCGTCCACGTGGGGCAGTCCTGCGTTGGCCTGCACCATAACGGGCTTGTCCGTAACGGTGAGCATGCGAGCGGCGAGTCCTCGGAGCTCGGCCGGTCCCTGGCTGCAGTTGATGCCCAAAACGTCGGCGCCGATGGCATCGAGCGTGATGGCGGCAACCTCGGGACTCGTGCCCAGGAAGGTGCGACCGTCTTCCTCAAAGGTCATGGTGGCAAAGACGGGCAGATCGGAGTTCTCGCGGCAGGCGAGGACGGCCGCCTTGATCTCGGCCAGGTCGGTCATGGTTTCGATAATAAAGAGGTCCACGCCCGCATTGACGCCGGCGCGCACTTCCTCGGCAAAGAGGTCATAGGCCTCGTCGAAGCTGAGGGTGCCCAGGGGGCGAAGCAGCGCACCGATGGGGCCGATGTCGCCGGCGACGTAATGGGCACCGGCCGCGCGGGCACAGGCGGCAGCGGCGGCAAAGACATCTGCCACGGTAGCGGCGCCATCGAGCTTGTGGGCGTTGGCGCCAAAGGTGTTGGCGGTGATCACGTCGCAGCCGGCCTCGACGTACTGTCGCTGAATGTCGGTAATGACCTGGGGCTCCTCAAAGTTGAGCAGCTCGGGCAGAGCGCCGGCCTTCATGCCGGCCGCCTGCAGCATGGTGCCCATGCCGCCGTCGAACAGCAGGTGTCCCGTGCCCTCGATGGCGGCGCGCAGGCGATCGTCCTTAATGCGCAGATCGTCGATCGTGCGCGTCTTGTACGTGGCACCGTTGCGACGTGCGGCATCAACGGGTGCCGCCAGCGCGGCACCGTCCAGATCATGAGTGATAAGTATGTTTGAGCTATTCGCCATGTGCATCCATTTCGTCTAGAGCCCACTGAGGAATTTCTATTTGAAGAGATTTGTCGGGCTCGATATCTTCGATTCGCTTGTTGTAGTGGGCAAGAAGCCGTGCGACATTTAATCGAATTAGGCCTCGCTTGTAGAACGATAACTCTTCAATATTGATGCCGATAAACGATTCGAGTGCGATAACCTGTACGCGATTGCCGAGTCCCTCACTTTCGAACAGTCCGTAAGCGAAGGAAACTTTATCGTGGGGGACAACGACGATGGGCCGAATGCCATTTCGAATGTTATCTCGGCATCGATCGGTCAATTTGGCCATTGGCGATACAGTCACATGAAATGCAGCATCATTGATTTGGAAATCGCCAGAACGGTCTGTCTGCTGGTCGGCGGCGTTTGAGTTGTCTTTTCCGATTTCTATGGTTGGAAATAACATCTCTAGTTTTGCACCTACCAGGTGCTGTGCGACGGTACCCGTTGGCTTATCGGACCGTAGGCTTGCTTCGGCTAGGATATCATCGACAATGACAGAAATTGGTTTTTGAAGATCGATTTCGACTTTGATTCTCTGCCGGTTAAAGAAATCGACCTGGATTCGCTCGACGAAGAAATTGGCGATTGCATTCGCAGCTTCAAGACGAGTGTCTTCGCAAATGTCACTGGGTAGGGCAGAGTTGATAATCGTGGCAAGCTCAAGCGCCATCGGGAGTGTGCCGCGTGAGGTTCTGCCGCCCTCTGACGCGAAGGCACGCGTTTCCCCATGTCTGGCTAAAACTGTTTTGATGCATGCTCCACTTAGGCCTCGTACTTGGCTCCCCTTGTCCGATTGCACATAATCGTCGGTGAGCGGAAAACGGTTTTGCAACAGCTCGCTTATGCCTATGCCAACCGCCATGACGTTACGGTTGACGTTGCCTCGCTTGCTGCGCTTGGATTCGTACCAGAGTTCAATGGCATCCAAGATGTCTTTATCGGGCTCGCTCAAGGAGCAATTGGTCATTTCCATTATTGTCCACTCCGTTCCTTGAAGACATAAGCGCGGGTTTGACTGCATTTTTTATAAGCCAAGTGACAACTGGCACGGCAACTGCATCGCCGAATGCGTAGCGAATCTGAGCATCCGAGAAGCCGCTAAACTGACATGAGTCAACACCTTGGAGACGGGCATATTCAGTTCCAGTCATCCAGCGAACTTCTATCTTTCCGTTTTCGCATATAACGACTGCCTGTCTTGATGAGCCGCCGCGAGCCGTTCTTAGACATCCGGCAATTTCTTCTTCACGGATTTCCCAGCGCACAACGCCCGATCGCGTGCGACGGTAAGCAGTGCGAACAATTTTTTCTTTGGCATTTAAGAAGCGCTGAAGGCGCTCTGCTTGATGCGGTGCAAGTGAGTCGATAAATGCTTGTACTTGGTTTTTGTTCCACCAACGCTTGTCGTTCTCGGGAATATTTTCAACAACCGTTGCAAGGCCCGTCATGCGAAGTGGACTTGGCTCGTTTAGGTGAGAGACGTGCGTAATGAGTGAAGGGTCGGAGTGAATCCAGGAGACCTTTTCAGGACGAAGCGAGGAATCGAGTCGGCTGTTGGGAAGAGGGTTTTTTAATCCGACGACAAACATGCGGGGGCGTGACTGGGGAAGCCAGTGCCGTGCATCGATAAAATAAGCGTCGCATGAATAGCCTAAACGATTAAATTCCTGGCAAACGAGTCTAAAGTCATCACTGTTATTAGACGTGGCAAGGCCGATGACATTTTCGAGAACAAGTGCCCGCGGGGCACGATCGCCCATTCCTTCGATGGCCTTAATAAAGCCAAAGAACGCACTGGACTCTTTGCCAGAGATAAGTCCCTCCCTGTTTCCCGCGAGAGATAAGTTTGTGCAAGGGCTTGACGCCCATGCGATGTCGGCTTGGGGTATTAAGTCGGGGTCGAGTGTGTGGACATCCTGCTCGACTAGATGCTCATCGCCCCAACACTGGCCGTACATGGCGCATTTAGTATGGTCTATGTCATTTGCCCAGATTGTTTTGATTCCGGCTTTTGCCATGCCGGCACGAGCCAAGCCAATGCCTGAAAAAAACTCAAGCGCGGTTAGTTGTGGCGAGAACTGCAGAATGTTGTGCATGTACTGGCTTTCAGATAGTTGTTATTTGGAATCTTATGGTACTTGTTTGTGAGGACATCCGCTTACATACGGATGAGATTCCCTCGATACCGTGCCATCAATTGACATTTTATTCAGAATGCGAATAGCAGGTGGTGTGGGCGGCGCGGAAGCGGCAGTTCTCGCGCATGCGGCAGATATTGCAGGTGGGGCGGCTCTGGGCGTCGTGGACTTCGCCGTCGAACAGGCCGATCACCGCGGTCACGCTCTTGGTGGGCATGAGTAGGCTGGTGGGTGTGACGGTAAGCCCGATGAGCCGCGTGGCGTTGAGCGCGTTGACGATCGAGCGCTGGGCCGAGAGCGGGCAGTCGCCGTAGCCGGGACTAAAGCGCCAGTTGCCGGCGAGCCCATGAACGGCGGCGTCCATCTTGACCTGCTGGTCCATTTGCTCAACGGCGGCTTCCACGTAAGCGGAGCACGCGGCGTCGAGCACGGCGCCCTCCAGGGGATGTTGGGCTCCCGTGGTGCGCAGGCGACGCTCGGCGTCCATGCCGAGGGTGCATGCCATGAGCGCGGCAAAGCGGGCGTCTTTGAGATGGCGATAGATATCGCGACCACGCAGCTCAACGTTGGTGCCGACCAAGCGAATGCAAGGCTCACTTTGTTCGTCCACGCCCGTGGCATCGACGGCAAATACGCGGCGCACGCCACGGGGCTCAATGTCCAATTCCAGGCGTTCAACGACAAGCTCAATACGTCGTGACAGTTCGGGCTCAATCTGCTGGCCGCCGTAACCCAGATACCGCAGCATCTCGGCACGGTCGACACGGGGATGGTGCGCAGCATCGACACGGTAAAGCGCCGGCGACGCAAGGTCGGCCGGCACTTCGACAGCGGTTGTATCGATGTGCGGTTTTTCCATTACCCCAGGCGCTCCATAATGGTCGCGACGATCGCAGGACGATTCATAGTGTACAGGTGCAGACCGGCGGCACCTTGCTCCTTAAGGTTGCAAAGCTGACGGGCGGCATAATCTACACCGGCTGCCTGCAGGCTCTCGGGGTCGTTCTCGTACTTGGCGAGAATCTTGATGACGGGGGAGGGCAGCGACGCGCCGCACATAAAGACCATGCGGCTGATCTGGGACTTGCCCATAAACGGCATGATGCCCGCGGTAATGGGCACGGTGATGCCTGCCTTGTCGGCAAGCTCGCGGAAGCGGTAAAAGCACTCGTTGTCAAAGAAGAGCTGCGTCACAAAGAAGCTCGCGCCGGCGTCCTGTTTTTGCTTGAGGTATTCGACCGAAGCGTTGAGGTCCTCACAGGCAATGTGGCCCTCGGGGTAGGCTGCGGCGCCCACGCAAAAGCCGGCGTCGACGAGCTCGGGGATGAGGTCGCGGGCGTAGGCGTAGTCGGAGGCGGGCTTGTCGTCCTCGGTCGCGCCGGCGGGAAGATCGCCGCGCAGGGCCAGCACGTTTTCCACGCCGGCCGAGCGATACTCATCGATCTTGGCGGCGATATCGGCATGCGACCGGCCCACGCAGGTAAGGTGTGCCACCGAGGGCGTGTCGAATTCGCTCGTAATCATATGCGCGATGGGGGCGGTGGTGGCGCCGTTGCCCGAGCCGCCGGCAGAGCAGGTGACCGAGACAAAGCTCGGCGAAAGCTTGCACAGATTGCCTGCCACTTCGCGAGCCATGTCGAGGGTCAGTTCGCCCTTGGGCGGGAACATCTCAAACGAAATGGGCGCGGTGCCCTGGGATGCTGCCTGCTTAAAAACCTCGTCGACGCGCATATCGTGCTCCTCTAGATACGTAATAGTGTGATGTGTTGTAAGGATTCTACAGCACCACTGTGTCACGGTGGAGTTTCACTCGCTATTCGGGGATACCAATCAAAGATGCCTTGCTATCGACATTCCCTATAGCAGAGCGGTCAATCTAGGATGGGGCTATAAAGACTGGTATCTGATGCGAAATACCAGTTAATAGAGCCCCATCCCAAATTGACTACCCTTAAACTATGGGGAGAGGTCTGCAATTTATGCAGTTGATTGGCTGTTGAGGGTGGCAACGCCGCCTCGATAGGGTAACCTCATTGATTGGTTTCGTGACAGCAACATAACGGTAATGTTGCGGAAACACGACGAGCCTAATCTATGACTCGTTCGTTAGTAATCAACACCGCTTCTCACGCGGTGCCGATACGAAGGGAGTTCCGTATGGCCGAACTTACTGACCGCTTCGGGACCATGGTGTTCTCTGAGGAAGTCATGAAGGACTACCTCCCCAAGGACATTTGGAAGCGCCTTGCTGCAACCCTCGAGGGCGGTGAGCCGCTCGACCTGGATGTGGCCAACGCCGTTGCCCATGCCATGAAGGTCTGGGCCATCTCCAAGGGCGCGACGCACTACGCACATTGGTTCCAGCCTCTTTCGGGCATTACTTCCGAGAAGCACGACAGCTTCCTGGAGCCCAACCACGACGGCACCGCCATTACCAAGTTTACGGGCAAGAACCTCATCCAGGGCGAGCCGGACGCCTCCAGCTTCCCCAACGGCGGCCTGCGCGCCACCTTCGAGGCCCGTGGCTACACCGCTTGGGATCCCACCAGCCCCGCCTTTATCAAGGACGATGTCCTGTGCATCCCCACGGCTTTCTGCTCCTACACGGGCGAGGCCCTGGACAAGAAGACCCCGCTGCTGCGTTCCATGACCGCGCTCTCGCGTGAGTCTAAGCGCGTTTTGGCGCTGTTCGGTAAGACCCCCAAGAAGGTCGTTCCTTCCGTGGGCGATGAGCAGGAGTACTTCCTGATCAAGAAGGACGCTTACCGCAAGCGCAGGGACCTGGTCATCACCGGGCGCACCCTCTTTGGTGCTGCTCCCTGCAAGGGCCAGGAGCTCGAGGAGCACTACTTTGGCGCTATCCGCCCCACCGTCTCGTCCTATATGAAGGACCTGGACGATGAACTGTGGGCGCTTGGCATTCCTGCCAAGACCAAGCACAACGAGGTCGCTCCCTGCCAGCATGAGCTCGCCCCTGTCTACGGCGAGGTCAACGAGGCCATCGACCAGAATCTGGTCATGATGGAGAAGATGAAGCTCATCGCCTCCCGTCACGACTTGGTCTGCCTGCTGCACGAGAAGCCCTTTGAGGGCATCAACGGTTCGGGCAAGCACAACAACTGGTCGCTTGGCACCGAGTCCGAGAACCTGCTCGACCCGGGCGACACCCCGCTCGACAACCTGCAGTTCATCGTCTTCCTCACCGCGGTGATCGAGGCCGTCGATAACTATCAGGAACTCCTGCGCGCCTCTGTTGCCTCGGCCGGCAACGACCATCGTCTGGGCGCCAACGAGGCTCCTCCGGCGATTATGTCCATCTTCCTGGGCGACCAGCTTACCGAGGTCGTCGAGAAGATCATCGATGGCAAGGCTTCCGTCCATGCCACGCGCGGCGTGCTTGACTTGGGCGCCGATACCCTGCCCAAGCTGATGCAGGACAACACCGACCGCAACCGCACCTCCCCGTTTGCCTTCACCGGCAACAAGTTCGAGTTCCGTGCCTGCGGCTCCGAGCAGAACGTCTCCGACTCCAACCTGGTGCTCGATGCCGCCGTGGCCAAGTCGCTCAAGTCCTTCGCCGACGCGCTTGAGGGTACGCCCGAGGATGAGTTCCAGGACGCCGCGCTCGAGTACTGCAAGAAGGTCCTGACCGACCACCAGCGCATCCTCTTCTCCGGCGATGGCTACTCCGACGAGTGGCCCGTCGAGGCCGAGAAGCGCGGCCTTGCCAACAACAAGACCACGGCCGACGCTCTTCCCGCCTTTGTTTCCGATAAGGCCATTGCGCTCTTTGAGGAGACGGGCGTCCTGACCAAGGCCGAGGCCCAGTGCCGCTACGATTGCAAGCTCGAGAAGTACAACAAGCTCATGAACATCGAGGCTACCACGATGGTTCGCGAGGCGCGTCGTACCTATCGCCCGGTCATTACTGCCTATGCCACCAAGGTCGCTAAGGGCCTTGAGACTATTCGTGCCGCCGGTGCCGAGGCCGCCATGCAGTGCGAGCAGAACACGCTCAACAAGCTCTGCAACGGTATCACCACCATCAACGACTCCATCAAGGCGCTCGACGCCGTACATCAGAAGGCCGAGGCTCTCGATGGCCAGGAGCAGGCCAACGTGTACGCGCACGAGGTCGTTCCCGCTATGGATACGCTGCGCGGCGCCGTGGATGCCATGGAGGAGATCGTGGCCGCCGACTACTGGCCGGTCCCGACCTACGATGACATTCTGTTCTATGTGTAACAGACACGTTTGATTTTGGGTGCGAAGGGGTCTCGCCTGTGCGAGGTCCCTTCTTTTTTGTCGCCACTGGCGAAGACGGCAGAGGTTCTTGGCTGATTTGGCGCACATTTGGCGCACGGGCTTGGCGCGCATGCGCCGAAACGAAAACAGCCAAGACAAAAAACGAACCCGCACGACTTAACATCGCACAGGTTCGCACATTTTCGGGTTGGTGCCCCCAGCGGGATTCGAACCCGCGATATCCACCTTGAAAGGGTGGCGTCCTTGGCCGCTAGACGATGGGGACAGCGGGAAAGAGTATAGCAGACTTTTCTATCCGTTCACAAATCGTTGGCAGATTGAAAAACCACCACACAGGAGTGGGTTTCTATTCCGATTTTCAAATATCTCAATCTGTAACATCTGGGCGGGCAAATCGGCTCTATCTGTTACAGATCGAGACAGACGGCGGCAGTCGGGGCGAACATCTCAATCTGTAACAGTAAGATGACTTTTAACGGTCTAAATGTTACAGATCGAGACAAACTACCGTGGCGGGTCGAAACCACCACAAAGGTGCCTGTCCACTTTGTGGTGGTTAGGGGAGGAGCTTCATCGCGGCGTCGTGGGCGGCGTGCTCGTAGGTGTCGTCGAGGGGTTTGAGCGGCAGCAGGGCTGTGGCCTGCGCATCGCCGCGGCGCTCGAGGGCATGCGCGATCAGCCAGTCGGCGAGTTCGGGGTTTTTGGGCAGCGCCGGCCCGTGCAGGTACGTGCCGATGACGCCCTTGTAGATCAGACCCTCAAAGCCATCGTCGCCGTTGTTGCCGGTGCCCGCGACGACGGACGTTCCGAGCGGCGTTGCCTCCGCGTCGAGCAGGGTGCGACCTCCATGGTTCTCGAATCCCACAAAGGGCTCAGGTGCCAGATCGGTTTTGACGGCTACGTTGCCGATCAGGCGATCGGAGCCACGTACGGTTTCGGCGGCAATGACGCCCAGGCCCTCGATGCGATTTTCGCCCATATAGTACGAACGGCCGAGCAGCTGATAGCTGCCACAGATGGCAAGCAGCGAGCCGCCATCCTCAACATAGGCCGCGACCTTGTCTTTTTGGGCGAGCAGCTCGTGTGCCACGGCTAGCTGGTCGCGGTCGGAGCCGCCACCCATCATGACGATATCGGCATCGGTCAAATCAAGCGTTTCGCCCATACGGACCTCGTCCACGCGCACGGGAATGCCACGCCAGGCGCAGCGGCGCTCGAGGGCGATGACGTTGCCGCCGTCGCCGTAGAGGTTAAGGGCATCGGGATACAGGTAGACGATGCGCAGCGGGCGCGAAAGCTCGACTGGCGCGATACCGACAGGAAGAGCGCTGCCGTCGGCACGGGCTACGGCGCGCCCAGCAACAGCGTCGGCGGTGGCGCCTTTCAGCCCGTCGAGCTCCTTGACCAGCGGCGGGAAGGCCGTGTAGTTGGCGACGGCGTAGAACGTATCGCCAGCCTCCTCGTCTGCCACGGCGCCGATCGCCTGCTCGATATTCGAGATGATGGCGGCGTCGATGCCGGCGTACTTCAGGCGTACCTGCATATCGTGCGCGCGCGTACCCCCGACAAAGGCGATAAGCCCTGGGGTATCGGCGATGCGCTCGAAGTCGACGTCGTAGATCCACGAGACATCGTGGCCGTCGGCGTCGTTGTCGTTCAGGAAGAAGGCGCAGAGCCTGCCGCCTGCCGTTTTAATGGACTGGATCTGGCGATCGAAGCCCACGGGATTTTTGGCCAGGTTTGCCTCGACAGTACGGCCGGCGATCTCCCAGCGGCCCATGCGTCCGCCGGCGGGGACGTAGGCATCGAGCGTTGGCTGCAGATGTGCCGCGTCCACGCCCAACTCGCGCGCCGCAAAGAAGGCGGCGGCAACGTTGTAGACCATGTACAGGCCGTTGTAGCGCGTGGCGATGTGCGTTGCGGGCGCTTGTGCCTCGGGTCCAAAGTTCAGGTCAAAGCCGTAGCCGTCGCAGCCGAGTTCCACGCCCGTCACGCGACGGACAAGCCCAGGGCGGGCCCAGCCGCACGAAGGACAATGATAGGCGCCGAGCTGGCCGTACTGCACATAGTCGTATTCCAACGGCGCGTTGCACTGCGAGCAAAAACGCGAGTCGCTAATGCAATCGGACTCGGTGCCCGTGGCACCGTCGATGCCAAAGGCGATGCTCGTGTTGGGGACGCGTGCGGCGATCGAGGCGCACAGCGGATCGTCGGCGTTATAGATGAGCGTCGTTGCCGGCGAAAGCTCCAACGCGTGGGCGATGACCTCCTGGGTGTGGTCGATCTCGCCATAGCGATCCAGCTGGTCACGGAACAGGTTGAGCAGCACGAAGT
>ERZ773131.2991-NODE-2991-length-10200-cov-3.378413_pt1 | contig 10200 bp, 5 predicted proteins | sample MGYA00511082_ERZ773131 | MGnify/ENA primary metagenome ERZ773131 (study PRJEB29015, sample SAMEA2737813) | human gut metagenome | biome: human gut; feature: human-associated habitat; material: faeces | place: China | collected 2012 ...
TGCTCTTCCGATCTCTGGTCCAGCGGCGGCTATGGCAACTATGTCATCATCTACCACAGCAGACAGTCTCCCGGCACGCTCCAGCTCGGCCAGCTTTTTGTGGGCGGCGTTGGGCTTGGCAGTGAGACAGATCATTTTGTTTCGATAAAATCGGTAGAACTCCTCTGTGTGCCGTTCAAAGTAAGTGTGGCTGAGGATGGTTTCCGGCGGTACGGCAAACTGCTGGTGATACAGTCCGTCCTGACTGCGGAAATCTGGAATGCCGCTCTCTGTGGAAACGCCGGCACCGCCGAAAAAGACAATCCGCCGGGAGGAATCGATCCAGGCTTGCAGCTGAGAAATGGGTGATTTTTCCATAAAAAATGCCTCCCTTATTCGGAAATGACAGAGACGTAGAAGGTGCGTCTCCGCGGCCCGTCAAATTCGCAAAAATAAATGCCCTGCCAGGTGCCCAGCACCAGCCGGCCGTTTTTCACAGGAACGGTGACGCTGCTCCCTACGGCAGTGGCCTTGGCATGGGCGGCAGAATTGCCCTCCATGTGCCGGAACTGGGGACGATCCGGGAACGCTTCCCGGTAGGCCAGAAGCAAGTCGGTTACGACATCCGGGTCGGCATTTTCGTTAATGGTAATGCCGGCTGTGGTGTGGGGGCAATATACCACGCAGATGCCGTCTGTCACGCCGCTTTCGGCTACGGCACCCTGTACCTGGGGTGTGATGGGGCAAAAATCTTCGCTTGGGGTTTCCAGCGTATACGCGTATAACATAGTAAATCTTCCTTTCTGCAAAAAGATGCAGCGCAGGGCTGTTTGATACTATTATAATAGATTTCCCTGAAGAATGCAAGCCGTGTGTTCATGCCGTCTGAAAGCTGCATCCTTCCGAAAAGATATTATTGTGAATAATATGTAAAATCTATTTTTTGAGACAATATCCCTTGACAAAGGAACGGTTTTATTGTATAATAAATAAGCTGTTAGTACAGCAGATGCGGAGAGGTGTCCGAGTGGTTTAAGGAGCTGGTCTTGAAAACCAGTGATTCCGAGAGGAACCGTGGGTTCGAATCCCACCCTCTCCGCCAGGAAAATAATCTCAGAGTTTGCAGGAAATGCACCTGTTTTTCTGAGTGCTTATAGTTTTGCAGAAATACCCAAGTGGTGAAGGGGCTCCCCTGCTAAGGGAGTAGGTCGGGAAACCGGCGCGAGGGTTCAAATCCCTCTTTCTGCGCCATGAAGCCTTGTCGAAATATCGACAAGGCTTTTTTGCGTATACTTAAAAACATCATAAATCGGTGCCTTTTGCATCAAAAAAACGGCGTTATTTTTTACATACAGTGAATGGAAAATAAAACCGTATCTTAACTATATGAACAAATAATCGTTTACAATTACCACCTAGAAAAGTTCAATTGATATTAGTATAATGAGGGTGAATATTCGGATACATTTGCATGGAAATTGCGCAGAAATACAGGCTTTTTGTTATTTGTTTTTGTGCGGTTTGGATGCAGATAGGCGGCATTTTTGTCTGTGTACCGGGATTTGGAAAATCCCGGCCGCATCTGCGGGGGAAAAGAGACACGGAAGTGCCATTCCGGATAGCAAAAGCAGGGGATGCAGAAAAAAATGCTGCACTGCGAAAAATTATTACAACGGAACTTCGGGATTGCCAGAGTTCCTACATAATGGAGGTTGAATCAGATGGATGGAAACACGGTTTCTACAACGTGCAGAACATTCCGGGCGAAGCTGCTGAGCGTACTGCTGGCAGTTCTGATGCTGTTCACCAGCATTCCGGCAATGTTCCCGGCATCCGCCAGCGGATCTGGTGGTTCTGGAAATCCGATTGTCCTGACGAACGCAAGCGTAGAGTTCAAGGACAAAAAATATGAACCACTTTCAGAAGTCGATTCCGGCGAGATCTTTTACCTGATGGCAACGATCGCTGGAAACAATGTCGAGGAAGGAGAGGTGGATTCTTACCGGATTGAGATTTCCGACAAGAATCTGCTGCTGCCGAACTTTGCCGGCAACGGCTTTAAGGACGGTGCCGTTTATAACGGGTATACCCTGCATGTCAACAGCGACGGCAGCCGTTATATCACCTTTGATATTGACAACGGTCAGACCAAACAGGTTCGGCTACAGGCGAAGTTCCAGAACGGAAAGACTGCAAACGGCACCAAAGTGGAAGTCAAGCTGACACAGGAAAGCTCCGGAAAGAGCGTGTCCAATCAGATCACCGCAGACGCTGCAATGCAGTGGAGCGCTTCCAAGGGAGAAAACCGCACTTCGCTGAAAGCACAGGAGATCGCAAAGGGTACTACTGTAAACTATACCCTGAGCGCATCTCCCAACAATGTGTCCAAAAAGACCGGCGCGGAATGGGTGCAGTCCCTGAAATTCGAGGACACCATTTCTCTGGAAAATATGACGTTCCTGGGAGATGCAAAGGCTGCTATCCAGAACGCAGTGAAGGCTGCGATTCAGACGGCTGGCTATGATGCAGAGCCGACAGTAACAGTAAACGACGGAAAGGCAGACATTTCCTTTGTGCTGAACAGCAGGAATGAAAATGCCGAGATGCCGGCGGTTAATCTGAACGTGGCACTGCCTCTGAACAGCAACACCGTGAAGATGAACGGCACCGCGGACGGCAAGGTCACCAACAGCCTGACTGTTTCCGGCAAGCCCTACGGTGACAATACCAGCTACTCGACCATCGGCGGAAACAGCGTGGAACTGAAGGTTTCTGCTCCGCAGGGGCCGAAGTTCAGTATTGGAAAAACTGTAAAAAATGGGAAAGCATACTATGTGAACGGGGATACTGTAGAATTTGAGATCTCCGCTTCGAATACCGGTGATGCTGCCGGAAATATCACCCTGAAAGATAACGTTCCGGACGGCATGACACTGGAGAGCATCACAGCCGCAGACGGTACTGTTTCCGGAAACAGCGTGACATTCCAGAATGTCGCTGCCGGTGCAACGGTGACAGCAAATGTGGTCTGCAGGGTTTCCAAAGACCAGACTGCAAACCTGCCCAACGAAGTGACCGACGGCAACAATACAGCCAAGGCAACGATCTCTGTTAAGGAAGACAAGGCAGTGATCGAAACGCCGGTAAAAAGCGGTTATGTAACTTATAATGGTAAGGATCTGGGACAGAAGTACTACCCCCACATTGCCGGACAGACTGCGACCTATACCATTTCTGTTACCAATTCCGGTGCAAAGGACGCGGACAATGTTACCGTTTCTGATGCAAACTTGTCCCAGTATCTGGAAAATATGACCTGTACCGTAGACGGAAAAACAGTAGCTGAATTCCCAAGCACAATTTCAGTTCCGGCTGAAAAAACGGTGCAGATCACGGTAACTGGTACAATCAAAGGCGACGTGGCCGGAGAAATTTCCAATGTGGCAACGGTAGACGGCAAGCCTTCCAATAAAGTGAAGTTTACACCGGATACACCGAAAGCACAGCTGGGGATTACGAAGACGGCAGATGTCGGCAATTACACATTTGGCACGGCAAAAGATGTTGTTTACACAATTACAGTAACGAATAATGGTGAAGCAGATGCTGAAAATGTGAAAATAGAGGACATCTTGCCGGACGGCATGACATTCCGTGAAAATAGTGGTGCATATGGCATTTTGACCTTATCAGACGGCACCACAAAAAATATTACTTCCGTTGATACAAAAACATTGACTGCCGGCGGAACGATTACTGTTCCAAAAGGGGAGTCAATTACTTTGACAGTATATGCAAATGTGGAAGATTCTGCAACAGCCGCAGCACTGACAAATACCGCAAAAGTATATGAAGGTGCGGAAGTAAAGGGTACTGCGACGCATACTATTTACGGCGGTGAAGATTTAAGCAAATATAGCTTGCAAAAGAAAATCATTGCAGTAAATGGTATACCAGCAGATGATACAACAGAAATTGTAAATGGTGATAAGCTGACATATCAGGCGACTTTTACCAACAACGGAACCACGACCATGGAAAACCTGTACTTATATGATTATGGTACAACGTTGAAGTGGGAAACTTCTGATGTTCTGAAAGTCGTTGCAATTAACGGCAATGCGTCTGACTCCAGAATTCAGACTGTTACTGTAGAGCAAGATAATAGAGCTCATGGAGGCTATGCGGCTGAAACCTTTAATATTATGGGAATCAAGCTGGCGGCTGGCGAATCAGTGACAGTGGAATACGTGGTACTTGGAAACGATGTCACTAATAATAATGACTACAATCATGAAAAAAATGGAATTCAGGGGTTTGGTGGTACTTATGATCTGAATAATAGTGCATTGATGCAGACATTAAGTGCATTTGAAACAAAGTTCGGAACACAGAAAGGTGTCTATAACTATACCGCAGTAGGCGGTCTGACTGTAAATGAACACGGAAACAAAACTGTAACTTGGTATGCACATGACATGATTTTGAATCCAGTAAGCAATACTGTTTTTGAGGCGAAAAAGTCACTGACAAATAGTGCGGACAAAACGACCAATATCGTTGATATGACAGCGGCAGATCTGGAGCAGAAAACATTTAGTTACAGCTTGGCACTTTCTGGTTCAAATAATGACTATGCTGGGAAAACGATCGTTGTAGAAGATACGCTGCCGGACGGCATGGAATATGTGCCAGATAGTGTAGAGGGAACTGCAAATTATACAGCTTTGAGTGGCATTCAGGCAACTCGAGTTGGACAGACGCTGACCTTTACATTTGTTTCCACAGAAAAATTTGCAAATCAGTGGGGCGGTGGCGTAAAGTTGACTTACCAAGCCAAGCTGACCGCCGACAAGGCACAGGAACTGGCAAACAGCACGGCGAAAAAAGTCACACTGACAAACACCCTTTCCAAGGTGACAGTGGTGGAGGGCAAAAATGACGGCAGTGATCGTGTGATCTCGCCGGAGGATAAGGTGGACATCAGCTTCACCAAAACCACTCCCGCCCCCGGCTTCGCCAAGCTGGCAGTGGCTTCCTATGCCGGAAAGGACTATCAAAACGCAGATCTCCAGAAGGTGGAAAACGGCTATATCACTGCCGGCGATACCCTGATCTGGCAGGCAGTCCTCTATAACGGCAAGGGCGAAACAGATACCACTGGCAAGGCTACCCTGAACGGGGAAGAACTGGGCAGGCTGGATCTCACTGACGTGACGCTGACAGATAATCTTCCCAGCTGCTATGAATTTGACAACACCAGCTACCCTACAAAATATTTTGTAGTGCCGCTGAATGCAGACGGCAGCTTTGCTGTGGACAAAGATGGTATGGTTACCGGAAATGATGGTGCAGCGATCAAAACCACTGCCAACGGTGATTCTGTCAGCTGGGATGTTTCCAGTGTGACAGGAACAGGCGTTACAGAAGGAAAACTGGAGCCGAACTATGCCATCGTCGTACAATTCGCCACCACTGTAAAAGACGGCCAGGAAAAAGAAGGCGTTATCACCAACACTGGCTATGCAGAAGTGAAACAGCCGTTCACCGCAGAGAATACGGTTGCTGGCGAAAAGCGCGACACGCAGATCTGGAACTATGCAAACTACAATATCGTTGGTCTGACCACCGAATCGTGGAAGACCATTACGTATACCAATAATGGACATAATAGACACACCGGCGACCCTCACACCGATCCGGCTGATGATACCGGTTACAGCCGCCAGCCCACCCACAACTATGTGCAGGGCATGCAGGGTGAAGATGTGACCTATGAACTCCATATCAAGAACAACTCTCCGGTAGATCTGGAAAACATGACCATTATCGACCGTCTGCCCTATGTGGGAGACTTGGGTCTGGTTTCCGGATATGCCAGAAATTCCGCCTTTGGCGTGAAACTCAAGAGCATTGATTCTGTTATGGTAGGCGGAACAGATGTAATTGATAAAACAGCACGTAGCTATTCCACCGACAAGACCTCTGTCCTGAATGAGTACTCCAAGGACTGGCTGGGGCAGAACGATGTCATGAACTGGACAAACATCAAGTCTGACGATACCGTCAACTTCCGTATCCAGCTGCAAGATACGACCGTCAAGGTTGGCGACGAAGTTGTTGTCAAAGTTACCGCAACCGTTCCCAGCTATGTGGCAAAGACCGGCGAGGAAAACATCGCATGGAACAGCTTCGCGTACTCCTATCAGAATCCTGACATTCTGGGCGATACTGTCATGGTAGCAGAGCCGGCAAAGGTCGGCGTCTGGGTACAGACACCGGACACCACCGTTGATGTGACGGTCAACAAGACCTTGACAACAGCAGAAACCAAGGACGCAACGTTCTATTTTGCACTGTTTACCGATGAAAATTACACCACACGGTTGAGCGATGTGATTTCCGTCACCATTCCGGCAGGACAGACCGCGGCTTCCGTCACCATGAAGGACGTAGACCTGTCCTCGATCAAGCAGCAGACCAACAACGCCAACAACGTTTACCTGCTGGAAACAGATGCCAAGGGCAATCAGATTCGCAACTACACACCGACATATACCGGCAATGCGATCTCCACTGATGTCACAACGGATCAGACTGTCGGCGTAACCAACACCAAAAATACAGGTGAGATCACACTGACCAAAACTCTGGCAGGCGAAAACGTCACCGGCGACACCTTCTATTTTGCCCTGTTCACCAAGAATGCGGCAGGCGAGTATGTTCGCTATGAGGAAGCACCGGTGCAGTCCTGGACCTTTACCGAGGCAGGCTCGCACGACGTGATATTTGAAGGTGTGCCCAAGGGCGTGGATTTCTACGTGCTGGAAACCAATGCCAACGGCGTTCTGGCAGATACAGACTTCGGCAGCTACACTTCGGACAGCGGTATCCGCTACACCTCCGCTCCGGCAGCACCGGCGGCAGTACAGGCAGGCGGTACTACTACAATCACTAACTTTGAACAAACCCAATACAGCATCACCGTCAGCAAGGTGCTGATCGCAGATGATGTCAAGAGCACACCCGTATTCTCCGTGGGACTGTTCACCAAGAACGGAAACGATTACACACAGGTCGGCACAACTCAAAAAGTCGCTGCCGGTTCTGATGTGACCTTTGACGGTCTGGACGCAGATACTCCGTACTACATTTTCGAAATGGACGGTGACAAGCGTGTCGAAAACGGTGCTTCTTTCCAGATGCCTGTTGTTCTCGACCCCAAGAATTCCACTACAAAAACAAATACGACATTCTACGTTTCTTATGACTGCTGTGATAAGGACGGTAAGGTTGCGGCGCTCACCCTGACCAAGGATGCTCCCAACGCAAGCACCATTATCACAAACTCCACCGACAATCCGACCAAGATCACAGTAACGAAGATTGCAACCGAGGACGGCAATCCGGCAGTTGACCATGCAATTAAGGTAGGACTGTTTACGCAGGACGCAGACGGCAACTATCAGGAAGTTTCCGGACAGAAGAAAACCATTACCATTGCAGCCGGCGACAAGGGCAAAAAGTCTGTTACCTTTGACGGACTGGACAGCAGCAAGACTTACTACGTCTTTGAACTGGACGCAGAAGGCAACCGCGTGGAAAATGGCGGCACAACTGAGGTCAGCAATAAGACCTTTGTCGCAAGCTATTCCGGCGGCAACATGGTTGCCATGGATGTTGGTATTCCGGGCGCGAAGACCATCACAGATACCTATAATCAGGATGTGAAATTGTCCTTTGCAAAAACAGATGTAGACGGCAAGGCAATGGCCGGCTATAAGCTGACTTTGAAAAAGCCGGATGGTAAAGAGGAAAGCTGGACAACTGATGGCACAGCAAAAGTATTTACTAATCTGACAGCCGGAAAGTACACACTGACAGAAGCTGCACAGAATAACTATGCGCCGGTAAGTGTTACATTTGAAATCGGCGATGACGGTTATATTGTCACAGAAAATGCAGAATCGATGGCATATGCTGTTTTGGAGAAAACCGGTGTAACGGTTATCAACCGTGCACAAGTCAGCGTTGACAAGCAGGATATTGCAAATTCTAAGGAACTGGCAGGTGCAACCATCAAGATCACCCGGACAAACGGTGGTCTGAATGAAAGCGTTCTGGAAGTAAAGCGCGGCGGTACAGCACTGACAAAGGAAACATCCCTGGATGAATCCGATTACAGCAAGTACACTGTATCCAAGAACGAACTCACCTTTATTTCAGACGGCAATGCAAAGACCGATATCATCGGCCTGCCGGACGGCGACTATACCATGGAAGAAGTGGCCGCCCCGGATGGCTACAACAAGGTAAAGACTACATTCACCTTTACCATTGAGAATGGCCAGGTAACACAGACTTCCGCCGTTTCTGAGGAATATGGCGTTTCCGGCAATGACATCGTCATGAAGGACAGCGCAAAGAAGACGATTTCCATCAGCAAGCAGGCAGTCGGCGGCGGAGAAGAACTCACCGGAGCCGTACTGAAACTGACTGTACCGGTCGGCGTAGATCTTTCTCAGATAGAAGCAGCTTACGGCGATCAGTCTACAGATGGCATTGACAAGAGCGACAACACCATCAAAGCGTCTACTAAGAAAACCCACGAAAATAATCTCGACAAGGCACAGAAAGAATTTGATGCAAAAAAGAGCGTCCTTGACACCATCAAAAACACTATCAACACCTGGACCATCAAGTTGGCTGATGCTCAGAAAACCTTTGAACAGGCAAAAGCAGAGGATGAAAAGAACTCTTAAAGTCAAACCAAAGAAGTTAGTCTAAACATACCGGAATGCAATACATAACACGCCTGACGACTAGAGGTACAGGGGAAGAAGTAACCTCTACCAACGGCAAAATGCCGTCACAAGATACCATGAAAGAGGTGAAATATCTTGAAATCCTATCAAAATACGATGGGAGAAGTGCGTCAAAACACTTCTGGGCACTCTATCATCTACAACGGCACAGAAGTCAAAGAGCTTGATCTTTACGGCACATTTGACGGCGTTGTGTTTGTCAGTCGTCCGTTTATCGCAATAAAAACAGGTTTTATGCCTATGTACGTCAAAACGTCTATCGGATGGACTTCTGTCCATCCTTGCAAGATTGTTGGCTTCCTTAAAGAAGCATACAAGGCAAAAAGTGTTTCCCTTTATGACTGGAATGCTTATCAGCAGAGCAAGAAAGAAAAGTGTCTTGCAATGGAAAAGGTCAAACAGCAGCAGAGTGAAACGGCTTTTTTCAGAGCATCACAAGCTAATGCAGAAGGTTCTTTGCGCTATCATAAGAGCAAAAAACGTCTTGACGATCGCTACAATGAAGTAGGTAAAACAATTCAGAAAAAGCGTTCTCAGCGTGTCGTGTTTGGCTCTAGTGAATACGTCACAGTTTCCGGTTGGATTTACGGCAAAGAAGTCTTGATGAATAATCATAGCTTCCGCATGGATGAAAGAATGTCGTACTACATGGACGGCACTGGATGCTGTGCTCGTGATTTCGATAACAGAGATATGCGTCCTCTTAATGACGTGTTCCCGGTAAAGTCTGGAAAGAAAGCAAGGTGATAGTTTTGAGTTTGACACAAGTTCGTCAGAATGATATAATTGTACCATCCAGAAAGGGCGGTGCAATTATGGCAGAGCGTGATTATAAAAAAGAGTATCAGCAGAGCAAAGATAAGGCAAAACTGATTGGCCTGAAAGTTGATGCTGATTTCTTTGATGCTTTTACCGCTAAGGCAGAGCTGAACGGAACAAACAAAAATGCGATTCTGAAAGCCTGTGCAGAAGCGTACACTTATGGAAATCTCATCATTGATGAGAATGGAAAACCTAAGATTGTAGACTAGCCCTATAACCCACGCAACGAAACGTCTTGCAAAATCATGCAAGGCGTTATTTTTATGCCATAAAATGAATATTTATGCAAATAATATTCAGAATATTCAATAATGAGTACAATGAAAACACGTCAGAAACACACGATAAAAGAGGAGATTTATTATGGCAATTTTGGCTATTGAGTCGGCTCTTGATGTTGCCATAATGTTTGGTGACAAAGAACTGGCGGCAATCTACGCCGAAGCTCTTGAAGAGGCGGGCGTCCACTATGAAAGCCTTGCCAAGTGCTGGGCATGACAAAAGAAGCGCAAACAGTATGAAAATATTATTATAGCCTTAACTATGATTGTAGTGTGGGCTGTGGTATAATAAG
>ERZ773131.2993-NODE-2993-length-10191-cov-8.267463_pt1 | contig 10191 bp, 3 predicted proteins | sample MGYA00511082_ERZ773131 | MGnify/ENA primary metagenome ERZ773131 (study PRJEB29015, sample SAMEA2737813) | human gut metagenome | biome: human gut; feature: human-associated habitat; material: faeces | place: China | collected 2012 ...
CCTTCGGTGCGGCGGTGGAGCTGGCCGTGGCGATGCCGCTGTCCTGGCTGCCGCTTATCAGCGACTACACCCGCGACGCCGAAAAGCCCACCCAGGCCACCTGGGTCAGCGTGCTGGTCTACGGCGCGGTGTCCTGCTGGATGTACGTCATCGGCATGGGTGCGGCGATTTTCACCGGCGAGTATGACATTGCCGTCATCATGGTCAAGGCGGGGCTGGGCATTGCCGCGCTGGTCATTCTGGTGTTTTCCACCGTTACCACGACATTTTTGGATGCGTGGAGCGCGGGCATTTCCGCCGAGAGCCTGTCCGCCAAACTGGACGGCAAAAAAACGGCCATCGTCGTGACGGTCATCGGCACGCTGGGAGCCATTCTGTTCCCGATGGACGATATCACGGGCTTTTTGTACCTGATCGGCTCGGTCTTTGCGCCGATGATCGCGGTGCAGATCGCCGACCACTTTATCTTAAAGCGCGATCGCTTTGCCGCGGCCGCCGACGCGCGCAATCTGGTCATCTGGCTGGTGGGCTTCATCGCCTACCGCCTGCTGATGGGCGTTGACACCCCGGTAGGCTACACCCTGCCCGATATGCTGCTGACCGTGGCAATTTGCGTTATTGCCGAGAAGGTCAAGCCGACGAAGGCGTAAATCCATAGTTTATAGTGCGTGGGGGTTCTGTCCATCAGAACGCCCACGCTTTTTTGCGTATCCCAGGCAAAGCAAAGGCCGGAGGGGGCTTTGCCGCCGTGCCTGACTTGCCCGCTTTCCCCGCCGATAGCCGTCATGAAACAAATTTTGCGCAATATCCGCGCAACAAGCGCGCAATAAATCCGACAAAACCTACCAGGTTTGCCTAACTGCGCAACTGATTCGACACGAGTTGCACAAGACCAACTGACGAAGTGTACAAAAATATGACTGACTCTTTTTGCAAAACGCCGAAAATGAGCAAATCGAGTTGGATATATTGCGATTTTGCAACAAGAGTGCTATTCTTTTATATAAGAAATGTAAAAACCAGGTAGGCGGCGGCAGAAAAAGGCTGCTGCGTATTTTCAACCAGGTTGCGCACCAGCGGTTGCGCAACGGGAAAGGGGCTAGCCCCTTTCTATTCCACAGCAAGCTGTGGAATAAAAAGCTCTGTCAGGCAAGGGAGGGCAGGCTGATGACAAAGAAATTTTCTGTACTGCAGCGCGCAGCGGCATTGCTGGCCGCTCTGTGCCTGCTGGCGGGTTTGGCTCTGCCCGTCTGCGCGGAGGGCACCGCCGACGCCCTTTCTGCGCAGAATGTGGAAACGATGCAGCAAGGGAACGACCCCACCGTCGAAACCCTGACGGGTGAGCAGACCGACGAGGACAAGACCGACCCGGACGGCGCGGCTGCCGAGACCCAGACCCCCACGCCGACGGCAACGCCCACCGCGACCCCGACCCCTACGCCGACGGCGACGCCCGCCGCGACCCCGACCCCCGCGCCGACGGCAACGCTCACCGCGACCCCGACCCCTACGCCGACGGCGACACCCACCGCGACCCTGACGGCAACACCCACCGCGAAACCGACCCCGAAACCGACGCCCACCGTGACGCCGATACCGGATGACGAGGAGAACAGCGAAAGCGAAGAAAAATTTGTAACCTTCGCGGCAGTCAATGCAGTTGCGGAGGGCGGCAACCCGGTAAACGGCACGACGTACACCTTCTACTTTGCCCCGCCTGCCGACTGGAATCTACAGGATAGCGACATCGTTGAATTCATAGGCAAGCGCGGCGCGGGTGGTGGTGAGTATGATACCGAGATATCCCGCACAATGAGCCGAGTCCCAGGCTATACGACCAAGGATAACCGCAAGATTTATGTCGTGCGTCTGCGATACAAAGATGGCGACAAAGAGGCGGAATGTACACATGGCGGTTATCACTACATAAAATTCCGTGCCAAGGGGCATGAGATTAAAATGGATGGGCCGAAAAACAATAGCAATACCCCATGGCTGTATGTTGATGCCATGGGGGACCATATCTTTGACGCGGACGGCCTAAGTGACACCACAGACACCACATGGAAACCCAACTGTCTGAAACCCTACGCCGATGTCGCCCAGAAGATTCCCTACACCGGCCAGAAAATCTCGTTTCAAAACAAAACGAAGAACGAACTCACCAATATCACAGTAACGTTCTACAAAAAAGACAGTAATGGATACACGGCAGACGGCAAGCCGCAGACCATTGAATCGCTTGCCGCAGGCGAAGTCTTTAAGGAAATCACGATTCCGGATGGTTCTTACCGCTATGTCAGATTCACCGATGCAAGCGGCAGCCACATCGGCAAACCGTACTATAACTTCTACAACGATGACGTTGCTTCGGAAGAGGTAGGTACATTCCAGTATAACGCCGAAACGAATTACTGCTTTATCTACAAAGGGCCGTCTGACGTCCAGTGGGGCGAGCCCGACACAACACGCATTTACTTTGACGCGACGTTCTCGGATATGTCGTATAGTGGAGATTACAAAGCCAAAACGGCAGACGGAATGCCGGGAAACGACGGAAAGCTCTACTATATCCTGACCAGGAACGACGGAAATGAGCAGAAAAAAGGTGAGATGACCCGGCTGGAGGATCGTTCCGAGTCACGACACCTTTGGTATGTAAATGTCCCGGATGGCTACACGAAAGTACAGTTCTCCGATACAGCAACCCTGCCGACGAGCAACGATATCAATGGCCGTGCAACGGCCACGCTGACATGGGGAAATCTGACAGAGCCGTGCTTCTATGCGGACACCGGCGATGACATTACCTACGTTGGCGGGTATCGTGGAGGCTATTGGGGTGAAAAATCTGATATCCGCGATGCGGAAGCGGGCAAGAAGAAGGTCGACCAGGACAGGAAACCGGTCGTTAAACTTGAAGAGAAGGCATTTACCCAGCAAGCTAACACAAAGTATATCAGTACAACGCTGTATGACTACTACTCGGACTACGAACTGAACGGAAAAACACGTGAAGACTATTCCTACACAGAAAACCAAAAACATCGATCGTATGTTGAATTTGAGCAGTTTGACCGCGCATTGAGCGATTATTACAAGGATTATGTGCCGTCGCCGCCAGAGACAAAGGTTCAGTATCCATTGTATACAGGGCATTTCCAGCCAAATCGAGACGGTGCACAATTTAGCGAGATTGCTGCTAATCTTGGCCTATATGGATGGGGTTACAAAGGCACTGAAACGGATGGTTTGTATAATACGTTTATGGCAGTCAACAATGCAATCGTTGATGTAAATGGTAAAACTAGCGATGAACTTAGTTCGAGTACCTTCCAAGGCTTGGTAAGCGATAAGCGCGACGGAAATCATAACCCGACCCTGTACGAAACAGATTTGGCAGAACCGCACTTTAATGAAAAATTTCTGACCGGAGAAAACTCTGCAAAGGCTGTACTAGGCAAGGTCTACAAAGATGTTGCGTTCCCTTTTAAGCAAGCACCGATCTTTGCAGAGCCAGGCAATAATAATGACCCGGAAAATGCAGCGCAGTATTGGTACTATGATAGCAGCAAGACGCCGCTGTATTTGAAACAAGATACAAGCAAAGGCGGCGGCTATTATCTTGACAGCGAAATGACAGAAGATGAGAAGAAGCGGTCACAAAATCTTAATACTGTGAACAGTCCTACAGACGGCTACGGCTTCTTCCCCTTCAACCAATATGAAGGCAATCATGTCAACCAGTACAACTACGGTTACGGTGCTAAACTGCAATTTGACTTTACGTTGACAGAGGACGGCCAGGTCGTAGTAGGAGAAAATGCGGATGGGACAGACAAGAAAGTCCCCATCAAGTTCTTCTTCTCCGGCGATGATGATGTGTGGGTGTTCATTGATGACCGGCTGGTGCTGGATGTCGGCGGTGCCCATGCAAAAGCGCAAGGTCTGCTGGAGTTTGGCAAGGACGAGAGCGGCAAAAACAACACCGTTACATCCTACGTCAGCAACATCAAAGCCAGCAACAACCAAAATTATGAGCAGCTGAACAACTCCAAAAAAGTAACTTTTAATGGTACAGGTTATCAGTTCCACTGGAAGAGCAAAGAAAACAAACAGATGACGCTCCCCACGAACACCAAGCACACCCTTACCATGTACTACATGGAGCGCGGTATGTGGGAGTCCAACATGGCGGTGGCGTTCAACTTCCCGGACCATAACGAGCTACAGGTGGAAAAACAGGTCGATGCGGACGAGGTTCGCGAATCGCTGCGATCCTACGTCACGGATCCCACCCGCCAGAAGTTCACGGTCAGCATCAAAAACTGGGCGACCCATTATGCCGCACTGGGCACGACGGCAACAACGGATGCAGGCGGCAGCTCCGGCATCGGCTTTACGACCAAGCAGTATACCATCCCGGACTACGGCTCGGTAAATGCAAAAGGCTTGGTGAACGCGGACGGTGCGCAGTATACCACCAGCAAGGACGAAAAGACCCGCATGGTGAACGACGGCAAGTTTACCCTGCAAAACGGCGAAACCGTCACCTTTGCGGATCAGTTCCGGCGCGGCAGTTATATCTCGCTGCAAGAGGACCTGCAAGAGGACGCCGACCAGAAACTGTATGCCCCCACCTGGGAAATCTACGAGAACGGCAAGCTCGTCACGCAAAACCAAGGCGATAGTACCGTTGAGGTTCCAGCCGATGCTCCGCAGAAAATGCAGGGCGATGGCACAACCCCGGATGATGGCCGTAAGGAAGTGTACCAAGAGGGCAAAGAAGACGGACAGCAAATCAATAACGACGGCTACACAGCAGAAACCCAAAAGCCGAAGGAAAACTCCATCGTGTTCCGCTCGTACAGTGACCCGGATGGTACAAAGCAGTTCACCAGGCTGAAGGTGAAATTCATCAACAAAGTCAAAACCGGCTCGCTGAGCATCACCAAAAAGGTGCCGCCGGACGAGGAAGAGACTTTGAAGGGTGAAAAGTACACCTTTACCGTGAAGTACACGAACATCGGCGGTATGAATCTGGAATGCGGCGAGGAAGTAACCGAAAAAGTTGAAGTTCAAGTCGGCAAAACCGTTCCGCTGGAAGGGATACCGATTGGCACGACCGTTACCGTCACGGAAGATCCCAAGGAGAATCGGTATATCAAGAGCATCACCGTGGACGGAACGTCAGTAGACGGCGACAAAGCCTGCGTCAATATTGGTGAGGGCGAGAAGGACGCGACCGGAAAAACGACATCCAGCGTTCAGGTGGTGTTCACCAACACGGCACACAAGCCGATCACGATTGATGTAGAAAAGACATGGAAGGATGCCAAAGGTGACCTGCCGGCATCGATTTGGATCAAATTGCAGCGCCGCCATGCGGGCAGTACGGATGACTGGGAAGATGTGCAGGGCACGAAAGTTGAACTGACGAAGGACGACGACACTGGAAAGTGGACACACACGTTCACCGGCATGGATGCCTATGACATCAGCGGTCCTACCTATTATGCGTACCGCGTGGTGGAATCGGATGCGGAAAATGGCGATTACAAAGCCAGCGGCACGCTGATACTGGGTGAATATAAGTACATAGTTGCCAGCACCGAGCAAACTATAAAGAATACCGATAAATCGGTATCGCTTACCCTGACCAACAAGCAGGTGCCGCCGGTGTATGAGCTGGCTATCACCAAGCAGGGACTTAACGAGAACGGCAACACAACCGGGCCGCTGAACGGCGTGGAGTTCAAGCTGGAAAAGCTGAACGGCAACAGCGTTGATGCGACGTTTGAGGCAGTGAACAGGACGACCGGGGGTGTTGGCGCCGACGCGGGCAAGTGCAGTTTTACAAAACTGTCTGAGGGCAGCTACCGTTTGACGGAGCTGAAAACCGTGGACGGCTACAACCTGCTGGCCGCACCGATCGAGTTTACCCTGCAAAACGGCAAATGCCTGATAAACGGCGAAACACAAAACATTGTGGAAGGCACACCCGCAAGCGGCTACACGGTGAGTTTGACCATCAACAACCGCAAGGGCTTTACGCTGCCGCACACCGGCGCGGACGCCCCCAGCCTGTGGCTGCTGATCGGCCTGCCGCTGCTGGTGGCCGGGCTGCTGGTGCTGGTATTCCGCTACAATCGGAAAGGGGGCAAGCGTTCCTGATATGGCCCCCGATTTCCCCGCTACGATAATCTTAAAAAGAAAGAGGTTATGACAGATGAAACTAAAACGTTTCCTTACCGGCGTCCTCAGCGCCGTAATGGCCCTCAGCGTCTGCGCCCTCCCCGCCGCCGCGGCGGGTGGCGACGCGAGCACAACGGCGACCAAGTACACCACAAGTACGATTAACAAGAGCAAAAAGGGTTCTATCACGATTTATAAGCGTGCAGAACTGACCGACCAGACAGACCGACCTAAGTCTACCGGTGAAGAAATTCAGAATCCGTCTGGTGACCCGCTGGAAAATGCAGGTTTTACAGTATATAAGGTTCTGGATGCCGGCAAACTGGTGGAATATTATAATGGTTTGTCCACTGAAACAGTAAAAGAAATTACTGTCGCAAGCTGTTTTAAGGATGGCACAGCTGCAACAGCGTACACAAAAGAAAATCTGAAAACGGAAATCGCAGAGGCAGCTGTCAAAGATATCAACAACAAGACTGAGCTGTTTACGAATGACCAAGGCGTGGTCAAATTTGACAATTTGGAAGTTGGTCTGTACTTGGTGATGGAGACCACCCTGCCCCAAGCTGTTACCAAGAAAACCGAGCCATTCCTGATTTCTGTTCCTATGACGCGCATTGGTGCAACCGAGGACGAGACGGAAAACGAAAATCAGAAAGTTTGGATGTATGATGTTACTGTCTACCCCAAGAACAGCATCGCACAGGGCAATGTGATTCTTGAAAAAAAAGGTGTTGTCGGCTCGAAAGTGACAGATGCAGTCTCGCTGCAGTATGTCAAGTTTACTCTGTATAAAAAGAACGATAACAATAATGACTATACTGCTGTGGCTGGTTGCACGGATGTTTCCACTGATAGTAGCGGTCAAATCAAGTTTGAGAATTTGACAAAAGGTTCTTATTACGTGATGGAAACTGGCTACGAGAGCGGCCACGATAATGTTGGATATATCCTGGATACAAAGACAAAGTACGCATTTGATGTCGATGGTAAAGGAAATGCTGTTGCAAGCACAGATACAAATTTGACTGGTGACAATGTGGTCAAAAAGACGACCACTGGAATTTTTGAAATCAGTGCGGAAACGGCGGCACAAGTAAACCTGACGGTATACGACTACAAGCCCGACGTGGAAAAGACTGTTACTAAGCGCGATGGGAGCAACACCGTTACGGACAATGGAAAGACCGTTGGCAACCACGAGGCTGACTACAGTGTTGGTGATAAAGTTACCTATACGCTGACCATTGATGTCCCTGCAAATATTGCTAAGCTGAAAACTTTTACCGTTACGGATACGACGGTGGCAGCACAGTTAGTGCACGATGCTGGTAGCGTGACTGTATCTGCAAAGAGCAAGGACAAAGAAGTTAAAGACATTACAAGTGCCTATGGAACACCGGACATTAATAATGAAGGTACGAACTCTGTTCTGACGATTGCCTTTACGCCTGCAAACCTTGTAAGTGTTGCTGGCGGTCAGATTACCATTACCTATACTGCTACTGTACAGAAAAATGCTATTGTTGCTGGTGGCGGCAATGTGAACAGTGCAAAGTTGCAGTACTCCCGCACGACGGATACGAGTAAAGCGGAAGAAGGTGCCAACAAGCCTTACGAAATCGAGGACCAGAGCGTTGTTTATACCTTCTCGACCAGCATTCTGAAAAAAGGCGAGGGCGGTAATTACGGCGGTAAGGCCATGCCGAACGTTAAATTTGAACTGTACAAGAAGGTTGAAACCGACGAATGGGGAACCGATGATACGGTAGTAATTGCCGGTAAAACGTACGCAAAGTCCAGTGATGTGGTAAAAAATGCTGTCGAATTGGGTCTGGCAACAGATGCGAATGAAACATGGATTTTGATTCCTCATGCCGATGCATTAAATGCAGGAAGAGGTGATGACGCTGGTACTACTGACGCTAACGGCAAACTGACCTACTCTGGCCTGCCGAAGGGTACTTACAAATTTGTCGAGACCAAGACGCTGGATGGTTACAACCTGCTGTCCCAGCCTGTTGATGCAAAGCTGAATCAGCAGTACGAAACTACGTGGACTACGAGCACGACCTATGTAGACGGAAAACTGGAAAAGAACAAGTACTCGAGTACAACCTATACTGGGGATGCGGCATCTACTACGGATAACCCCATTACCATCATCAACCGCAGCGGCTTCCAGCTGCCTGTCACCGGTGGTTTTGGCACACTCCTGTTCAGCGGTATCGGCGTGCTGCTGGTGCTGGCCGGTGTGGCGGTGCTGTTCAGCATGAAAAAGAAGAACGACCGCACTTAAAACCGCATGATGCAAACACCAAAAGATAATTAGAAGGGTAAACCCATAGGGGAAGGGCCGGGATTGGCTCTTCCCCTATGGTGGTTATGGGGGTATAATATAAGGCAAGGGGGATATGGCGGCGGGGTGGAATCCCTCCGGCTGCCGATGGCGGCCACCGCTCCCCTTCTGGCGCTTCGCGCCACCTCCCCCATTCCGGGGGAGTCCGTCTTTGACAAGGGCGGCTTGCGGGCCGATGCAGGCATCGGCCCCTGCAAATTGCCACAGATATTTCTCCCACGAACAGAAAGGCACACCTATGGATACCACAGGCAAATTAAAACTTGGATTTGCGGCGCTGATGATTCTGTCGGGCATCGGCGTGGCGATGTACCCGGTCGTCAGCAACGCGGTGGCACAGCGCCATGCGTCGGCGGTCATTGACAGCTACGACGATACCGTCCAATCCATGGACACAGAAAAGCTCGATGCTGCGAAAGAAGTGGCCCGCAGCTATAACGAACAGCTCAGCAATGCCGTGGGCCGCGACGCGGCGGGCGAAGCCGCCGACACCGGCACAAGCTATGTGGACCTGATGGACGTGGGCGAGAGCCTGGGTTACATAAAAATCCCCAAAATAGACGTCAATCTGCCGATTTATGAAGGCACCAGCGACGAGGTGCTGCTCAAGGGCGTCGGCCATCTGGAAGGGTCGAGCTATCCGCTTGGCGGCGACAGCACCCACAGCGTGCTGACAGGCCACCGCGGCCTGGCCGAGGCTGTGCTGTTTACCGACCTGGACAAATTACAAGAGGGCGACAAATTTTACCTGCACATCATGGACGAGGTGCTGGCCTACCAGGTCGACCAGGTCAAGGTCGTTCTGCCCGAGGAGACCGATGACCTTACGATCGTGCAGGGGCAGGACTACTGCACCCTGGTGACCTGCACGCCCTACGCCATAAATACCCACCGCATGCTTGTGCGCGGCATCCGCGTGCCGTATAATGGAGAGGAAGAAACCGGCGATACCCCGCAGGTCGTGCAATATCAGGCCCTGCACACCGGCACGGTGGTCAAGCGCATCGTGGATGCCTGGCCATGGATCTCGGTGACCGGCAGCGTGATTATTGGCGGCGAAGCACTGCTGCTGCTTCTGCTGCTGCATCGCTGCAAAAAACGGGAGGAGGACGACTAAATGCGGCGTCTGCTTGTAAAAATCGGCGCGTGGCTGGCCATTCTGCTGGGCCTTGCCATGATGCTGCAGCCCACCGCCGCTGATTGGCTGACCCGCCAGCGCAACAGCAAAACGGCACAGCAGTTTGCCGCCCGCACTTCCGCCGAAGCCCCCCTGCAGACCGATGCTGCCGCGGAACCTGAACGCGCTTACCCTGAGCTGTACGCCGCCATGCAGGCCTATAACGAGGCGATTTTTGCCGACGGCCAAAGCGGCCTGACCGATGCGTTCGCCTATGAAAATCCGCCGCTGGATCTGACCGATTACGGCTATGACGAGGATGTCCTCGCCATGCTGTGGATCCCGCGGCTGGATCTGGAACTGCCCGTTTACCTGGGCGCCAGCCGGGAGAATATGGCCAAGGGCGCGGCGCTGCTGGGGCAGACCTCGATGCCGCTGGGCGGCGAAAACACCAACACCGTGCTGGCCGCCCACCGCGGCTATTATGGCGCGGAAATGCTGCGCAACGTGCAGCAGATCC
>ERZ773131.3005-NODE-3005-length-10145-cov-2.941824_pt1 | contig 10145 bp, 6 predicted proteins | sample MGYA00511082_ERZ773131 | MGnify/ENA primary metagenome ERZ773131 (study PRJEB29015, sample SAMEA2737813) | human gut metagenome | biome: human gut; feature: human-associated habitat; material: faeces | place: China | collected 2012 ...
CCCTGGGGATAACAGGCTGATCTCCCCCCTGCTGCACAAACGATCTACGCAGCAGCATTGGCACTTGGCCGGTGATCCGGCGGCGGGCATCCAAACCGCTGCCGGGTGATGACAAAAACTCAGTCGAACTTCGGCTGCTCGAGATAGTCGGTGTACTCGCGCAGGAACTTCTTCTCCTCCGGCTTGAGATCCAGGCCGATCGTGCCGCCCGGATTCATGTTGTAGTCGGGGTCAAAGTAGTCCTTGAGCACGCGGAACACGCCGTACTCCTTCTCGCCGATGTAGCCCTCGAGCCAGGGCGCGAACATCTTGCCGATGCCGTGGTGGTGGCTCACGGCCGCGCCGGAGCGCTGGATCGCGTCGAGAATCGTGGTGTGGTAGGCTTTGAAGGCGTCCTCATCCTGCATGCGGGTGAGGAAGATGAAATACAGGTTCGCGCCCTGCGGATAACAGTGCGACATGTGCGTCGTGACGACGGTGTTCGGCAGCGCGTGGCAGATCTTGCGCACGTCGGCGTGCACCTGCTCCATGTTCGACCAGTTGACCGTGCACTCGAGCGTGTCGGTCGTGATGCCGAAGTCCATGAGCGTGTCGCGCAGGTAGGGGTCGTTGAAGCGGCCCTTCTCCCAGCTGCGGGTGACGTAGCCGGTCAGCGGCATGCCGCCGTGACGGAGCGCGATCTTTGCAATGTTGCGCGCGACGTTGCGGCTGTAGCCCTTCTCGCCGTCGGTAAAGCCGAGGAAGAGGCAGCGCTCCATGTCCTTGTAGCCGAACTTGTCGAGCAGCGGCTGCAGCGGTGTCTCGTCGACGTTATAGAGCTTGAGCATGAGGTTGGTCTCTTCCGGGTCGGACAGGCGGAACACGGACGAGTAGCCGCACTCGCACTGCATCATCTCGCGGGCGGCCTTCATGGCCTCGTCCCACGTCTTGAAGATGTAGGAGAAGCGCTTGCGGTTTTGCGGCATCCAGCGGAAGATGCGCAGCGTGACCTCCGTCAGCACGCCGAACGTGCCCTCGGAGCCCATCATGATCTGGTTCAGGTTCGGGCCGGTGGCCTCGCGGGAGTAGTGGCTGGTCTGGATCGTGCCGATGGGCGTGGCGTACTTCTGGCTGAGGACGATGTCGGCGATCGTGCCGTAATACGTGCTGTTCTGGCCCGCGCCGCGCGTGACCGTCCAGCCGCCGACGCTCGAATACTCGAACGACTGCGGGAAGTGGCCGCAGGTGTACTGCCGCTTGGCGCCGAAGAGCTCCGGTCTTTTCCAGATCCGGGCCGGACATGCCGGCCTGCACGGTGATGGTCTGGTCGATCTCGTTGAAGCTGATGACCTTGTTGAAGTTGCGGCGCATATCCAGCGAGATGCCGCCCTTGACCGGCTCGACGCCGCGGGTGACGCTACTGCCGCCGCCGTAGACATACAGCGGGATGTGGTGCTCGGTGGAGTAGGCCACGATTTGCTCGACCTGCCCGGTCGTCTCGGGGTAAAGCACAACGTCGGGTACGCTGTCAACGCGCTTGTGGCGCAGACGCAGGATATCGTAGGCCGTGAAGCCGTAGGCCACGCTCAGACGGTCGTAGTCCGTGGTGGAGACATTGCGCTCGCCGACGATCTTCTTGAGTGCCTCGATGTGCTCCGGCGCGAGCTGCACCGGGTGGTCGGAGAGGTCAACAGGGTCAAAGCCGATGTCGTCGGAATACGCCTTGAAGTCGTCGTCCGTCATCTTGAACGTCTCTTTCATGAGCGTGTACAGAGACTCTTTCGGATATTTGAAGAAGTTCGGGTCGCCCCAGCGGAAAATGGAGCGGTAGCTGTCCGCCGGCGCGGGGGTGAGCAGCCATTTCGGCTCGAATCCTTTGTACGGTTTGTTGCTCATTGTGCAATCCTCCTCTTGACTTGGATGAGTTTCTGGTAGATCGGGCGCAGGCGCGGGTAGATCTTGCGGTAGGCCTGCTCGTAAATGTCGTTATATACCTCGTGATTGCGCTCATTGGGCTGGAACGTATCCTTGACGTGGACCATGGCTTTGGCCGCGGCGTCGAAATCGGCGAATACGCCCTTGGCCACGAACGCGACCATGGACGAACCGATGGAGCACGCCTCGTGCGTCTGCGAGCGCACGACCGGCAGGCCAAACACGTCCGCCGCGATCTGGCAGACCACGTCGCTCTTTGCGCCGCCGCCGCCGATGCGGATCTCGTGAATGGTCAGGCCCGAGCGGTCCTCCATGATGCGCAGCGCCATGTACAGCTCCAGGCACAGGCCCTCGATGATGGCGCGGTAGAAGTGGTAGCGCGTGTGGTAGTCGGAAAAGCCGATGACCGCGCCGAGCGAGTCCGGGTGCAGGATGCCGGCCGTCCAGTACGGCTGCAGGAGCAGACCGTCGCTGCCGGCGGGCAGGTCGCGGATGCGCTGGTCGAGCAAGGCCTCGGGCGCCATGCCTTTTTCCTTGGCATCGATGGCGTCGGCCGTGCCGAATTCCTTGACGAACCACGACAGCAGCCACAGACCGCGGTAGATCTCGATCTCGGGATTGTAGTGGTCGTTGAGCACGCCGGGGTAGGCGGGCAGAAACTGCTGCGGCTCGACGTACTCGGTCGTGCTGAACTGGATGGTGGCCGTCGTGCCCAGCGAGATCGACGCCTTGTCGGAATCGACGACGGCGAGGCCGAGCGTCTCGCAGCCCTTGTCCGAGCCGGTCGAGATCAGCGGCAGGCCGGCGGGGATGCCGGTCAGGGCGCAGACTTCGTCCGTGACCGTGCCGATGACCGTGCCGGAGGGCACAAGGTCGCACAGCTTTTCGTTCGGCACGTCGCAGAAGCAGCGCGTGAGGCTGCCGGGCTTCATCCAGCGGCGGTTTTTGTAGTCGAACGGGATGTGGCCGATCTGGTTCGAGGCCGAGTCGATGAGGTTGCCCGTGAGCTTGTAGTTCAGGTACGTGGGCAGCATGACGTATTTGGCGGTCTTGGCCCAGATCTCCGGCTCGTGGCGCATGATCCAGTTGCCGACGGAGGCGGCGTAGACCACCTTCGCCGTCGGCTCCATGCCGGCGACCTTGAAGAGCATCATGTTCTTGGCAGGCATGGCGCCGTTCGGGTCAACGGTGCGCTTATCCAGCCAGAGAATGATGTCGCGCAGGGGCTCGTTGTTCGCGTCCAGACACACGACCGTGTCGCGGATGACGGTGATCGTCATGGCGATCACGTCCGGCAGCAGGGCGTTGCTGCGCGCGCACAGCTCGCGGCAGCACTCGCACAGGCGGTCGAAGTAGAAGTTCGGCTTCTGCTCGGCCCAGCCGGGCTCTTTGGAGAAGTAGGGCTCGGCATACTTGCTCTGCACGACGTCTACGATCCGGCCGTCCGGGTCGACGAGCAGGGCGCGTGCGCTCTGTGTGCCGATGTCGCAGGTCAGCACCAGCGGTTTGCTCAAGATGATTCCCTCCTAAGATTTATTTTTGCTCTCTATATCAACAATTCATTCGGGTCTGTGCCTGAGGAGGCTGCTCGTGGCGATGACATCCACGCCGAGGCCGAGCACGTCCGGGATCACGACATCGCCGCGGCCGATACGCTCTGATACGGTGACGGTTTTGAGCGCGTCCATGACATCGAAGATGCGGTCTTTCGGAATGTCGGCCGACACGCGCACCGGCAGCACCGGCGCGTCCGGGAAGGCGGTGCGCACGGTCGAGCAGATGGTGCGCTTGGGCGCGGTCATCTCCGAGATGGCAAACTCCCGGCCGCGGGGGCAGGTGTTGCCGGTGACGGACCAGCCGTCGCCGTCGCGTTCGATTTTCAAGGTGCAGCCGCGCGGGCAGCCGATACAGGTGAGTTCTTTCATGCCTCTGCCACCTCGATCGTAAAGTGGACATCGCGCGCGTGGGCGATGCCGAGCTTGTCAAAGTCCAGCGTGAGCTGCTGCATCTCGGGCGGGCGCAGGAAGGGGTAGCGCCGCGACCAGGTTTCCTTGCCGTCGATGGTCAGCACCACGCGGCAGGGGCCGAGCACCGCCGCGCTGCGGAAATACAGCGTGACGCTGCTGTTGTCCTCCGTGCGGTCGAGCCGCTGGGGGACAAGGTAGCCGAAATCGTCCGAGATCGTGAGCGCGATCTCGTCGCGCGTGTGCGCGGCAAAGTGCGCGGCGCTCCTGCCCGCCAGCTCGCCGGAGGCGGACACGTAGTCCACGAGGTCGTTGACGTGCAGCGCGTTGCCGCACGAGAAGATGCCGGGCACCTCCGTCATGAGCTGCCCGTCGCACACGGGGCCGCGGGTGTGCCCGTCGAGCGGGACGCCGAGCGACTCCGCCAGCTCGTTTTCCGGGATGAGGCCGACGGACACGATCAGCGCGTCGCAGTCGATGCGCTGCTCCGTGCCGGGGATGGGGCGCATGGTCTCGTCGACCTCCGCGACCTCCACGCCCGTGAGCCGGTCGGCGCCGAACACGCGCGTGACCGTGTGGCTCAGGTGCAGCGGAATGTTGTAGTCATGCAGGCACTGGTGGATGTTGCGCGTCAGGCCGGAGGGGGTGGGCTTGGCCTCGTACACGCCGAGGACCTCTGCGCCCTCGAGCGTCAGGCGGCGGGCCATGATGAGCCCAATGTCGCCGCTGCCGAGGATGACGCAGCGCCGGGTCGGCAGCTCGCCGAGCAGGTTCGTAAAGTGCTGCGCGGTGCCGGCCGTGAACACGCCCGCCGGGCGCGTGCCGTGGATAAAGACCTGCTTTGCCGTGCGCTCGCGGCAGCCGGTGGCCAGCACGAGCGTGCGGGTGTCATAGCGCGCGACGCCGCTGCGGCTGACGGTGACGACCGCGAAGCCGGCGGGCGTTTTCTCCACGCGCGTGACGAACGTCTGCGTGTGCGCCTCGATGCCCAGCTCCTCGAGCCGGTCGATGAAGCGCTCGACATATTCGGGCCCGGCCAGCCGCTCGCCGAAGCGGGCGAGGCCAAAGCCGTCGTGAATACACTGCTTGAGCATGCCGCCCAGGCGCGCCTCGCGCTCGATGAGCAGCACGTGCGCACCGTTTTCGTGCGCGGAGATGGCGGCCGCGAGCCCGCCGGGGCCGCCGCCGATGACGATGACGTCGTACATCATGCCTGCACCTCCCCGGATTTCGTCGGGCCGAACGTGATGGGCGCGTCGGCCGAGGACTTGCGCACTGCGCTCAGCGGCACGCCGAGATACTCCGCGATGATGCGCACCACCTGCGGTGAGCAGAACCCGCCCTGGCAGCGGCCCATGCCGGGCCGCACGCGCTTTTTCACGCCGTCGACCGTCGGCACGCACACGTTCGAGCGCAGCGCGTCGAGGATCTCGCCGCGGCTGATCTCCTCGCAGCGGCAGACGATGACGCCGTAGTCGGGGTTTTTCGCGATGTATTCTGCGCGCGTCGCGTCGTCCATCTCCCGCAGGACGGGGATACCCGGGCGGTGGGGATCAAAGTCCGGATTGATGGCCACGGGGCGCTCGCGCGCGAGGATGCGCGCGGCCATGTCCGCCACGTCGACCGCGACGGCGGGCGCCGTCGTCAGGCCGGGGGACTGGATGCCCGCGACGTGGATGAGGTTGTGTGTGCGCCGGCCGCGCTCGATGATGAAATCCTCCTCGAACGTAGGCGCGCGCACGCCGGTGAAATAGGTGATGATGTCGCGCTCGGTCAGCGCGGGCATCGTGATTTTCTGCTTTTCGAATACGTGCGCGATGCTCTCGGGATACGTCGCCGTGTTCTCTTTTTCATAGGTCTCCACCGCGTCGGGCCCGATGAGCAGGTTGTCGTGCACGGTGTGCAGGATGCCGCCGCCCTTCGAGTGCGTTTTCGACACCATGTCGCTGCCCTTCACGGACGCGATCGAATGCATGAACGCGCCGGCCTTGCGGTCGAGGATGCTGTTCGTGCCGCGGCGGGGATGGATGGAGAAAAAGCGGTCATCCGCCATGCGCGCCACGTCCTCGGCGAACACGCCGGCCGCGTTGATGACGAGCGCGGGGTGCAGCGTGCCGCGGTTGGTGTGCACGGCGGTGATGCGGCCATCCGCGACGTCCATGCCCAGCACGGCCGTGTTGAGCGCGATGCGCGCGCCGTTTTGCACGGCGTTTTCCGCGTAGGCGATCGTCAGCCCGTAGGGACAGACGCAGCCGGAGTCCGGATTCGAGATGGCAAAGCGGGTCTTTTTGTTGAAGTTCGGCTCGCGGCGCAGCAGCTCCCTGCCGGAGATGAGCTCGGTGTCGGCGATGCCGTCATGATATTTGCGCCACATGCAGTAGCCCCACACGGCCGGGCGCAGCCAGCCGTGCTGGAAGCAGACATATTGCCCCACGCGGTGAAACGGCACGTCGAGCTCCTTGCAGACCTGATCGTACATGGCGTTGCCGCGGCGGATGTATTTGTGCTTGATGCTGCCGCGCCCGAGGTCGATGCCCGGGTGCACCTCGCCGTCGTTGCGCCCGGAGGCGCCGAGCGCGAGGTCACATTCCTTATCCACGACGAGAATGTCGAGCTTCTGGCGCGCAAGCTCGCGCGCGATCGACACGCCCGAGATGCCGCCGCCGATGATGAGCACGTCGGGCGTCTGCCCGTCGAGCGCATCGTCATGCAGCGCGGGCACGCGCATGGGCGCGTCCTTGCCGCCGGTGAACGTGATGTCATTGACGACATGGCACGTGGAATATTTCGTTGCGGCCATCTGGCCGGCGCGCACCACGTCGTCCCAGCGGTCGAGTTCGCCGCGCAGGACGATGCAGCCGTCGGCCAGCGCCGCCGTGACGCGGCCGCCGAAGGCTTTGCGCAGTTTTCGGTTCAATGCGGAGATCTTCATGAAAGACAGGCCTCCCGGAAGATGAGTCGGCCAAGCGGCCGACTGGATGTCACAAATATACCCTTTTTCGACCGGGAAGTCAAGGATTCGCCCTGGGTCAAATCTGCTGAAATTTCCCTGCCAGACTGGACAAATCGCCCAAAATCGCGTACAATAAGACACGATTTATCTCATAAGATCAGAAATGAGGAAAGCAAATGGCCGCTCCGCGCAACGACAATGTCAAGGAGAAGATCCTCGACGCCGCGACCGGCCTGTTGGACACGCAGACGTTTGCCGATATCTCGCTGGCCGAGATCGCCGCGGCGGCCGGCGTGTCCAAGGGGACGCTCTATTACTATTATAAAAATAAAACGGATATCCTTTTCGACATCACCAACCGCTATCTCGACCGCCAGTGGGACGAGCTGATTGCCTGGACGGAGAATAAGGACAAGGACACGTCCGTGCACCGGCTGGTGAAGTACGTCGTCGAGCGCAACACCGCCTCCGCCGGCATGCGCCTGCACCTGATCCACGCCGCCATGCTCGGCGACGAGGCGCTGCGCGCCAAGCTCATCGACCGCTACGCCGCGTTCGAGCGGCTCATCGCCGAGAAGATCGCCGAGCGCACCGACGTCGTCTCCGCCGACTATCTCACGCAGCTGATCCTGCTCGCGTCCGACGGCATGATCGTGCAGGAGGCGCTGCGCAACGACAACTTTGACGCCGCCGCCTTCGTGCGCCAGAGCGAGGCGTATCTGCGCGTTTTGCGCCCCGCCGACCGGATTTGAGTGTCATTTCTCAACAAATGTGTCGAAAGTCGCCCTCTTGTCCGGATTTGTGAAAGAATTAGCGTGTAACCGGTTGACACCGCATGGAACACGTGATATTTTTGTTATGACCAGGTGGTAGAGCAAGCGCCTGCTCGTTCCGCCGCGGCCAGGGGACGCCGCAAAGGCTTTTTTCGTATGTCGAAGGCGCCGGAATGCACCCGCATCCGATGCCTTTTTACATAGCTGCAATGGGAATTATTTTGAAAGAAGGGACAATATGAAAGACCTGAAACATCTGATTTTCTTCGAAAATCTCCTGCAGGACGCGCAGAATGAGCTCGTCACGCAGGCGGTCAATGACGGGAAAATCGCCCTCGGGTACAACTGCTATTACATCCCCGAGGTTCTGCTCAACCTGCCGGGCTGCTTCTCGAGCCGCCTGCGCGCGCCGCGCTGCGAGTCGACCGACATTGCGACCTACTACATGACCAGCCGTGTCTGCCCGTATGTCCGCTCCATCCTCGAGCGTGCCATTGAGGGCGGCTACAACTACCTCAATGCGCTCTTCGGCGCCGAGTGCTGCGCGTCCATGGAGCGTATGGAAGAGCACTTCTTCCTCATCAATCCCGTGAAGAACGATCGCTTCTTCGTCACGCAGATCGATCCCCCGCTCAAGGGCGATAAGACCAGCTATGACTACTACAAGGGCCAGCTGCAGCTCAAGGTCGTTGACCAGCTTGCCGAGCGCTACGGCGTGGACACCTCCGATGCCGCCATGCGCGCGACCATCGAGAAGTTCAACGAGCTGTGCGATGTCATCACCGAGATCGGCAACTTCCGCAAGCTGCCCAATCCGCCCATTACCGGCTATGAGTTCCATGTCATCCAGCTCGTGAGCGAGGTCTGCCCGCACGAGCTGATCCTCCCGTACCTCAAGGAGACGCTCGCCGAGATCAAAAAGCGCAAGCCCGAGAAGGAATTCCCCTTCCGCGCGCGCGTCGTGGTCGCCGGCTCCGAGATCGACGATCCCGAGTTTACGAAGCTCCTCGAGACCTGCGGCGCCATGGTCGTGGCCGACCGCTACTGCTTCGGCAGCTTCCCGAGCCGTGAGCGCATCGAGATCCAGGACGGCGAGACCGCGTTTGACGCCATCTGCCGCCACTACCTGCACTGGAACCAGTGCGCCCGCTTCATGGAGGGTGCGAAGATCGACCAGCGCCATGCTGAGGTCAAGCGCCTTGTCGACGAGTTCCATGCCGACGGCGTGATCTACGAGAACATGAAGTTCTGCGAGTTCTGGAGCTATGAGAAGGTGCTCGCCTCCCATATCCTGACCGAGGAGATGGGCGTGCCGTGCTGCACGATCGAGAAGGAATACGCGCTCGGCTCCATCGGCCAGCTCCGTACCCGTTTCCAGGCCTTCGTCGAGAGCCTGGAAATCAAGAAAATCAATTCTTGACACAGGAGGGGAATGAAAACTATGAATTGCCCTGTTACGAAATTTATTGACTCCAAGATGCAGAGATTCGACCCCCTCTGGCAGGCTCAGAACGGTGTCGGCGGTCTCCGCAGCCGTTACTATGATAAGACCGGCGTCGCCAAGTACCGCGAGTGGCGCGGCGTGCACGACACGCTCGTCGACTACGGCGCATGGCTCAAAAACCTCAGCGCCATGGTCAAGATGGTCGCTTCCGCGCCGATCCCGTGCCTGAAGGGCTTCTGGGAATACCGCTGGATGGGCTCCTACCTCGGCACGTTCATGTTCATCGACCGTCTGTTTGAGGGCTACCGCGGCCCCGAGCTCGTGATCGCGCACATGAATATGCACGCCATCGTGCAGAGCCTGACCAAGAAGATCGCCCTTGTGCTGTCTCACGACCTGCGCATCGGCGGCAAGGACAGCGATAAGATCATCCCTGTGGACGAGGTCATGCCGCCGCTGTTCCTGACCGGCTTCAAAGACCTGATCCCCATCCCGCTGCAGACGCTACCGGAGTTCATCATCTGCGATGTTGACCAGCAGCTCGAGCCGTACTACATCGACGTAGCCGAGTCCTTCGGTCTGCCGGCAGACGTCTGCTCCCGCTGCGCGGCGGAGACCGGCGTTGCCCTCAACGACGACTTCCCGCTCTTCGGCAAGGCCATGCTCTCCACGAACATGCCCTGCAACGCCTCCGAGGCGACGTCCATGTTCCAGCGCCGCCGCATCGGCCTGCCCGACTATCAGGCAACCCTCGCCATGATCCACAACGAGCCCGCGGCGCTGCCGTTCTCCCGCAAGGTCATGGAAGAGACCATCGCCTTCATCGAAGAGCACTACGACACGAAGTTCAACTGGAAGACGTTCTTCAAGGGCGCCAAGCGCATGAACGAGCAGAACCAGATCGAGCTCGAGAAGTGGGACTACTTCAAGACGCCGTACTCCCCGCTCGTCGGCATCGCCGAGACGCTCTACAAGCTCTATGAGTGGCAGTCCGTCAACGGCGCTGACCCGTACTACAACAAGGTCGACCGCAAGGTCATCAAGATCATGCGCAAGGCTTACAATGGTATGCGTGCAGATGAGGCAGTGGAGAATAT
>ERZ773131.3010-NODE-3010-length-10131-cov-3.112545_pt1 | contig 10131 bp, 6 predicted proteins | sample MGYA00511082_ERZ773131 | MGnify/ENA primary metagenome ERZ773131 (study PRJEB29015, sample SAMEA2737813) | human gut metagenome | biome: human gut; feature: human-associated habitat; material: faeces | place: China | collected 2012 ...
GTGCAGTTACCGTTCCTTTGATTTTCGGGAAAAGCATGTTGCAGACTGATGTAGCGATCTGAAGTAATCCGCCTGCGCCTGCCCAGCCGATTAAGAATGCACCTGCGATCATAAGAGGCTGGCTCTTTCCGACTAATACAACAACCAGTGTAGCCAGACAAATTACCGGGTAAATCAGAATAAATCTGACGTCTTTAATTTTCCTTGTCAGTAATGCAGTTACGATCAAAGCAAGCATGGTTCCTGCGGAATAGTAAGTCTGCATAATGGAAGGATCTGTCCAGCCCACATTTTCTTTTGCAAAGTTCTGTGCGCAGTTTAACCAGAGCTGGAATGTACCGGTACAGGTGAATCCGATCAGGATCATCGCAACAGACTCGATGGAAAAATGTGTATGTTTTAAGCTGGCGATCAGTCCTTCTTTTTCTCCCGCTGCCTTCTGATCCGCATCCGGGAGAGGGAAAAGCATTACTAATACTAATAATACAATATAAATGATACCACATCCAAAGAATAATGTGTTATAAGATGTAAGACCTGCTGCTGTTGTTGCTACCGTTGCGCCAAGTACGAACGGCAGGATCATCTGTGCGATTGCAATGAAAAATTTAATTCCCATTGTAGCAACACCCGGTGCTTTGTAGATGATCTCTGCAACTGCCGGATAAATTCCTGTATCCAGGAAGGAGTTTGCAATACCTCCGATGATCGCACATACATAAGCGATCGTATATCCACCATTTGTTCCTGCATTAAATGCAAGTGCAAGACCGATCAGGTAGATTGCATAAGAACCACTTCCGATTGCAGTAGAAATGCGGCGTCCCAGTTTGTCAGATAACGGACCTGCAAACGGCAGGGCGATCAGACGTCCGAGTCCTAATGCCGCTGAGATTGCAGTGATCGCCATTGCCTCTACACCCCAGGATGCGGCAAGAGCTTCTTTTATAACAGCCTGTCCCAGAATGGAACAGCCAATACCATGGATAAAATAATTTAAATACAAAATCAATGCACTTGGCATATATTTCTTATTCATAATGATGATTCCCTCTCAATTCTCTTTCTGATCCTTAGTCATCATATCTGATGTTCAGGACTTCCTTCATGTGGTCGATCGGCATCTCTTTTCCTGTCCAGAGCTTGAATGCAGCAGCTCCCTGGAACAGCATCATTCCAAGTCCGTTCATTGTCTTGCATCCAGCTTCTTTTGCCATCTTACGCATCTTTGTCTCAAGTGGAGAATATGGTACATCAACAACGATCAGTTCCGGACGGAAGAATGACTTGTCAGGAACAACTGACAGATCCTCTAACGGCTTCATTCCAACACCTGTTCCGTTTACAAACAGGTAAGAAGAATCCATCTCTTCTTTTAATTTCTCTTTATCATCTAAATCATATAATGTAGCTTTGCACTCTGTCTTTTCATTGATCTTCTTTACAGTCTCTACTGCATTATCCCAGAACTTATCATGGATATTGAAGATGGAGATTTCTTTTACTCCGTCAAGTGCTGCCTGGATTTCGATTGCTGTTGCAGCTCCGCCTGCTCCGCAGATCGTCATTTTCTTTCCGATCACATCAATATCATTATCCTTTAATGCCTGCATAAATCCGATTCCGTCTGTGATATGTCCGATCAGTTTTCCGTTATCATTTACGATTGTATTAACTGCTCCACACATCTCTGCTGCCGGTGACAGTTCGTCCAGATACTGTCCAACTACTGTCTTATTTGGCATAGAAACGTTAGATCCTACCATCTTTAAAGCACGAAGTCCTTTGATCGCATCTTCCAGTGTGCTGTTGTCAACTTCAAATGCAAGGTAAGCATAATCAAGACCAAGTGTTGCAAATGCTTCATTATGCATTGCCGGTGAACTTGAATGTCTGATCGGGTAAGCCATAAGTCCGATTAATTCTGTGTGTCCTGTGATTCTCTCTGCCATGATTTTTCTCTCCTTTTAAATCTGATAGCCCTCTGCCATCTTTTAATATTAATATGAATGATAATTTTTTCACCGCTTCCTGCGGTATGTAGTTTGTTAATTATCAAACAACCTCTCTGCCTCCTATTATACGAGCATTTTTCCAATACTTCTAATATATCTTTTTTTTATTTTTAATAGCTTTTTGCTATCAGTTATAGTATACTTCTACTAACAGACCACTACTGTATGAAAAGAAAGGAGACTCCCTATGACACTCAATCAGATTCTCTATTTTCAGACCGTTGCCCGCCACCAGCACTTCCGCCTGGCTGCAGCCGAGCTGTCTATTTCACAGCCCAGCTTAAGCCGTTCCATCGCAGTACTGGAAGAGGAGCTTGGTATCATCCTCTTTGAACGAAAGGGGCGTACCGTCACCCTTACCAAATATGGGAAACTTTTTTTAGAGCATGCCGACCGGATTCTTGATGAAGTCCGGCTTGCCCAGAAGCATATGAAGAAACTGTCCGGGAATGCCGGTCATGTGGATATCGGTTATGTCTTTCCGCTTGCCGCACACTATATTCCCCATACAGTACGCAGATTTCTCAGTACACAGAAAAATAAAGACGTAACCTTTAATTTCCATCAGAGCCATACCGGAGAGATGATCCGTGGATTAAAAAATGAAAAGTATGATGTCATTTTCGGATCTTATGTAGAAGATGAACCAGACATCCAGTTCGTCCCTATCCTGAACCAGGAAATGATCATCATCACCCCTGTTGGCCACCCGCTTTCAAAAAAAGAGCAGGTTTCCATCCATGATCTGGAACATTACCCGCTCATCGGTTATGATCGTACTTCCGGTCTTGGACGCTTTACCAGCCGGACTTATACTTCCTATACACTCCATCCGAATATCATCTGTGAATCCCCGGATGAAAACGCCATTGCCTCTCTTGTTGCAGAAGATTTTGGGATTGCCCTTGTTGCGGATGTTGCGATCCTGGATCACTTCAAATTAGAAAAGCTGCATTTAAGTGATGTCACACTCCATCATACTGTATATCTCGCCTACCTGCGGGGGCATTATCAGATCCCTGCTGTCCGCAATTTTATTTCCTTTATAAAAAAAGAAGGAACTTCTCTGTGAGGTTCCTTCCCTTCTTCCAACGATCTATTCTCTGATATTTTTCCAGGATGCCCTGGGATTTTCTTACATTCCCCGCCTTTTTACATACTCTGCAAACTTTTGTACCAGCGGTGGATGGTACTTTTCCTTCCCCTGTGCCATATAAATATAGCGTTGCTGATCCTGGTTACGCAAAGGAACAACATCCACGTCCAACTGGGATAAGATGGGGATCTCCGGCATAATGGCAATCCCGAAATTCTCTGCCACAAGTCCTGCCATAGAACCGTCTTCTTCAATTTCATAAGCAATCTTGGGATTCAGCTTTGCCTGCTCAAACATCCGGTCCACCACTGGTCTCAATCCGCTGTTCGGTGTATAAAAAATCTGTGGATATGTGGCAGCCTGCTCCAGATCTACAGCTCTTTCATAAGAAAGAGGATGCCCCTTTGGTACAACAACCACTAATTTTTCTCTCCCCACCGGAGTAAAACCAATCTCCCCTTCCCGCTCTGCCATGGAACAGAAACCAATATCAAACCGGTCTTCTTTTAATCCCTGGATGATCTCTGAAGTATTTCCTACTGTAAACCGGAATTTTACTTTCAGCTCCTCATGAGTTCGCAGGAAATCTCCTACCAGCCTCGGTACAAATCCACTGCCAAGGGTATAAATATAAGCCAGCTCCACCACACCTTCTGTCTGTCCGGTCATGCTCTGTACTTTTTTCACCCCGGTATCCAGCGAATGGATTGCCTCATCTACATATTCTTTAAAGATCTTCCCATACTTTGTCAGAACCACACCACGTCCCTGCTTTTCAAATAGCTTTGTTCCGATCTCTTTCTCAAGAGAACTGACCGCATGACTCAGACTCGGCTGTGAAATAGACAGTTCTTCTGCTGCCTTTGTATAATGTTCTACTTCTGCAAGTTTGGCAAAATAATGCAACTGATTCAGATTCATTTCCGTATTTCCTCCGTCTTCCTGATTTTCCCTCTTTGTATAAAATATCACAATTCATAGATAATATCTATTAATTTTGCCGAAAATATGTATTTGTTTTATATTTTATTTTTTTCTATAATACAGGTTGTAAAACAGATTGTTAAGCAAATGTCAAGCAACCTCTCATGGCAGTTTACAATCAACATTTATAACAAGATTTATTCATTCACTATTTTAATTCAGGAGATTACTAATTATGAAAAAAGAGTATCAGCATATCTTTGAACCTTTTACAGTTCGCCGTATGACAATGAAGAACCGTATCATGATGACTCCAATGGGAACGAACTACGGAGAATCCAGTGGAGAAATGAGTTTCCTCCATATTAATTATTATGAACAGAGAGCCAAAGGCGGTGTAGGACTTATTATGGTAGAAAATGCCAGCGTCGATTCTCCGGAAGGTTCTAACGGAACCACTCAGCTCCGTATCGACCACGATAATTACCTGCCTCGTCTTTTCAAACTGACAGAGACGGTTCACAAGCATGGTGCATGTATCGGTATCCAGATCAATCACGCAGGAGCTTCCGCACAGTCTGCAAGAACAAATATGCAGCCGGTATCCGCTTCTGATATTCCGTCCAAAGCCGGTGGAGAGATTCCTCGTCCACTTTCTAAAGATGAGATCATGCGAATCGTAAAGAAATATGGGGAAGCAGCAAAGCGGGCTCAGATCGCCGGATTTGATACTGTAGAGATCCACGGAGGACATTCTTATCTGTTAAGCCAGTTCCTCTCACCGATCACAAATAAGAGAACAGACGAATTTGGCGGTTCTCTTGAAAACCGTGCAAGATTCGCACGCCTGGTCATTGAAGAAGTAAGAAGACAGGTCGGACCATTCTTCCCAATCTTCCTCCGTATCAGTGCTGACGAATTTATGGAAGGTGGAAATACACTGGAAGATTCTTTGGAATATCTGAAATATCTTGAAAAAGAAGTAGACGTAATCGATGTATCCTGTGGCCTGAACGGTTCAATTCAGTATCAGATCGATGCCAACCACTTCCCGGATGGATGGCGTTCTTACATGGCAAAGGCTGTAAAAGAGCGTTTCGGAAAACCATGTGTAACAATGGGAAATATTCGTGACCCACATGTTGCTGAAGATATTCTTGCAAGAGGTGATGCTGATCTGATCGGTATGGGACGTGGACTGATCGCTGATCCTGACTGGGTAAATAAAGTAGAATTTGGGGATGTTTGTGATATCCGTAAATGTATTTCCTGTAATATCGGATGTGCCGGAAACCGTATCGGCATCAACCGTCCGATCCGCTGTACTGTAAATCCGAATGTACCGGACGGAGAAGGATATAAGAAATTAAAAGTTAATAAACCTTGTAACGTAGTTGTTATCGGTGGTGGAACTGCCGGAATGGAAGCTGCCTGCACAGCCGCTGAAGTCGGATGTACAACCTTCCTTCTCGAGAAGAAACCATACCTTGGCGGTCTTGCAGCAGAGATCTCAAAGATTCCGGACAAGAAACGTCTTGCTGACTTCCCGAATTATATGATCCACCGCACAAATAACCTGAAAAATCTCTTTGCATTTACAAATACAGATGCAAATGTTGACTTTATCAAGAACCTGAAGCCAAATATCATTGTCAACGCAACCGGTTCTTCACCGCTGCTCCCACCAATCCCGGGACTGCATGAGAACATTGACAAAGAAGGCGGAAAAGTTGCTTCTATCCTGACCATGATCAATCATGTCAACGACTATCCGACTGACCTGACAGGAAAGAAAGTGGTTGTTATCGGTGGTGGAGCTGTCGGTCTTGATGTTGTTGAATTTTTCGCTCCACGCGGAGCAGATGTCAGCATCGTAGAGATGATGCCGATCATCGGAAATGGAATTGATCCGGTATCCAAAGTTGATATGGGTACATTAATGAAGAAATACGGCGTACATCAGATGCCGAATACAGCACTGAAAGAAGTCCGTCCGGACAACTTCCTTGTAGAAGCCGACGGAGAACTGAAAGAACTTCCATTTGATTATGGATTTGTCTGCCTGGGTATGAAAGCCGAGAATCCGGTTCTCCAGCAGGTAAAAAATGCCTTTGAAGATGATCAGAATATCGAGATCGTCAATATCGGAGACAGCGTAAGAGCAAGACGAATCATCGAAGGTACAGAAGAAGGACGTAACATCCTGAATACTCTTGAGAAGAGAGGATATCTGTAAGATCAGAATGAATATCAGAAGTTAAGTTATCCTTTGAGCCTCTCCATACAGAAGACCTGCCAGTTGGCAGGTCTTCTTGCATATCTGGGTATAAAAAGAGGAGGCAGGAGAACAATCAATCGTTCTCCCACCTTCTCTTTTTCGTTCATTTTTCTATGATCTGTCTACGGCTTTTTCCTGCCGACAACCTTCTCTTACTGATCTTTTATTTTGCCTCGAGTACCTGATACTCTCCGTTCTGTACTACAACAACGGTTGGATCTTTTGTAGGCTCTCCGTCCTCGCTCCAGGTGATACTCTTTCCTGTAAGACCATCATAAGTGATCTCTGTCATGCCTTTTTTCAGTGCATCACAAATATCAGAAGCACTCATATCCGGTGTAATATTCTCTTTCTCTGCTGCTGCCTTGATTGCATAAACACAGTCATAAGCATCTGCTGCAAACTGGATTGGTGTATCACCAAATGCGTCCTTGAAATCAGCCACGAACTTCTGAGTTGCATCATCTGTAGCATTGGCTGTAAATGGTGTCAGGAACATCAGGTTCTCTGCCAGTGAAGCATCAAATCCTTCAAGATCCAGAATACCGTCCATTCCGTCACATCCGAACCACTTCGGTGAAAAACCTGCTTTATTTGCCTGTGCAAGGATCAGGGATGCCTCCTGATAATAGATCGGAAGGAATACCAGCTCTGCTCCGGCATCTTTTGCCTTCTGAATCTGTACTGAGAAATCAGTCTTATTATCTGCTGTAAATGCCTTTGCTGCTACTACTTCAAGGCCTTTTTTCTCTGCCTCTGTAACAAAGTTCTGATAGATTCCTGAAGAATAAGTATCGGAACTGTTGTAGATAACTGCTACCTTTTTAGCCAGGTTATTATCAGCAATATAGTCGGCTGATGCACTACCCTGGTTCGGGTCTGAGAAGCACATACGGAATGCATTATCATACTGGATACTCTCTACTGCTGTAGCAGACGGTGTCAACTGGAACAGATTATCGTTATGTGACTCTTCAACTACTGCTGTACAAGGTGTAGATGTTGTCGTACCGATCAGCATCTGCATACCCCAGTCTTTCAGAGTATTGTAAGCATTCACAGCTTTCTCTGCATCTGCCTGATCATCTTCTGTCTTGAACTCAACCTGCTTACCATTGATTCCACCATTTTTATTAATCTCTTCTACAGCAAGCTTTGCACCGTTGTCTACTGCTTCACCATATGCTGCTGCATCTCCTGTCATCGGTCCGATTCCACCAATTTTAAATACATCTGATTTTGAATCTGAGCTTCCGCTCTTAGAACCACAGCCTGCCATCATGCTGACTGCCAGTGCTGATACTAATACAGCACTTACAACTTTTTTAAATTTCATAATACATAACCTTCCTATTTTTATTTAGGTATTCTTATTATTTTTTCTTTGATTTTACAATAGCTATAACTCCTCCAATTACAACTATTGCAGCCACACCAGCTATAGCATAAATACCCTTATTATCTTTCTTTTCTTGTTTACCAATTAAATTTTCTTCCTTTAATGTTTCTTCTTCAATTTCAACATTAACTTCTTCTTTTAAGTCTTCCTTTTCTTCAATTGCTTCTAACAATGTTAATGTTTCCATTTTTGGTATAACTTTAAATTCAACATCTCTTTCCATAGGACCAACATAAATTATAGCATCCATATCTGCATCTACTTTATCAACTGCAACCTTTAATTTAACAGTTCCATCTTCACTATTTTCTTCTACCATTTCAACTGGAGCTTCTTGCCCATTAACTTTCATTCTATAGTTTTCCATAAATTCACTTCCTGCAAATCCAACAGTATATATTATATGGTCTCTTGTTACTTCTACATTCATAGTTGGTAAAAGATATGTTCTTGACATTGACATTCCTATTTCTGATTCATGATATACATCATTTTCAACTTGGTATATCCCACTTGTAATTTCATTTTCAGTTGCATATATATTTTTAGTTCCTATAGTAAATATTAACCCTAAAGCCATTGTTCCTATTAACATTCCTTTAATCTTGCTTAATATTTTCATTTTCTTTTCTCCTCTATCAATAAACCTAAATTAGGAGGAAAATAAATAGACATGCTATTTTATTTCCCCCCTCTTATACTTCTTGTTAAATTACTTTCTTTTTCTTACTAAAACAGTTCCTGCTGTTGTTAACATTAATCCTAATCCTGCAACAGCTCCAGCCCCTATTGGTGCTCCTGTTTGTGGTAATGTTTCTACTGTATATTCTTTTATGAATGTTAAAGTATCCTCTAATAATGTAACACCAAATTCAACACCTCTAGACATTGGTACTACGAAAGTTTTAACTTTTATACTATCGCTTAAGCTTGAAAGTACAAATCTAACATTTGTTGTATCACCACTTGTACTCTTAGTAACATTAACTTTCTTACCATTTACATAAACTTCATGGTTTTGCATAAATGCTGCTCCAGTGAAAGTTAAAGTAACATAGTATTTTCCATCTATTTCTTCAACTTTAGAAGTAGAGTTTAAATACTTTCTAGCCATAGATCTTCCTGTTTCATTTTCATGAGTTACACTATTTTGAATAGAATATAATTTACCCTTAGTTATTTTTATTTCTTCATTATTTGTATTTGAATTTGAAACACCACTTGATGTATTGTTGTTTGTATTTCCACTAGTTGCTGAATCACTAATTGTTCCACCAATATTAGCTGATCCATCTGTAATTAATTTTAATGTATCCTCTAATATGTTAACTCCAAATTCAACATTATTACCCATCATACTAACATAAGCTGATGCTTTTATTGAATCCTTTAAACTTCCAACTTGAAACTTTAAGCTAACAATTTCATTATTTACTGTTTTAGTTGTATTTACTTCATTTCCATTAACATATATCTTATGGTTACTCATCATTGTTGATCCCATAGATGTAAATGTTAATGTAACATATGTCTTTCCATTTACTTCTTCAACTTTTACATCTTCACTTAAAGTTTTTCTTGCCATATTAAGGCCTATTTCATTTTCATGAGTTACAGTATTCTTTCCTACATAAACTTTAGTACCTTGTACTTCAGTTGTTCCACTGTTTGATCCATTGTTGTTTGAATCATTAGTATTTGATCCACCATTATTTGAATCTTCATTTCCAGCATTTCCACTATTGTTTTCATTTCCTGGTTTATTTGTTTCACCATTATTTCCTGAATCTGTTGAAGAGTCATTTTCTTTATATTCGCTTAATTCACCTTCATGTAATAAGTCAACATCAACAGTATGTAGCTTTCCTGGGAATACAACTTCTGGAAGACCTTCATTAAAATATGTTAAGTTAATCTTTACTCTTGTATAAAGCTTGTCTATTGAATCTACATTAAAGCTTATTGATCCATCTTCATTTTTAACAAACGCAACTTCATTTCCATCTATTGTTATTGAGTTTGTTGATTTTACTGTTTCTAATCCATCCTTATTGTACTTCATAGTTACAGTAACTTTTCCATCTTTAACTGTTACTATAGAATTAGCATCTATATAGTTTCTTATTCCACTTTGACTATCTCCACCACTTTTTAATGTCTTATTTGCTATTATATACTTTCCATCAGCTAATTTATTTCCTTGATTTTGATCTTCATCTTTATCTGATGAGTTATCAATTGTTGGAATTGTACTGATATCATTTGTTACTAAGAAAGATACTTCTTTTCCCATAATTGTTATAGTCATATCTATTCTTACTTTTGCTTCTGCAGATGGAACTTCAAAAGTAATAGATTTATCTTCTTCATTATTAACAGAATTTAAGTTAACACCATCTAAAGTTGCTTTTATATTTTT
>ERZ773131.3015-NODE-3015-length-10125-cov-3.239523_pt1 | contig 10125 bp, 10 predicted proteins | sample MGYA00511082_ERZ773131 | MGnify/ENA primary metagenome ERZ773131 (study PRJEB29015, sample SAMEA2737813) | human gut metagenome | biome: human gut; feature: human-associated habitat; material: faeces | place: China | collected 2012 ...
ATTACCGGTGTGATGCCGTACTACACCAGCGGCGATCTGGTGCAGATCACGGCAGTGTCGCAGCGGGAAAGGCTGGTGGAATGTGATGAACTGTGTGGATATTGATGATCTGGCAGCTGTGGTGATGGAAGGGCTGGAGGAGTATGTGGAGCTGGCGGAGGACGCCATGAAAGATGCTGTCACACAGACGGCAAAGGCAGTCCGGAAAGAACTGGCGACCACATCTCCCGACGGCAGGACCGGCAGATACCGGAAGGGCTGGCGTGCGTCTGTAGTGGAAGAAAAGGCGCATATGCGGCATATGTCCGTACACAACCGGAAGTATCAGATCGTGCATCTTCTGGAAAAGGGGCACGCAAAGCGGAACGGCGGTCGTGTGGCTGCCAGACCGCACGTTGCTCCGGCAGAGGAACACGGTGCAGAGATGCTGGAAACCCTGATTACAGAAGCGTTGGGAGGCTGAGCATATGACCTATGAAGAAATCACGGCGATGATGCAGGAAACCGGACTGCCCTGTGCATACCACCATTTCGCAGAGGGCGAAAGTCCGCCGCCGCCGTTTGTGGTGTACCTGTCGCCGGGAGAGCATACGCTCCACGCCGACAACATCAATTATTACAGCTGGAAGCAGCTGGACGTGGAACTGTACACAGACACGAAAGATCCGGACGCAGAGCGGCGGGTGGAAGATGTCCTGATCGCACACGGGATTAGCTATGTAAAATCGGAAACATGGATCGAGAGCGAACGGCTCTATGAAGTCCTGTATGAAATGGAGGTCTGAAAAATGGCAGCAGGAAAGAAAAACAAGGTAAAATTCGGCTTGAACAAGGTGCATTATGCGATGTGCCACATTGACGATGACGGCAATGCCACATATGACACACCGGTGCGGATTCCCGGCGGTGTGTCGTTGTCGGTGAACCCATCCGGCGAAGCGGAAAACTTCTACGCGGACAACCGTGTGTTTTACGTAATCAACAATAACGCTGGCTATGAGGGGGACCTGGAGCTGGCACTGTTGTCGCTGGAATTTCGCAAGGATGTGCTGGGCGAGATTCTGGATCAGAAGGGCGTGCTGGTGGAGAAGAACGATGCAGAGCTGAAACAGTTTGCACTGCTGTTTGAGTTCGACGGCGATGTAAATCACATCCGCCATGTGCTGTATTGCTGCACAGCGTCCCGTACCGCAGTAGAGGGCGAAACCAACACGGATACCAAGACACCGAAAACGGAAACCTGCTCCTTCACTGCCGCAGCACTGGACAATGGTCTAGTCAAGTGCCGCACCTGTGAGGAAACGGATTCTGAGGTATACGCAAACTGGTACAAGGCGGTGTATGTACCGAACGTGACAGAAGCAACGGGGGAATAAGCAATGCTGGAAAAGAAGATCATGATCGACGGCAAGCCGGTGAAGTTCCGTGCCTCTGCCGCCGTTCCCAGAATGTATATGGCACTGACTGGCTCTGATATTTTTTCTGATATCGGAGATCTGATGGAGCAGTTCCATCCGTCGAAGCAGCAGAAGGCGGACAGACAGCAGAAGGCGGACAGACAGCAGAAGGCACAGGTCAATCTGAAAGATCTGTCCAAAATGAGCGTGTTTGAAAATATCGCCTATGTTATGGCGAAGGCAGCAGACAACAGTGTGCCGGATACAGCGGAGGGATGGCTGGATCAGTTCGGCATGATGTCCATCTGGTACGCATTTCCGCAAATTGCTGCGCTGTGGGCAGCCAGCCAAAAGACAAATGTAGACCTTAAAAAAAAGAACGTCCGACAGAACGCCCGATGACAACAGCGTTATTCCTGCTCCGCTGTGTGGAGCTGGGACTTTCCATGGAAGACTTAAATGTTCTGACGTATGGCATGGTACTGGATATGTTTTCAGAGCGCTCCAATGATAATTATGACTATCCGGTTCGCGCGACACAGCAGGATTTTGACACATTCTGAGGAGGTGCTGTATTGTGGCAAATGATAAACGCATCAAGGGATTGACTATTGAGATCGGCGGTGACACCACGCAGCTATCAAAATCCCTGCATGACGTGAACAAGTCCATTACTTCCACACAGGCACAGTTGAAAGATGTGGAAAGGCTGCTGAAGCTGGACCCTACCAACACGGAAATGCTTGCCCAGAAGCAGGAACTGCTGACGCAGGCGATCAGCAAGACAGAGGAGAAACTGGAAACGCTGAAGGACGCAGCTGTGCAGGCGGAAAAGCAGCTGGGAGAGGGAAAGATCTCACAGGAGCAGTTCGCCGCATTGCAGCGTGAGATCGCAGCGACAGAGATCGAACTGAAACGATACGATTCCCAGCTGGATACTGCGGCAGATGCCACGGAAGATCTGGGCGACGCTGCGGAGCAGGCGGCACAGGATTCCGGCGATGCAAGCGAGAAGATCGGCGAACTCAGCGATGCAGCGGACGATCTGGGAGATGCAGCGGAGGATGCCGGTGACGGTACAAAAGACCTTGGCGAATCTGCCAGGGATTCCGGCGACGGCTTTTCCGTTCTGGACGGGGCTGTGGCGACCTTTATCGGAAACGGTCTGACTGCACTGGTGAGTGCCATCGGCGATGCTATTTCCACATTTGCCGAACTCAGCGAATCCACGCAGGAGTACCGGGAGAATATGTCCAAGCTGGACACTGCCGCATCTGCGGCAGGCATGGATGCCGGTTCTATCTCGGAGGCGTACACCGAGCTGTACGGCGTTCTGGGCGACGAAACCGCCACCACGACCACCATTTCCAACTTTGCAAAGCTGGGCGTATCCATGCAGGACATGGACAGCCTGCTGGACAGTGCCATCGGTATCTGGGCGGTGTACGGCGATTCCATTCCGCTGGACGGTCTGGCAGAGAGCGTCAATGAAACGGCGAAGGTCGGACAGATCACCGGCACAATGGCGGATGCGATCAACTGGGCATCTGCCAGCAATGACACATGGACAAATGCTCTCAGCGGTAATACAGCGGCACTGTCTGCATTTCAGAGCGGCGTATCCCAGGGAATGAGTGCAGAGGACGCATTCAACGAGGCACTGGCTGCCTGCGGCGATGAGCAGGAACGGCAGCAGCTGATTATCAGCACGCTGAATGGACTGTACGCCGACAGTGCGAAAACCTATCGGGAGAACAATGCGTCCATCATTGATGCACGGCAAGCAACATTATTCTATCAGGACGCTGTGGCAAGTGTCGGAGCTGCCATGGAGCCGCTGCAAACCGCCATGACCAGGTTCAAGGCGAATCTGATCTCCGGCGTATCTCCTGCATTGCAGGAATTGTCTGACGCCTTCATGAATGTGGTCACCGGCGCGGGCGGGGCAGAGGAAGGCATTGCATCTGCCGTTACGGGGCTGGTGGATACCGTTTCTTCTATGGCATCAGACCTGCTTCCGCAGCTTCTTGAAATGGGAACACAGATTCTCGGGGGCATTATGCAGGGGCTTGCACAGAGTACACCTACGCTGATGGCTACTGTTTCTGATATGATTCTGCAATTGATTCAGGCGATAACAGCGTTTTTACCGCAGTTCGCAGAAGCAGCCGTCACCATTGCCGGCAGCATCGTCACGCAGCTGACTGCCTTTGTGCCGCAGCTGCTGCAAGCCGCAACTACGCTGCTCATGGCAATTGTAGATGCTGTACCGATGATCGTCAACGCGCTTGTGCCAATACTGCCGCAGCTGATCACAGCAATTGTGACAGCATTGCTCGGTGCAGTGCCGCAGCTGTTACAGGCTGCCACGACCCTGCTCATGGCAATTGTGAATGCTCTGCCCACGCTCATCACCGCACTGACGGCAGCTCTGCCGCAGATCCTCACAGCGATCACGGACTGCCTGCAAACGTCGGTTCCGGTACTGCTGCAGGCGGCGATCACACTGCTTATGGCGATCGTAGACGCACTGCCGACGATCATTGACGCACTGGTGGTTGCAATTCCGGTCATCATCACCACGCTGGTGGACTTTTTCACGAACAACATCGACACCATTTTGGATGCAGCCATTCAGCTGCTGATGGCTCTGGTGTATGCGATTCCGGAAATTCTGGTGGCTCTGGGCAATGCACTGCCGCAGATCATCAGTGCGATTCTGAATGCCGTGGTAGACGCTGTGCCGAAACTGCTGAAAAAGTCAAGGGAACTGTTCGGGAAGATCATGGAAGCACTGGGCGAACTGTTGAGCAAACTGCCTGGCAAGATGCTGGAAGTGCAAAATTCTATTACCAATGGCATCCGTAATTCTCTTGGTTCTATTGGCTCTGCTGCTGCAAGCATTGTCAGCACGATCTGGGACCATATCAAGGAACTTCCAAGCATGATGCTGGATGTCGGAAAAAATCTGGTAGAAGGTTTGTGGAACGGCATCAGCGATATGGTCGGCTGGATCGGCGACAAGATTTCCGGATTTGGGGATAGCGTGCTCAGCGGCTTGAAGGATTTTTTCGGAATTCATTCGCCGTCTAAAGTAATGCGTGATGAAGTCGGAAAGTTCTTGCCTGCCGGTATTGCAATCGGTATTGAAGATTCCACAATATCTGCTGTAAAGTCTGTACGCAGCATGGCAGATAAACTGCGGAGTACTGCGGTAGAGAGTATGAGCGGTATGACATCTGGCAAGGCGTACCGGATGCGGCAGAACCCGATGACAGCGGCGGTCACAGAGCGTGCAGCTGTTGTCAATAACTACTATCAGAATGACAATTCCCGAACGATCAACCAGACGAACAATTCACCGAAGGCACTGTCCCGTCTGGAGATCTATCGGCAGACCAACAATGCACTGAACCGGTGAGGTGATCCATTATGAAATATCATTTGATTTTGGAAAACGCCGCCGGAGAGCAGGCGGATCTTTCCACCACAGCAAATCGTTATATGATGTCAAAGGTCACAGGGCTTGATCCGCCCGGAGCCACAATCAGCACAGCTACCTATGCAACTATGAACGGCAGCAAGCTGAACCGTGCCTTTCTGGAAAAGCGGAATATTGTAATTTCCTTTGAAATGCGCGGCACCGGTATTGAAAAAAGACGGCATAAGCTGTACCGCGTGGCGAAGCCATCGGAATACATCAAGGTGTATTACCGGACTTCCAATATTGATGTCTATGCAGAAGGCGTTGTGGAAACCTGTGAGCCGTCCCGTTTTGACATGCCTGTATCTGGTCAGATCAGCATCCTCTGTCCGGACATATACTTCTACAGTACGCAGGACACCATTGTGCAGCACGGCAGTATCGTCAGCGGTTTTAAGTTTCCGTTTGCCATTGCAGAAAAGCCCGGTGTGCCGCTGGGCGTGTATCGGACCGACAACAGCATCACCATACAGAACAACGGCGACACCATCGGCATGGAGATCACTATGGAAGCCAAAGGGGGCACGGTCAGCACACCGACAATTTATAATGCAGATACGGGTGCTTATCTTAGAATTACCGGCAATATTTTGGAGGGTGATAAAATCACCATTACCACAAAGCATGGGCATCGTACAGTTATGCTGACGAGAAACGGCGTTTCGGTTCCGATCATGAACCGGTGGGTATCTGGATCCGAATGGCTGGAATTGCCCACCGGAGAATCTCATTTTTATATCACATCATTATTGGGACTGAAATATTTGATTGTGACATTTCGGCATACAGATGCTTATCTTGGAGTGTGAGAGATGTACCTGGAAATTTTTAAAGCAGAAAATATGGGGAACGACCTGTCTATAATGCTGAGCGGTGTGTGTGACACTTTTTCCAGCGTGATCTGGGACGTGGAATATTTCTCTCCTGGAAAATTTGAAATATACGTTTCTGCCAATGCAGAAACTATTGTTTTGTTTCAGCGCGGGAACATTGTGGGCAGAAGCGATGACAAGCAGCACTATGGCATTATTGAGGGTGTGTATTTACGGACAGATGCAGAAAGCGGCGACTATCTAACCATTTCCGGACGGTTTCTCATGTGCCTGCTCAACCGCAGAATCATACAACCAACGCTGTCATTTACAGATTATCATACATATGGTGAAATTGTGCAGACTGCTGTCCAGAGAAATTGCATCAGATCATGGGCAAAAGCGGAGCGTGTTATTCCGTCACTGGAAATCGGTGATGTATCCGGCGCATGCTGGGACACCAGAACCAAGCTACAGATCAGCTATGAAAATCTCATGGAATGGATTTACACAGTGTGCCAGAATATTGGCGGCACTGCAAATATCCGGCTGCGTGAGGTCAGTGACGGAAAGTATAAAATGTATTTTGAATTGTCACAAGGAACAGATCGCAGCATTATGCAACAGGCGAATATGCCAGTTGTTTTTTCAGATGTGTATGACAATCTGTTGACGTATATCTATAACGCTGACTATTCCGAATACCGGAACTATGCCTATATTTACGGGGAAGGAGAAGGAGCACAGCGTCAGTTTGCTACCTGCTACGCCGGAAAAGAAATGCCGACAGGATTATCACGCTATGAAATGTATGTAAATGCCAGCGATCTGTCTCAGACAGTCAGAAGCGATGACGGCAGCGAAAGCGTTGTTTCCGAAGCGGAATACATGGAGATTCTAAAGGAACGCGGCGCAGAAAATCTGGTTGCTCCTGTCTTATCCAGTGAAGCAACTATTGTAGCAGAGAGTCACCAGTTTGTTTATGGAAAAGATTACAAAGTCGGCGACTTTATCACCATGAAGCACACAGGGTATGGCATACAAATCCCACGTGTCCGTCTGGTGGGAATGATTGAAAGTTTTGACAGTGACGGCTACGGGCTGACACCTGTCGTACAGGAATGAGGTGCAAAAGAATGGAATGTGGTTTTTTTAACAGCAAGGGTGAGGACAGACTGTATAATGCTGAACATTTTACCAGTTATCTGTCCAGCATGATTTGCAATGGCATTCAGGACACAGTGGGGGAGTGCTTCGCTCCGTCTGTTTCCGAAGAGGACGGTCTGCTGCTGACCATTGGCAGCGGAAAGGCGTGGATCAATGGCCATTATGCACAGATGGCAACCAGTGAAAAACTGGATCTCACTGCATATGTAGATGAATCCCTGAGTCGGTGTGTTGCTGTTGGGATTTATTGTGACACCAGCGACACTGTGCGAGACTGTGGGATCGAAGTACTTCCCGGCACCTGCGCCGGCAGTCCTCAGCCGCCAAAGTTTACAAATACTAAGAGCAGGACATATCTGACGATCTGCACCGTGCGTCTGCGTCCCGGTGCAGCGTCTATCCTCAGCAGCGACGTGACGGACTGTAGGAACGACGAAACCCTCTGCGGTTACTGCAAGTGCATCCTTGGCAAGTGCAGAGTGACGGAGATGCTCTCTGAAATGGCAAAGACAAATGCCACACTGGACGAACTGCAAAAGCGGCTGGATGCGATGAACAGTCAGATTTCCGAACTGCAAACCAAGGTAGATGACTTGACCGCAGGCGAAATCCTAGCAACCGGACAATGCGGTGAAAACATCTACTATGTTCTCTACGACAACGGCAAACTGCTGCTGCGTGGCACGGGTGCAACCTACGACTATACTTCTCACGATTCTGTATTCTATCAAAACGACCAGATTAAGGAGATTGTGCTCAGTAATGGCATTACTGGTCTGGGAGACCGTTTGTTTTATCATTGTGCCAATGCGAAAACGGTATCTCTGCCGGCTACACTGACCAGCATTGGGAATGCCGCTTTTGCACAGGAAGATGCTGCAATCGGCTATACCGCCGGTCTGACTTCCGTTACGATTCCGCAAGCTGTTACTGCAATTCAGTCGTTTGCATTTCAGCACACTGCCATTGCAGAAGTCACTGTGCCTGCCAACGTGAAAACATGGGGAAAGTATGTTTTCAGCGACTGTACAAAGCTGAAGACTGCCCGTATTGCATGTGATTCCATTGGCTCTTTTGCATTTACAAGATGTACAGCATTGTCCAGCCTTACCATTTCTGCGAATTGCAGAACCTTTGGGGAAAATATGCTGACATACTGTGAAAGTCTAACAGCCATCACATATGAAGGAACGATCGCTCAGTGGAACGCCATCACCAAACCGGTCAACTGGATGTCCTCCGGAGAACATTCCTACAACAATTATCTGAAAAAGATCCAGTGCATAGACGGCTATCTGGAATATGATACGGAAACCCATACATGGAACGAGGTGAAAAACGGATGATGAAATTTTGCATCTACGGGCAGAAAATGGAACTGATAAACCGTCAGACGATCGCCGATCAGCAGATCTGTTTCGTGGATATGTGCTTTCTGTTCTCTCCGGACTGGGAACAGCTGGACAAAACGGCACAGTTCGCACAGGGCGAAAAGACCTATAACGTGCATCTCGGCACGGACAACGTCTGCCACTGCCTGCTCCCGGCGGAGCTGCAAACCGGATGTGTCAGCGTCAGTGTGTTTGGCTATGCGGTGGACGGCTCTGCCCGTGCCACAACCGTTCCCCTCGGCATCGGCATCAAGCGTTCCGGTTTCCGGGGCGACGGCGAAACGCCGATCCCACCCACGCCTGACTTGTACGCCCAGCTGATCGCAGAGATTGATAAAAAGATTGCAGATGTCCATGACGGAAAAGACGGCAGGGACGGCACAGACGGCGCGGCAGGACGTGACGGAGTAAACGGTGCGTCTGCCTATGAAATCGCCGTACAGCACGGCTACAGCGGCTCAGAAACGGCATGGCTGGAATCCCTGCACGGTGCGGACGGAGCAAAGGGCGACCCCGGAGCAACCGGTGCCGCTGGTAAAGACGGAGCCGCCGGCAAATCCGCTTATCAGATCGCAGTCGCCAGCGGCTTTGACGGTACGGAGCAGGCGTGGCTTGCATCTCTCAAAGGCGAAAAGGGAGATAAAGGTGACACAGGAGCAGCTGGTGCCAAAGGCGAAAAAGGAGATAAGGGCGACCCAGGGAAAGACGGTACAGATGTAGATCTCACGCCGTATGCTAAAAAGACTGACTTGACAGCGTACTTGCCGAAAGACGGAACAGCGGAAAAAGCTGAAGCCATGAGTAACGGAACGCTGCGATCGGAATTCTATCTAAATGCTGCGTCTAATGCCACGTCTGGTTACGTATGGTTTCGCATGGCAACATGCAAAATTTCGGGTGCATATGAAACGGTGAATACTACATTCTTGATCACAAACGGAATGGCAGAACACGCGTTGCTATCATGCGGCATTAGAAATAATGGTACTGGAAAAGCGGTAGAATCGTGTTTACTGTGGATCTCAGCTAGAAACCACAGTATGCCAACTAATATGTTTCGTGTTGTGGCTATTAACAGCGACACAGGAGTCACATACGAGCTGTGGGGACAAATCTCAGCAAGATGGCAAGGTGTGCGATATACTGTTTTAGACGAGCGAAGTATATCAGGCAGTAAATGCAATATTTGGACACTGGAAAGTCATTCGGATGCTGATGCAAAAGCTGCACCCACAACGGGTAATTATTATGTAGATTCTAGTGACAGTTCTATTTGTGCAACAGCCGCTAAAGCCACCGAAGCCACCGCCCTCACCGAAACCGCCTGGACTGATGTACCAGAAACTAACATATCCCCCAGGTATGGCAAAAACATAAAATATTTAAAATCTGGGAACACAGTATACGTGCGTGGGTCAATCTCTTTTTCAGCAAGTTTGAACAATCCATGCTGCGGAACGATGCCATCAGAACTGTTGCCTGATGATTACCAAGACCATGTATTTACTGCCTGGAATCTAAAAGGCGGCGTTCCAACGGCTTATCCAGTTGTGCTTGGAACGGATGGCAAAATTATTCTTATGAATCCAACCAGCACTGCTGATTGGTTTGTGGCGGGAAGGGCTTATAATTTTAATTTCAACTATCACATCGGTTAAGTATTATATACTTAGGAGGAACAACCATGAAAGAAACCATCTGCACCATCGTCGGCATTGTCGGAAGTTTTATTGCCGGGCTGTTCGGCGGCTGGGATGCGTCCATGGTCACGCTGCTGCTGTTCATGGGCGTGGATTACATCACAGGGATTGCGGTGGCAGCCTGCGGCAAGTCCCCGAAATCAGACACCGGCAGACTGTCCAGCAAGATCGGCT
>ERZ773131.3017-NODE-3017-length-10123-cov-56.325586_pt1 | contig 10123 bp, 5 predicted proteins | sample MGYA00511082_ERZ773131 | MGnify/ENA primary metagenome ERZ773131 (study PRJEB29015, sample SAMEA2737813) | human gut metagenome | biome: human gut; feature: human-associated habitat; material: faeces | place: China | collected 2012 ...
ATCTTAAGAATAAACAGATAATGATTGAGATAAACTAACGAAGATTCAAAAACAAGAATAAACAACAACTGAACAGTATGAAACAACTGAATGTATTAGTGATGGGTCTCTTGCTTCCTATGTTGGCAGCAGCCCAGACCGTTAAATCACCTAACGGCAACGTCTCGGTAACATTCTCTTTGACCGAAAAGGGACAGCCTACCTATGAGATGAGCTATAAGGGAAAGACTGTATGTAAGCCATCCCACTTAGGATTGGAACTGGCGAAGGATAAACATGCCTCTAAGGGTATGGAGGAAACCAGCCTGATGGATGGTTTTACTGAAACTGGCAGCAAGACATCGACTTTCGATGAAACCTGGAAGCCGGTATGGGGCGAGACCGCTACCATCCGCAACCATTACAACGAGATGGAGGTAAACCTGAACCAGGCTTCTTCTAAGCGCAACATCACCATCCGTTTCCGTGTATATGATTATGGTATGGGCTTGCGCTATGAGTTCCCACAGCAGGAAAGTCTGAACTATTTCGTCATCCAGGAGGAGCATACCCAGTTTGCCATGGCAGGCGATCATACAGCCTATTGGATTCCGGGCGATTACGATACCCAGGAGTATGACTACAACATTACTCCGTTGACAGGTATCCGTCCAATTATTGCGAAAAACCGTGAAGCTTACAAAAGCAATTCATCTACCACCGTCTTCTCTGATACTGGTGTTCAGACCTCTCTCCAGATGAAAACCAAGGACGGACTCTACATCAACATCCATGAGGCTGCCTGCCTGGATTATCCTACCATGCACCTCAACCTCGACGAGAAGACATTGACCTTCGAGTCTTGGCTTACTCCTGATGCCGTAGGCAGAAAGGGATTCATCCAGACACCATTCAATACCCCTTGGCGTACCGTAATGGTAAGTGATGATGCACGTGATATGCTTTCATGCAAGTTGACATTGAATCTCAACGAGCCTTGCAAGATTAAGGATACATCCTGGATTCATCCTACCAAGTACTGCGGTGTATGGTGGAACATGATTGTAGGCACCAAGACCTGGAGCTATACCAACGATCTGCCATCTGTGCGTCTCGGCGTAACCGATTACAGCAAGTGCAAGCCTAACGGTACTCATGGTGCAACCAACGAAGAAGTGAAGCGCTATATCGACTTTGCTGCCAAGAACGGTTTGCAGGAAGTATTGGTAGAAGGCTGGAACGAAGGTTGGGAAGACTGGTTCGGTCATCAGAAGCTCGATGTCTTCGACTTTGTGACTCCATATCCTGACTTCGATATCAAGATGCTCAACGAATATGCTCACTCTAAGGGCGTGAAGCTGATGATGCACCACGAGACATCTTCTGCAGCTCTCAACTACGAGCGCCACCTGGAAGATGCCTTCAACCTGATGAACAAATATGGTTATGATGCCGTGAAGACCGGTTATGTAGGTGATATCATTCCAAGAGGCGAGTATCACTACAGCCAGTTGATGAACAATCACTACCAGCGTGTCGTCGAGACCGCTGCCAAGCATCATATCATGGTAAATGCCCACGAGGCAACCCGTCCTACAGGTATCTGCCGCACCTGGCCTAACCTGGTGGGCAACGAGAGTGCACGTGGTACAGAATATGAAGCATTTGGCGGTAACAAGTCTTATCATACCGTGATGTTGCCATTCACCCGTCTGCAGGGTGGTCCGATGGATTATACTCCTGGTATCTTCGAGACCAAGCTTTCTGAGTGGAGCAACAATAAGAGTTATGTTCATACCACTCTCTGTGGTCAGCTTTCGCTCTATCTCGTAATGTACAGTCCGCTGCAGATGGCTGCCGATCTTCCAGAGCATTATGAGAAGTACGATGATGCCTTCCAGTTTATCCGCGACGTAGCTTGCGATTGGGACGACTCCAAGTATCTGGAGGCAGAGCCAGCCAAATATATCACCGTAGCACGCAAGGCTAAGGGTACCGACAACTGGTTTGTAGGCGGTAAGACTGATGCAGCCCGCACAGCTGTAGTAAAACTCGACTTCCTGGATAAGGGCAAGAAGTATGCTTGCGCTATCTATCAGGACGGCAAGAATGCTGACTACGAGAAGAACCCTAAATCTTACAAGATTGTTCACAAGACAGTGAAAAAGGGTGATGTTTTGAAGATTAACGAAGCACGTGGTGGTGGTTTCGCCATCTCTTTGCTCGCTAAATAAGCCTATAATTTCCGTATTTCCGTCCAACTGTCCGGTTGGTCGGAAATACGCTAAAAATGAGCGTAGATAATCTGTCACAGTTTTCTTCGCTCAGCTCGCTTTAATGTCCTGTATAACAATAACTTAACAATATGAATATCCAAAAACTAATAATTGCAGCATTGACAGCAACCGTTTTACCAACTTCATTGAATGCGCAGCAGACATTCAATGAGATGATGTATTCCAAGGAGAAAACCATGTTTATCCTGAATGCTCCAACAGCCCAAAAGTCTTCTGTAACCCTCCGACTTTATAAGCAAGGACAGGGAGAAAAGGCTTATAAAACACTGAAAATGAAGAAGTTGGGAGATGAACGCTGGGAGGCTACCGTAAAGGGCGACCTCAAGGGAAAGTTCTATACCTTTGATATTGGCAAGGGTGAAACACCAGGTACATTTGCTAAAGCAGTAGGTGTAAACGGAAACCGTGGCGCCATTGTAGATTTGTATGATACCGATCCATCTGGATGGGATAAGGACGTGCGTCCTGCCCTAAAATCGCCAGCCGATCTCGTTGTCTACGAGCTTCACGTGCGTGATTTCTCCATTTCTCCTACATCCGGCTTGAAATATAAGGGTAAATATCTCGCCCTCACCGAGCCTAAGGCCATCGAATATCTCAAGAATCTGGGCATCAACGCCATCCACTTCCAGCCTGTATTCGATTTCGCTTCTATAGATGAGACCCGACTCGACAAACCACAGTTCAACTGGGGTTATGATCCGAAGAACTATAATGTGCCGGAAGGCAGTTATGCTACCGACCCTTATTCTCCAGCAACCCGCATCAAGGAGTTCAAGGAGATGGTGATGGCGCTGCATAAGGCAGGCATCCGAGTGATTTTCGATGCCGTATATAACCATACTTTCGATATCAACGGTAGCAATTTCCAGCGTACCTATCCTGATTATTATTATCGCAAGACCAAGGATGGTAAGTATTCTGACGGTTCTGGCTGTGGCAACGAGACTGCTTCTGAAAAGCCTCTCATGCGCCAGTTTATGCTGGAGAGCGTGAAATACTGGATAGACGAATATCATATTGACGGTTTCCGTTTCGACCTGATGGGTGTTCATGACATCGAAACCATGCAGGCTATCCGTGAGATGGTAAACCGCATCGATCCTAGCATCTATATCTATGGTGAGGGATGGAGTGCAGGCAGCTGTGCTTATCCTACCGAAAAACTGGCGGTGAAGGCGAATACCCAGCAGCTCAAGGGCATTGGTGCTTTCAGCGATGATATGCGCGATGCGCTCCGTGGTCCTTTCTCTGATGACCATCAGGGTGCGCTTTTGGCTGGTCTTACAGGTCAGGAGGAGAGCCTGAAGTTCGGTATTGTGGGTGGCATTGCTCATCCGCAGGTGGATATGACAAAGGTGAACTATGACAAGAAGCCTTGGACCAACAATCCTACCGAGCAGATCAGTTATGTAAGCTGCCACGACGATATGTGTCTGGTAGACCGTCTGAAGGCAAGCATCGCATCTCTTACCGACAAGAATATCCCTGAAGCAATGCGTACAGCCGAGTTGCTCCGCATCGATAAGCTTGCGCAGACCTGCGTCTTCACTTCCCAGGGTGTTCCTTTCATCCTTGCCGGCGAGGAGATGCTTCGCGACAAGAAGGGAGTACACAATAGTTATAATTCTCCTGACAGCATCAACCAGTTTACCTGGACCAATCTGCAGAAGTATCCGCAGGCGTTTGCTTATTACAAGAGTCTGATTCAGCTCCGCAAGAATCATCCAGCCTTCCGTCTTTCAACAGGCGATAAGGTACGTCAGCATCTGGAGTTCCTGCCTTGTCAGGATGCCAATGGCAACAAGCAGACTTGCCTCGTAGGTTTCCAGCTTAAGAATCTGGAGGGCATTGATGCCTGGAAGAACATCATCGTAATCTATAACTTCAATAAGGAGGCAAAGAAGATGCAGATTCCTGAGGGTAATTATACCGTGGCTTGCTGCAATGGTATAATCAATGAGGAAGGCTTAGGCTTTGTTTCGGGAAAGGAAGCTGAGATTGCCCCTCAGTCAGCCTTGATTCTTTATCAGAAATAGTTTATATATTTATAATAAGGTGTAATATGAAAAAGATAATAGCTTCATTAGTGCTTATGGGTAGCGCAATAAGTATGAACGCGGCAGTTAACGTAAGCCGCATTGAACCTACCGACTGGTATGTGGGCATGAAAGATGCTTCACTCCAGCTGATGGTGTATGGCAAGGATATCAAGAATGCCGATGTAACGGTAAACTATCCGGGTGTGAAGGTAGACAGCATCGCCCGCCTTGATTCTCCTAATTATCTCCTGGTTTATCTTAACCTCGATGGGGCAAAGGCTGGTGAGATGACCCTCAACTTCAAGCAGGGCAAACAGTCGAAGAAGGTAAAGTATGTGTTGAAGAACCGTGAGATGGCGGGCGACAAGCGCATCGGTTTCTCTAACGAGGATGTGCTCTATATGCTGATGCCAGACCGTTTTGCCAACGGCAATCTGAAGAATGATGCCTTTAAGACGATGCGTGATAAGACCTGCAACCGTGCAGAGCCTAGTCTGCGCCATGGTGGCGACCTGGAGGGAATCCGCCAGCACTTGGATTATTTCAACCAGTTGGGTGTTACCGCTCTGTGGTTTACCCCTGTCCTGGAGAACGACAGTCCAAGTAACGGCAAGAACAGCAGTTATCATGGTTATGCTACCACCAATTATTATCGTGTAGACCCACGTTTCGGAACCAATGCCGATTATAAGCAGCTGATAGATGAGGCTCACAAGAAAGGTTTGAAGATAGTGATGGATATGATTTTCAACCATTGCGGCTTCGAACATCCTTGGGTTGCCGATATGCCTTCAAAGGACTGGTTTAATAAACCAGAATGGCTGGCTCCTGAAAATCAGACTGCCGAGCATCAGAAGAACATCGGTACGGTGGATGGCGCTGCTAAGGTGAACGATAAGTATCTGCAGACCAGTTATAAGCTGACTCCGGTACTTGACCCATACGCCAGCAAGGTTGATCTCACTGAAACCGTAGATGGCTGGTTTGTTCCAACCATGCCTGACCTCAACCAGCGTAACCCACACGTTATCAAGTATCTGATTCAGAACAGCGAGTGGTGGATAGAGAGCGCTGGTATCGACGGCATCCGCATGGATACCTATCCTTATGCCGACCGCGATGCGATGGCACACTGGATGAAGGTGCTGGGCGAGGAGTATCCTCACTTCAATACCGTAGGCGAGACTTGGGTAACCGAACCTGCCTATACTGCAGCCTGGCAGAAGGACAGCAAACTTTCTGAGAAGAACAGCTATCTGCCAACCGTTATGGATTTCGCCTTCTTCGACCGCATCAATAGTGCAAAGAAAGAAGAGACCGATGACTGGTGGAATGGCATGAACCGTCTCTACAATGTATTCTGCTACGACTATCTCTATCCTAATCCAAAGAGCGTAATGGCATTCATCGAGAATCATGATACCGACCGCTTCCTGGGTGAAGGCAAGGATACCCTGGCTTTGAAGCAGGCGTTGTCATTGCTTCTTACCATCAACCGCACTCCTCAGCTCTATTATGGTACAGAGGTGCTGATGAACGGTACCAAGAGTGTAACCGATGGCAATGTACGCAAGGACTTCCCTGGCGGTTGGGCTGGTGATAAGCACAATGCCTTTACTGCAGAGGGTAGAACACAGGCAGAAAACCAGATGTTCAACTGGCTCAGCAACCTGTTGCACTGGCGTCAGGGCAATGAAGTGATTACCAAGGGCAAGCAGACCCAGTTCTGTCCTCAGAAGGGTGTTTACGTGATTGCCCGCCAGTATAAGGGTAAGAATGTGATGACGGTTATTAACGGCAAGAACGAGGCAAACGAGCTGAATGTTTCCCGTTATGCAGAGATTATCGGTTCTCATGACAAGGCCACGGATGTTACAAACGGTCGTACCGTTCTTATCAACAAGAACGTAAAACTCCGTCCTCGCCAGAGCATGATTCTTGAGTTCTAAAACGCAAGTAGCTGCGATGGCTTACGCAAGTAGCTGCGATGCCTGATGCACGTAGTTGCGATGGCCAACGCAAGTATATTCCTATATGAACGTTCCTAGAGTTGTAAATTTACACTTCTAGGAACGTTTTTTTCTTGATAAAAATTCTTTCGTTTCATTTTTTCTTCGTACTTTTGCAAGCAGAAGTTTAAAAACTTAATAAAAATGGATGAAGAAATAGGCAAATGGCTATTAGATATATCCAAGTATATAATTACTGCTTATATCTTATCGCAAATGTTTGGTAAAGATAATGATTCCTGGTGGTCATTTATTGGTGCAGTCTTATTGGCTGTTCTATTGTTTGCATTGGGATATTATTTAATTAAAAAAGGAAAAGATAAAAATAAGAAAGGGAAGTAAAATGAGTAATGGATTATTAGCAATGTATATTTTCCTTGCTGTGTTCGCAACAGGATTAGTTATTTATTCTAAAATGTCTGATAGAAAAAGACAGGAGAAATAAGTATGGATACAGGATTGTTTATTATGTATGGCTTTTTGGTGCTTTTGGCAGCAGGAATATTTATTTATGCCAAAATTGATGATCGCAAAGAACAGAAAAGAGCAAAAGAATAGTTAATGATTAGATACATTCTTTCTATAATAAGCATTCTCTTCATAACCTTGAGCAGTTGGGCGCAAGGTGGGCTGCCTAGTCGCTATAATGTAAGCTATCTCAATATGGCTGCAGGTATGCCGAATAATTTTGCTGATGATATCTTTCAGGATTCCTACGGCTTCGTATGGATCAGTACGCATGGTGGTGGACTGGTGCGCTACGATGGTTTCAATTTCATGAACTTCGGTTTGGGGTCTGTAGGAATCAGTCTGCGAAGCAACAGTTGCCGTAATGTCTGCGAAGATCCGTTCAAGCGCCTTTGGGTGGCTTTCGAGGAAGGTCCGCAGGTGCTCGACCTCAAAACGATGCAGCCTGTTGTTCCACCTTGTGAGAACAGCCAGGTAGAGGCACAACTCAACAAAGTATTCAAGAACCTTTGCACCCGAATATATTGTGATGCAAAGGGCAATATATGGATGCTGTCTGTCAACCAGCTTACCCGTTTTGGCTTTAACGAAAAGGGCGAGGTGAGCAGCGTCTTGTCCACATCCTATCCTTATAATGCTCCCGACCTTGGAATCTGTGATGTCTATCGCAGAGGAACGGTTGTATTATGCAACAATGGAGTGGTGAGCGAGTTCTCAGTGAAGAACAATCAGCTCGTGGCAAAGAACATCTCATCCCTGTTTCCTCCGCTCGAAGGTAGGTATGCCGGTGCCATCATCTCATATCATGGCAAGATATGGATGGGTACGAATCGCGGACTGTTTAATAGTGCAAAGCAGGATTTCCATTGCTCTGCTACCGACCATTCGCTCCAGCACGAAGTAGTGACGAGCCTTGCCGTTTCTCCAGATGACAAACTTCTGGTAGGAACGCTCTGTGGCGTAGATATCTTCAATGATAAGACCGGAGAGATAGAACATTGGAATACTGCTACGGCTGTGAATCCGCTGAGCAGCAACTTTATCAACAGTCTTTTCTCAAAGAACGGACAGATATGGGTAGGCTCTGAGACGGGTGGTGTTATCAAGCTGGCTCCACGTCAGCTGAATTTGGAATTCTACCGTCACGACCCCGCCAACCCGGGCAGTATCTCTCCTAATGCTGTCAATGCCATGTATGCGGCAGCCGACGGAACCCTGTGGGTAGGAACAGTAGAGGGAGGTCTCAATGCCTTGACTCCAGGCAGCATGAACTTTGTTCATTATACGGTGGCAAATTCCGGTTTGCCGCATAATACCGTCTCGGTTCTTGCAGCCGATAACCGCAATCAGCTCTGGATTGGTACCTGGGGAAGGGGCTTTGCTGTGATGAATCTCAGTCAGCCGGACAAGATTATTCCTCTTGTGATAGATGCTAAGCATCAGCATTTACTTAACTTTGCCGGTGCTTTGGCTTACGATCCTATCAATGATGGTATGTGGCTCGGAACCAATGACGGTCTCTTCTTCTATGATATGAAGCGCCGCCAACTCATTGAACCTTTCAAGGGATGCCTGAATGTGCGCGGCTGCATCGGTTCTCTGATAACCCGAAAGGGCAAACTCCTGATGGGGTGCGTGCAGGGAATGGTAGAGGTCGATCTCAAGTCGCGTGCTCATGGCAAGGGCGATTTCGCTGTGACGTATCATCAGTATAAACTCGACAATCCGAAGAGTGGAGTCTTCGATAAGATATTGTCTTTCTGCCAGGCTAAGGATGGAAAGATATGGATGGGCAGTAACGGCTACGGTCTGTATTGCTATACCAGCGATAAAAACGGAAAGACTCAAGTGAAGTCGTATACCACCAATAACGGACTTGCCAACAATATCGTGAAGGGTATTGTAGAGGATAACCAGGGTATGTTGTGGATAGCTACCGATAACGGACTCTCTATCTTCAATCCGAAGACCGAGGCATTCTGCAGTTTCTCCCGTGAAGACGGTCTGATCAGTTCGCAGTTCTATTTCAATGGAGCCATCCGCAATGCCAAGGGCGAGATATTCCTGGGCACCGATGCGGGTATGATGGCTGTAAAGGGCATAAACCGTTCTGTTCATCAGGCAGGGAAGTTGTGCTTTACCGAACTTCTGGTAGATAACCAGCCTGTCTTTGCCGGCAGCGATTATCTGGAAGAAGACATCTCCATCGCCAGAAAGTTACGTATCCATGAGAGTGATAAGTCGTTTACCCTCTTTTTCTCAGCGCTCAATTATGGCAGCGAGACACAGGGCGTGTACCTTTATCGCATGAAGGGATACGAGAATGAGTGGGTTCAGCTCAAGGCTGGTCAGCATAGTGTGCGTTATTCCACTCTGCCGGCTGGAGACTATGAGTTTGAGGTGAAATATATCCCATCTATCAATTCCGACAAGGAGCAGGTGATCTCTGTAGAAGTTCAGATTACTCCTTATTTCTGGAAGAGCTGGTGGTTTGTTACCCTTATTATAATAGGTATCATCGCCTTGCTCCAAAATGCTTATGTGCGCCGTCTCAACAAGATGCGCGAAGAGGAAGTTGAGGCTTTGTATCGTCCTATCGAGGCAGCGATGAAGGAAAGTGATGAACCAGAAAAGCTGCAGAGTCGCATCCAGATGATTCTGCAGAACCAGAAGCGCTATCAGGACAGTCAGAAGAAGAGTATTGAGGCTGACAGGAAGATGGTAGAGGAGACTATGCGTCCATTCATGGAAGAAGTGATGGATGTGATGGAGAAGAATTACGATAATTCGGAGTTTGGTGTACAGGAACTGGCAGATGCTTTGGGTATATCCCGCAGTGTACTGAGCAAGAATCTCTCCAAGGAGACAGGCTTGCCAACAGCCCAGTTTATCCGCAACTACCGTCTCGACATCTCGCGCAAGATGATGGCTGATAAAACTTCCAACCGAAATATCACGGAGATAGCCTACCGTGTAGGCTTCAACGATCCGAAGTATTTCACCCGTTGCTTCACCAAGCAGTTTGGCATCTCGCCGACTGCATATAAGGATCAGTTGGATTCTCAGGGTTCAGATATGGCATAGTTCTCCTTGGATTCTTCGGAGAAATAATGTTCCTGGATGTGATAATTTGTTAAGTAAATAAAATAAAACCGAGGGGTTACTTGATATAAGTCAAGTAACCCCTTGTTTTGTATGTGTGGGTACACAACTGGTGGATAAGCACGTAATATCCTTAAAAATCTACTGTTTATGCGTTTTGTCCACCTATAAAACCCATTTGTCCACCCTATATAATCCGATTAATTGTACTTTTGCCACTGAAAAA
>ERZ773131.3019-NODE-3019-length-10120-cov-18.091803_pt1 | contig 10120 bp, 11 predicted proteins | sample MGYA00511082_ERZ773131 | MGnify/ENA primary metagenome ERZ773131 (study PRJEB29015, sample SAMEA2737813) | human gut metagenome | biome: human gut; feature: human-associated habitat; material: faeces | place: China | collected 2012 ...
CAAGGGAAACTTTGGCAAAAAGAGAGAGGGCTGGACGGTGCCAGCCCTCTTGACAGAATGATGAGATGCTCAAAAATTTCTGCTGCTTTTATTGCGGTTTTCAAAAATAGCGCCGAACAGAACGGCATATTTACGATATGCAGTTTGCGGATACTACTGCGGTGGGAAAATAGAATCAGGCAAAAGGATAAAGTGTCGGCAGGAAAAATACGGACACGACAATGAGGATGAGCGCCAGCGGGGTACCACACTTGAGATAATCCTTCAAGGTGTATCCGCCCGGCTCGATGATCATGATCTGGCAGGGAGCTGCCATGGGGGTCATGATGGACACACAGCTGGCTGTGATCACGCCGACCACGGCAGCACGGGGGTCTACGCCCATGCGGATACAGGCGGAAGTGACCAGTGGGATGAAGATGGTCAGGGTAGCCAGATTGGACATGACCTGTGTCAGAATGAAGGGAACAAGGAAGAACACCAGCATAATGATGTACGGATTGGTAGTATCGCCCAGCAGGCGGATCATCCAGTCTGCCACCACATCGCCTGCACCGGTGGTCTGGATGGCGTCCGACAGAGCCAGCACACCGGCAAACAGGAAAATGGTCGGCTGGTGGATGGAGTTGAGGGCTTCCTTCTCGGTCAGCACACCCGTCAGCACCAGAGCGGCAGCGCCGATGCAGGAAGTGAGATACATCTTGACACCAATGACATTTTCCAGCAGCATCATTGCAATGGAGACCAGAACGATCAGGACAGCCAGTTTGCGCTTGAAGGGGCTGAGTTTTTCGCTCTCAGAAGCCGTATGTGCTGCATCTGAAAACTGCTCGTTGGGAATATCCGGCATCAGCTTATAGCCAACAAAGGTCATGTACAGGATGGCAATGGTCAGCATCGGGATGCGCGCAATGGTGAAATCCCAGATGTGCAGCGGTGTCGGTGCGCCGGCCTGCATCATGACATCGTTCCATGCCATGTTGGAAGCACCCTGACCGAGAAAGGTCATCTGGGTGGCAATGTTGGCACAGGCCATAGAAGGATACAGCAGCTTGCTGCGGCTCACGCCGATGTCGTTCGCAATGCCTACCAGCAGCGGGATCATGATAGCGGCAGTTGCGGTGGCACTGGTGATGGCGCCCAGAAACGCACCTGCCACGCAGGAAAGAAAGATCAGCATCCGCATATTGTCCTTGTAGCGGATGACCAGACTCTGGGCTTTGTCAATCAGGGGCGTTTTGGTCAGCCCTGCACCGATGACGAACATGGCTACGAACATGACCACGTTCGTGTTGATGAAGCCGCCAAAGGCCTCGGCAGGGGTCTTGATGCCGGTGAGGATCAGCGCCAGAATGATGCCGGTAGAAATGACCGAGAACGGGACTTTACCGGATACAAAGGCGATGATCGTTACAAGCAGGATGACCAGTGTGATCTCCAATGGGCTCATTTGGGTTGTCCTCCTGTGGATTACTTCCACCTTGCAGATGCAAAGCAGTGGCACTTGAATGTTTATATTTGATAATGTATCCAATAAACAAGAAAAGAATACACCGAAAGACCACGCTTGTCAAGGGATTTGTTATACTTTTGTCGAAAAATACAATTTTCCAAAGGAACTTTATATAAGGTGTGTAGAACAAAAAGAACGGCCAAGATCTTCTTTGTCTGCATTTTCTCGTGCACATATTTGACCGCAAATAGCAACACCCCGGATGCCGATATTACAGACAGCATCCGGGGTGTTTTGCGGAGAAGCAGGATAAACAGGGTAATGAAGATAGAAGTAAACGATAAGAAGTCTGTTGGATCGGTGAAAGCAAATATGGTTGTTAGAATTAACGTGATAGTGAGTTCATTTTAGGAGAAGAAGCTTTTGATGGATGGTTGCTCTCCGCAGGGTATAGGCAACGCTGGCTTCGCAGTTGGATCTTATTTGATGAAGCCAACGTGCTTGCAAATTTCCTCGACGGCCTTATCCTTGCGCTGATTGAAGATGACCTTGTTCTCTTCGAACAGGTTGCGGCCCTCAGCGTCGATGGAAACGATCAGGGGGCCAAACTCCTTAACGTGGCAGTGCCACAGAGTTTCCGGCATACCGAGGTCACGCCACTGGGCCTCGACGATCTCCTCCACCTCGGTGGCAGCCACAACGGCGTTACCGGCAGGGAAAACACAGTGGATGGCACCGAACTCCTTGCAGGCGCGCTCGGTGTTGGGGCCCATGCCGCCCTTGCCCACGATGACGCGGACACCGGACTTCTGCACGAACTCATACTCGAACTTCTCCATACGCATGGAGGTGGTGGGGCCCACAGACACCATCTCGAACTTGTCGTTCTCCAGCGGGCGGATGATGGGGCCGGCGTGGAAGATGGCTGCGTCCTTCACGTCCACAGGCAGCGGGCGGCCCTCTTCCACGAGGCGGCGGTGCGCCACATCGCGGCAGGTGGTCAGGTCGCCGTTCAGGTAAACGACATCACCGATATGGATGTCCTTCAGGTCTTCTGCGGAGACCGGAGTGGTAAGGATCTTCTTTCCGTCTTTAATGGTCAGCATTACAAAGTCACCCCCGAATGAGTATCAATGGTGTAGTTCAGATCTTTATCAAAAATGATGTGGCCGCGGCGATGGCTCCAGCAGCCCACATTGACGGCAACGCCGATGGCAGAAGGATGGCGGGCAGTGTTCTCAATGTGCACGCCCATGACGGAGTACTTGCCGCCCATGCCCTGAGGGCCAAGGCCGATGGAGTTGATGCCGTCCTCCAGCAGCTTCTCCATATAGGCTGCGCGCTCGTTCTCGTTGTGGCTGCCCAGAGGACGCATCAGAGCCTTCTTGGACAGCAGAGCGGCGGTCTCAACAGAGGTGGCAACGCCCACGCCCACCAGCAGCGGAGGGCAGGCATTGATGCCGTAGCTGGTCATGACATCCATGACGAACTTGGTCACACCTTCGTAACCTGCACCGGGCATCAGAACCATGGCCTTGCCCGGCAGGGTGCAGCCGCCGCCTGCCATATAAGCGTAGATCTCACACTTGTCGCTGTTCGGGATGATGTCCCACCAGACGGTAGGGGTGCCTTTGCCGACGTTGCGGCCGGTATTGAACTCATCGAAGGTCTCAACACTGTTGTGGCGCAGAGGTGCTTCAAAGGTAGCCTTGACCACAGCCTCCTTCAGCAGACCCTCCACCTCGCCGATGAGGGGGAAGTCCACGCCGCACTTTACCCAGAACTGGAGCACACCAGTGTCCTGACAGCTGGGGCGGTTCAGCTCCTTGGCCAGCTTCTGGTTCCGCTTCATGGTCTCGTAGATGACCTTGGACAGCGGTGCGTCCTCCTGTGCGCCCAGCTCATCGAGCTTGGCAATGATGTCGTCCGGCAGCACCTTGGCGATATGGCTCACAAAGTTTGCCATATAGGTCGTCATCTGCTGCACCTGTTCTTGCTTGTTCATTCCAATGCCTCCTTAGCTTTGGTACATTTTGCGCGTTGGTTCACTCATATTCAACGTTCCTGTCCGCTTTACTGCGGGAAGAACGGGAATGCGATGGGAAGGATCACCATGCTGACAACCGTTGCGATGAGGATGAGGGGCAGACCAGCCTTGGCATAATCCTTGAAGCTGTAACCGCCGGCGGAAACCACCATGGTGTTGGCGGGCATACCGATGGGCGTTGCGTAAGCGCAGGAGCCGCCGATGACACAAGCCATCAGGACGGCGCGGGGGTCGGCACCCATGCCCTGTGCGATGCTCAGGCAGATGGGAACCATCAGAGCGGTGGTTGCGGTGTTGGACATGAAGTTGGTCATGACGCAGCAGAGCAGGAAGACCACCAGAGTCAGGACGTAGGGAGAGGGATTCTCGCCCAGAGCACCAATGACGATGTTTGCAATCTCTGCGCCTGCCCCGGTCTTATCCAGTGCAGAGGCCAGAGACAGCGTACCACCGAAGAGGAAGATGGTCTTGAGGTCGATGGACTTCAGGGCGTCTTTCTCGGAGATGACACCGGTGAGGATCAGAGCCAGCGCACCGATACAGCCGGTGATGCAGAGTTTGATGCCGATCTGCTTTTCAAAAATCATGCCCAACAGGGTGAGCACGAGGATAACGAGGGAGAGCACCTGTTTCCACTTGGGAACATTGCTGAAGTCCTGCTCGCCGCCGAAGGAGTCATCATCGGAGACGGGGTGGTTGGGCAGCAGCTTCATGCCAAGGGTGGCATAGAAGAGGATGCCGGCGGCGAGGATGGGCAGGCCCACGATAGCGTACTCGAAGAAGCCGAAGGACATCCCGATCTCACCCAGAGCGCTCTGGGCGATGAGGTTGCCCGGTGCGCCGATGAGGGAAAGGTTGCCGCCCATGGCCGCTGCAAATACCAGCGGCATCAGCAGCTTGGAGCGGGCATAGCCGGACTTTGCCGCAATGCCGATGACCACGGGGATCAGGACGGCGGCGGTGCCGGTGTTGGAGAGCACGCCGCTCATCAGGCCAACGATGACCATGATGGCCACGATGAGGCTGCGCTCGGATTTGGCAAAGTGGGTAACGATGCCGCCGATCTTGTTGGCCATACCTGTTTCAAACAGGGCACCGCCGACGATGAACATGGCGACAAAGAGGATGACGTTGCTGTCGATGAAGCCTGCAAAAGCAGTCTTGATGTCCAGCACGCCGGTGACGACCAGACCGATACAGACGATCATGGACGTTACGCCGAGGGGGATCTTCTCAAACACGAACATGACGACCGCGAAGAGAAGAAAGAGTAGGGTGATGGTTGCTGCTGACATACTGGGGATCCTCCTTTAATGAAATATAATGTATCCATTTTATCAGAGCAAAACAGCCCTGACTTTCGGAACGCCCCAGCTGCACCTCGTTGTGCAGAGTCTTTGCCGCCGTGCTGTGCCCTCACAGCCCTTCTTTGTTCTGGAAGGATTTGCCCGGAACCTTAGAATTCCGGGAATCTCGGCAGCGTCTTTTTAAAATTTTTTATATCTAATCTGTGATAATGTATCCACTTGACGACACGAGAATACACCCGAAACAGAGATTTGTCAATCCCTTTTTTCGAGTTTTGTCGCATTGCACGGATTATGTACCAATTTTTGTGCACGCCAGACAAACAGTAGGATACAAGAAGACCTCACGCTACCGCTTTCTGCAAAAAAACGTGCGTTCTCCATCTGCTTTGGAGAACGCACGTTTTATCCTTCTTTTATTCCAGCCGCTTTTTGAAATATCCCTCGGCACAGTAAATGGCACCACAGGGATTATGCGCCAGAACGCGATCCTTGGCCACCAGCGTTGTGACCATGGCGTCCGAATACTTATAAAACATCGAGTCGTGTCCCACACAAAGTCCGACCTCAATGTTGAACTCGGTGTGCTGCTCGTTCAGCAACTTTGCCTGTGCGATGGGGTTGCACATGGCCTCAAATTCGCCGGGGTGGATCTTGACCTCTTCCGGGATGCCCACTTCTTCCTTGGAGATGCCGCCGGTCTTGCAGATGACCGACACCACCTCAAACCCCTGCGCACGGAGCAGGTCGGCCACGATGCGGGCTTCCTTCCGCAGACCTTTGCAGAATGCAAGACCCAGCTTGTGGTAGCCCATCCGCTTGCAGAACTCCACCGTCTCCTTCAGGCGGGGCCATTGACAGTAGCCCAGCCCCTCAATGGCCGAACAGTTGACGTAGAAATCGTGATTCTCAGGCAAATCATAGCCGGCGCGGGCGGCCTCCATCACCGAAGCATTCCGCATAGGGCAGTTTTTGGGCATCTTTTCCGGCTCGTTGTTGGCGCAGGCCAGAACCGTACAGTTCGCACAGGTATACACTGTCTTGTCCTCCTTGATCTTATAAATAATAGGTCAGCGCATCGTCCATGCTGCGCAGGATGTGCTTTTCCATTTCAGCCCGTGCGGCCATCGCATCCCGTGCTTCCAGCGCTGCATAGATCTTTTTATGCTCGCTCTGGGAGTTGAGGGCATAGTCCAACTCGCTCATTTCCACACCAATGGACAGGCCGTTCCACAGCTCCGAGAGAAGATTGCGCATTTTTTCATTGCCGGAAGCTTCCCAGATCTCAAAATGGAAGGACTGGTTGTAGTCAGTATAATTTCCGGCCTGCTGATGAGAAAGAGCCTCCTCTGCAGTATCCACGCAGTTTTTGATCTTGGACAGGTCGGCATTGTTCTGGCAGCAGAGCATACATGCCGTCCCTTCCAAGGCAGCGCGCAGCTGGTAGTGCTCCCGAATCGTTTTTTCCGTTACGCCCAACACAATGGCGCACTTGTTTTGCTTGACTTCCAGCAGACCGTCACGGGCAAGGATCTGAAAGGCCTCCCGCACCGGCGTGACCGACACGCCCAGTTCCTGTGCGGTGTTTTCCAGCGTGAGTTCTGCGCCCTCCGGGATGCTTTTTGAGATAATGGCTTTCCGCAAAGCGGAAGCTACCCGCTCGCGGGCAGGCAGCAGCTTAATGGGTTTCAGTCCCAGCATATTGACTCCTTATCGTTAAAATCAGATGCAGCAGTTCTTCTTCATAGGTGTTCCATGCATCCAGCACATCAGGGGAACCCTGACGGTCCAGCATCAGCAGACGGGCAAGCCGGTCGTTCACCGGCGCAGGACGTGCGCTCACGGCAAAGGCAATGTAGGTCTCCTGAATGCTCTCCAGCAGCTTGCGGTGCAGCGGATAGGGCAGGACGGTTCGCAGGGTACGGTGCTGCAGCATCTCGTCTCCTGCCAACATCGCATCCTGCGGCAGCGCACGCATAGCCTGCCGTTCCAACTGAGCCCCCAATGCCAGCATTTGGCGCAGTGTCTCTTCGGTCAAATCTGCCGCTTTTATCCGATTGTTGGGCAGGCGGATGATAAGACCCTGATATTCAAGGATCATCAAGGCCTCCCGCACCGGCATCCGAGAGACACCGAGACTCTCTGCCAGTTCGTTCTGGGTCATTTCAGTGCCCGCCGGGATCTGCCCAGATAAAATGGCCTGCTGCAGGGCTTCCACCACACCGCCGTTTTTCTTCTGGATGCCGATATATTCCATAGAGTCCTCCGTGCAAATGTCTTTTTTATATTGTATCCAATTTTACAATAAAAAGCAAGACTTCCTTTATGACAAACAAAAATACCCGGCAGATTCATTCTGAAAAATCTGCCGGATATAGACCGGATGCCCTTGGGGCGTTCCATTCTGAAAAATTGCAGGGCAAATGCAAGCTGTGTTAACTGTTATGTAACCTTGTCAATCAATCTTCCATTCTTCCATGGTCACAGCCAAGTGACAGGTAGTGCTCAATCTCCCCTCTCAGCACAAGCTGAGCATACTCCAAAGGCTTATTGTATAGCAGTCAGTCCAGCTCTGCCCGCTGTGCCGGGGTGTTGCCGTATTCGTCCTCCACGGCGATGCAGTCGATGGCAAGGGTAGTGCCACCCTCGAACCGGGCTTCCACCCGGTTGGTGTCCATGTTGTAGAGGCAGGAAAGCAGTTTGTTCATAAGAAAGCCTCCATGTTTTTCACATTTACTTCTTCTGCGGTGGAAAGTTCCGGCTTGTCCGTTTGCAGATTCATGAATCCGCTTTGTGATGCAGCCCTTTGCAGGTCTGCACCCATCCACCACACGCTCCAATTTTACGCTAAATGCGAACAACGCTCTTTTTGCTCTGCACAAAATCCTACATCGTTTGGCGTAAAATTGGCGTATGGCGTAGTTTTCGCTGGAAATCCGTCAAAAGAAAAAGCCCGAAACTTCTCAGTACATCAAGAAGTTTCAGGCTTTGTTTTGCTTAAATTGGGAATTTACTGCTCAATCGGCTTCATCGTGGGGAACAGCAGCACATCACGGATAGAGGCACTATCGGTGAGCAGCATCACCAGACGGTCTACGCCGAAGCCCAGACCGCCCGTGGGGGGCAGACCGTACTCCAGTGCGTTGACGTAGTCGTAGTCCACCTGTGCCTTGCACTCGGGCTCCAGCGCCTTGCGCTCGGCCACCTGACGCTCGAAGCGGCCCTTCTGGTCGATGGGGTCGTTCAGCTCGCTGAAGGCGTTGCCGTACTCGGTGCAGTCGATGAAATACTCGAAGCGCTCGGTGAAGGCGGGATCATCCGGCTTGCGCTTGGCCAGCGGGCTGATCTCCACAGGGTAATCGTAGATGAAGGTGGGCTGGATCAGCTTGTCCTCCACAAAGGCGTCGAAGAACTCGGCCAGAATGGCGCCCTTGGTGGGCACCTCGGGCAGTTCCACGTTGTGCGCCTTGGCGGCAGCGATGGCGTCCGCATCGGTCTGCCAGTCGTTGAAGTCCACACCGGAATACTTCTTCACAGCCTCCACCATGGTCAGGCGCTCCCAGTGGCTCATATCGATCTGCTTGCCCTGATACGGAATGACCAGACTGCCGCAGATCTTGAGGGCAAGGCGCTTGTACAGCTCCTCCACCAGATCCATCATGCCGTGGAAATCGGTAAAGGCCTGATACAGCTCAATGGAGGTAAACTCCGGGTTATGCTTGGGGTCCATGCCCTCGTTGCGGAAAATGCGGCCGATCTCATACACACGGTCCATGCCGCCCACGATGAGCCGCTTCAGCGGCAGCTCCGTGGCGATGCGCATGTACATATCAATGTCCAGCGTGTTGTGATGGGTGATGAAGGGCCGGGCGGCGGCGCCGCCGGCGATGGTATTCAGAACGGGGGTCTCCACTTCCATGTAGCCCATGTTGTCCAGATAGTTCCGCATGAACTTGATGAACTGAGAACGGATAACGAAGTTCTTCTTCACCTCGGGGTTCACCATCAGGTCCACATAGCGCTGACGGAACCGCAGTTCCTTATCCTGCAGGCCGTGGAACTTCTCCGGCAGGGGCAAGAGGGACTTGGACAGCAGGGTGATGTTATGCGCCCGGACGCTCATCTCGCCCCGCTGGGTGCGGAACGCCTCGCCCTCGACGCCCACGATGTCGCCGATGTCGAACTTCTTGAACTTCTTATAGACCTCTTCGTCCATCTCGTCCTGACGGGCGTAGAGCTGAATGCGGCCGTCCCGGTCCTGCAAATCGCAGAAAGATACCTTACCCATGCCGCGCTTGCTCATGAGGCGGCCTGCCACCTTGACGGGCTTGCCCTCCATGGCGTCGAAGTTGTCCTTGATCTGCTGGGAGGTTGCATCCCAGTCAAAGCGGGTGATCACAAAGGGGTTCTGGCCCTCCGCCTGGAGATTCGTCAGCTTCTCCCGGCGAATACGGGTCTGCTCGGACAGGCTCAGCTCCGGCTGGGCCTGGGGATTCTTCTGTTCAGCCATGCTTCTTTCTCCTTAGCGTTCGATCTTCTTAACGGTGTAACGGATGTTGCCGAAGGGCGCTTCCACCACGACCTCCTGGCCTTCCTTGGCACCCAGGAAGGCCTTACCGAAGGGAGACTCCTCGGAGATGATACCGTGCATGGGATCGGACTCCTGAGAGCCGACGATCTTATAGCTGGCTTCCTTGCCATCGGCGCCCTGAACGGTGACGGTGCAGCCGATGGTGATGGTGTCAGACGCGGCGGACTCATCCACGATGACCACGTGCTGCAGGATCACTTCCAGCTCGGCAATGCGGGAATAGAGCTTGCCCTGCTCGTTTTTCGCCTCGTCATACTCGCTGTTCTCGCTGAGGTCGCCGAAGCCGCGGGCCTCCTTGATCAGCTCCGCCACCTCGTCGGCACGGGTGGTCTTGCTGTAATCCAGTTCCTGTTTCAGCTCGTCATACCGAGCCTGGCTCATTTTGAATTCCTTTGCCATGCTGCACACTTCCCTTTCTATCCATAAGGATACCCTTTTAGGGCTATAAACAATATGTCACGTTGCATTATAGTGACTTTCCGTGCGTATGTCAAGCAAGTCTGTGATATGAATGTCGGATATCTGCCATTTTCCGGCCGCCGTCAGCACCGCGGCCAGAGGCTCCGTCACCGGCACCGCCAGCGCCGCCGCCCGGGGCGATGTCCATACCGGCGTCTGCCGCGCCCCGCAGTCCTCCGTCAGATATATCGCCGGGCCCTCCGTATCTTCCCGTACATCGCCGCACACCACCGTCAGCGCCGCCCGCCGGCCCCCGTCTCCGG
>ERZ773131.3025-NODE-3025-length-10106-cov-35.243060_pt1 | contig 10106 bp, 7 predicted proteins | sample MGYA00511082_ERZ773131 | MGnify/ENA primary metagenome ERZ773131 (study PRJEB29015, sample SAMEA2737813) | human gut metagenome | biome: human gut; feature: human-associated habitat; material: faeces | place: China | collected 2012 ...
TTATTCCAGTTTACCTTATGCGTTACGGCATAGTCCGCCACAAACAGGCTGTGAGCGTATTTGTTCTGCTGTGCATACTCCTCGGTGGTTGCCATTGCTGATGTGAGCTTGTAGGCGTTCACCGTACCCACATAGGTGAAAGGCACATAATGCAGCGTGCTGTCCGGCAGGCTGCCGTTTGCCGTTCCGGGAATATCCATTGCCGAAAGGTCAAAATAGTATCTGCCGCCGGGGGCAAGGGTGAACTGTTCGTCGACCCGCTTTTCAACCGTCAGCGTAACATCCGCGAAACCGCTTGCAAGGTCGGTTTTGCGGTCGCCGTTGTACTGCTCGTTGAAGACCTTCAGGGTATAGGTACCCTCGGCAAAGCCGGCAGGAATGGTAAGCTGTGCCGTACCGTCTTTTTCTGTGAGGGAGGCGTTGCTGCGGCCGTAATAGATTACATTACCGACATCATCAAAGATCAGAGCGGAAATATATTCGTTTGCGCCGGTTTTTGCGTCGGTATAGGATATCTCTACGGTGCCGCCCTTGGTGGAAGCGGAAACCTCCCAGGTAGTTCTGCTGAAATCGTTGCGCTTGCTGTCATAAAGGGTCAGCTTCCATTCGTTTCCGGTGTAATTTGGGGAAACGGGCTGCAGCCCTCCGTCGGGCTTGCCGCCCACGGCGGCGGATGCAAAGAGGACAGAGTCCAAATTCAAGTCGAAAGCGGGACGAACGCCAAACTCCTTGGAAGTAGAGTATCCACCATAGTAGCGGACTTCACCTCTACCAGCCACAAAGGCAGTGGAATAGTCTTCGTCTGGGGAGCGCAGCCACCAATAGCTTGACGCCCAACCCGGATGCTCGGGATCCACGACACGCAAATCGTTGTTTACCGCATTAGCCTCTTTTGAGGAAAGCGGCCAAAAAACAGCATTGCTTACCGCAGAACCCGCTACACCGTCGGTATTTTCCTCATCGTAGTTTCCGCTTGCAAGGGTCCGTTTTTCAACAGCATCGGTTTCTTTCGCCGTCAGCTTATCCGCAAGCGCGTCTATTGCCTCTTTCAACGCGCTGTCCGCATAAGCGTTGCTCGCACCGAACTTTGACAACCCCATGTTATTTGCCGCAAGCAGGGTCATATTCCCGGCTATGCCGGCTGCACTGTTTCCGTCATAGTCGATGACGCGCCATGCACCGGGATTATTTTCATGGTCTTGCCCGAAATACACGGTCGGTGCGGTCGCTGTGTTTACATTTTTACTTAGTGCGTCTGTGCCAAGCTGTATCGCAGCAGAGCCCGTTGCTGTCTCGCCCTCGGCAAATACGCCTGTCGGCACAAGGCAGAACAGCATACATAGGGTGAGCAGGATACTGAGTATTCGTTTTTTCATTTCTTGCTACCTCCGTTATGTAAACTTAATCAAGGGCGGTTATTGTGATTGTGCCTTTGAAGCTCTCGAGACGGGTATTGTATGCCGACTGTTCAAACATGAAGTACAGCGTTATATCCTCGTCCGAGGCGTCGTAAATTCTGGTGAAATTAAAGGAATGTTGGTCGTTTGTCTGCGCTATTTTTTTGCCGTCACGTTTTATGCGTGTAACCTCACGGCAAAGGTCGTCGTCATAGCCGTCTGTCATCTGGATGGAGTAATTACCGTTGTTGTTGGACTCGTTTGATACCACCTGGAGAGAGCCGCTTATGGTGACGCTGTAAACATGACCTTTTTTGAGCGTAATCTTATCAAGATAAGTGGATATCAGGTCTCCGCTGTTTACCTTTTCATAAACGCTTAAAGCTGCGTTGCCGTTATTGAGAAATACTCTCGGAATTCTTGTTTCTGCATAAAAATATCCGGAGCAGGCGCCGTTCTGACCGGCGTCGCCCTTGTCGCCTTTGTCACCCTTATCGCCTTTGTCGCCTTTGTCGCCGGGGTCACCTTTGTCGCCCTTTTCTCCCTTTTCGCCGTCTGTGCCGTCAACACCTGCGGCTTTTACACCGGTGTCGATTTCTCCGATCCACCAGTTGCCGTTTTCGCCGATAAAAGGTGTTTTTCCGTCCTTGCCGTCAGAGCCGTTTTGCCCGTTTATTCCGTCCTTACCGTCGGCTCCGTCTTTACCGTTTATACCGTCGGCTCCGTCCTTGCCGTCAAGACCTTTCAAAACCGAAAGGTCGTAAAGGTTCAGCCATATTTCATCGCCGACATAACGCCATTGCAGGATATTTTCGCTTACGCGAAATTCCGGAGTTTTTCCGTTTGCACCGTCCGTTCCATTCTGTCCGGCGGGGCCCTCTATATCGGCTATCGCAACAAGATTTTGCCACTCGTCGCCCTCGTAACGCCACTGTATGTGGGTTTCGGTTCGCTGCACCTCTATGTTTTTGGCGTTAATGCCGTCCTTGCCGTCGGCTCCGTCTTTACCGTCTATGCCGTCTTTACCGTCTATGCCGTCTTTACCGTCTTTGCCGTCAATTCCGTTTTTTCCGTCGGTGCCGTTAATGCCATCTTTGCCGTCAAGACCGTTTTTTCCGTCGGTACCGTTTATACCGTCCTTACCGTCGGCACCGTTCTTTCCGTCAATGCCGTTAATGCCGTTAATGCCGTTAATGCCGTCTTTTCCGTTCTCGCCGTTTGTTCCGTTCTTACCGTCTTTCCCGTCAACTCCGTTAATTCCGTCCTTGCCGTTTTCTCCGGAGGCACCACGCAGCTCGGTAAGCGCCACAAGGTCGCGCCATTCTTCTTCGGCGGGGTATCTCCATTGGATTGCCGTGCCGCTGTTGCGCACCTCCGGCAGTGCGGCTCCGGTTTTTTTCACTTTGCCGCATCCTGCGACAAAAACAATGAAAAGCACCAAAAGCATACCTGTGAGCAGTTTTTTCCCTGTTCTCATCTTCTCTCCTCCGTTTCGCCGTCCGTAGACAGCTTAAAGTCATATTTCATTTCAAGCATGGCAAACAGCTTATGCATAACCGTAACGGCAAGCTCCCGAATATCAATCGAGCCGATAAAAGCAAGCACCTTTGCCTGTTCTTCCTCCGGTACACGATATACTCTCATTGATGCCGTCAAAAAGCGGCTGAGCTTGCGCTCCAACGGGAAATGAATATCACATTTGCGAGCCATATAGTTACGCATAAGTCCTGCCGTGCCGATTTCCATTTCGTAAAAGTCACTTTCGCTGTAATCGGGGAAATTTGCTCCGAAAATCTGCTTTAATTCCGCCGTGGTGTGCAGATAGATGAATTCCGCCGTGTCGGGCTGAGAATATGCTTCAATATAGATTTCTCGCAGGTTCTCGTTAAGCTCCGTCAGCGTGAGCTGAAGAGATGTTTCCACCGCATAGGCGTACACGGGCGGCAGTTTTTTGTCCGCAATGCTCCTCGCCACGTCAAATTGACCGCCGAACATCGATTCGGTCAAATCCAGCAAGATTTTGTCCTTGGTCGGAAACAGATTTAAATAGCTGCCCCTTGCGACGCCTGCTTCCTCGACTATTCGACTGACGGAGGTGCTTTTGTAGCCCTCCTCCAAAAACAACCGAACGCACGCCGTTAAGATTTTTCTTTTTGTTTCACTGCTGTTTCTACGCAAATATATCACCTGTTTATAATATTATTAGTATGTATACCAATAATATCATATAGCGCACAAAAAAGCAAGATAATGTTGATTATTAGCCCGTTATGAGTAGGTTTTGCTTAAAATAAACGATTTTTCATATAATAATGCACTAAACCCCTCGGATAATGCAGACGCATATTCGAGGGGTTTTGGCCGTTTCTGTATCAAAATATATTGTTTTGAGGTGCTTCACGAGGGCTCAGCTGCTTGATTATATAAAATAAGATGCGTGAGATTCGCCGTTATTCGCATTCGCATATACTTTTTCTTGTGTGCAAAATCGAAGAGGGCGTTACCGAAAATTCGTCAAGCCCCCATTTGCAAAGCAAGGGAATAAGACGTGTATCGGCTGCCGCTTCTCCGCACATTCCGACGGGGATGCCTGCCTTTTTGGCGTTTTTGATCGTCGTTTCGATAAGGCGCAGAACCGCAGGCTGAATCGGGTCATACAGCTTTGAAACAGCGGCGTTTCCTCTGTCAACAGCCATGGTGTAGCCCGTCAGGTCGTTTGTGCCGATGGAAAAGAAATCAACCTCTTTTGCAAGCAAATCGGAAATTATTGCCGCCGACGGAGTTTCTATCATAACGCCCACGGGAATGTCGGCGAATTTAAGACCCTCATTTTTAAGCTCATCTTTGCATTCTTCGATAAGGGCTTTTGCTCTGCGAACCTCGTCAAGTGTCGTTACAAGCGGAAGCATAACCTTTATGTTTCCGAAAACCGCTGCGCGGAGAATTGCACGAAGCTGAATTTTGAAAATTTTGGGGTTGTCAAGGCAGTATCTTATCGCGCGGTGCCCGAGAAACGGGTTGTCCTCTTTTTCGATTTTAAGGTAATCTATCGCTTTATCTCCGCCTATATCGAGTGTGCGAATGATAACCTCCTTGCCGTCCGTTATCTTTGCGACGGTTGAATATGCTTCGTACTGCTCCTGCTCCGTGGGAAGAGAGGCTCTGTCCATAAACAGAAATTCCGTTCTGAAGAGCCCTATGCCCTCGCCGCCGTTTTGCAATACGTTCTGTGCGTCCTCAGCCTTGCCGATGTTGCCGTACACATGCTTTTTTACGCCGGATTTTGTAACGGTTTCTTTTGAGAAATATTCGTTGAGGCTTTCTTTTTCCTTCAGATATGCCGCCTGCTTGGTTCTGTATTCTTCAAGCTCTTCCTCTGTGGGGTCGGTAAATACTTTTCCCTTGAAGCCGTCTGCAATAATCATATCGCCGTCCGAGATTTTTTCAACCGCATTGACGACCGACAAAACGGCGGGTATGCCCATGGCACGGGCGAGTATTGCGCTGTGACTCGTAACGCCGCCGACCTCGGTGATAATTGCGGAAACATTTTCCCTGTTTATTTGTGACGTCATGGACGGGGTGAAATCCTTGGCGATGAGAACAGAGCCCTTCGGTACGGATGAAATATCCACACTTTTTACACCCAGAAGAATGCGCAAAAGGCTGTCTCTTATATCCTTTACATCCGAGGCGCGTTGGCGCGTAAGCTCGTCGTCAACGCCGGAGAACATATTGATGAACATTGTGCATATGCTGTCAACCGCCGCTTCGGCAACAGAGCCGTTGTCGATTGCTTCTTCCATCTGTGCGAGCATAAACGGGTCCTCAAGCATAACAAGATGTCCCTCGAGTATCTCCGCCTCTTTATTTCCGGCAGCCTTTTTAAGCTCCGCCACAAGTGATTTTGTTTCGTCGGAAAAGTCGGCGACTGCCGAGTGCAGACGCTTTTTTTGATGATCCGAATCGGTAAATTTTACGGATGAATAGTCAAGGTTTGTGTCCCTTATAACAACGGCCTTGCCGATTCCGAAGCCTTGAGATGCGCCGATTCCTTTAAGCATTAAACCCACCCTTTCATTAAGCCGCGGCAATATTATTCTTCGCCGAAGCCCGATGTGATAAGCTCTTCGGCTTTTTTGAGCATTTCGTTTTCGTCTGCACCGCTGCACTCTACGGTGATTTCGCTTCCGCATTTGATGCAGCCTGCCATTATATTCATAATGCTCTTGCCGTTGATCCTTTTACCTCCGAAAACAATGTCAACTTCCGAAGAGAATTTAGACATTTCCGTTACAAAGGTGTTTGCCGGACGCATATGAAGTCCCATTTTATTAGTGATTGTAAAAGTTTTCTGTACCATAATAATTCTCCTTATGTTTAATACCTGCCGAGAGGATGATGCCCCTCGGCACGGTTTTTGATTGTTTGTTATACGGATTCTTTACGATTCTTTTTAAGAAGACCGAGCATCAGTGCTCCGACAACCGAGCCTGCAATAAGGGCTACGATATATAGAAGCGGATGGTCGCATACTATAAATGTGAAGATTCCGCCGTGAGGTGCGGGGCATGTAACGTTGAACAGTGATGTAAGAGCACCTGCGACAGCAGAGCCTACTAAGCATGAGGGGATAACTCTGACCGGGTCGGAAGCGGCGTAGGGGATAGCACCCTCCGTAATGAAGCACAGACCCATAAGATAGTTTACGGGGCCTGATTTGATTTCTTCCGATGTCCACTTCTTCTTGTTGAAGGTTGTCGAAAGTGCGATTGCAATCGGGGGAACCATACCGCCTATCATAACAGCCGCCATAATCCATGTGTTGCCGTCGGCTATTGCAGCCGTGCCGAAAACATAAGCCGCCTTGTTGAACGGGCCGCCCATATCCGTTGCCATCATTGCCGCAAGTACTATGGAAAGGAGTATTTTGCTTGTATCGCCGAGCGACGAGAGGAACGAGGAAAGAGCGGAGTTGACAACGCCTATAACGGGGTTTACAAGACACATAAGAAGGCCCATGATAAGCGTGCCGAAAAGAGGATAGATAAATACGGGCTTTATTCCGTCCATTGATTTCGGAAGCCAAGAAAATGCCTTTTTGAGGAGATTTACAATAATACCGGCAAGGAAGCCTGCGAGCAGAGCACCGAGAAAGCCCGACACCGCTTTGTCATCTCCGGCAAGGCTTTGGTTTTCAATCAGCGAGCTGAAGGTGTAACCGTTTGCCGCAAATACGCCGCCTATCATACCGGGCAAAAGACCCGGTCTGTCGGCAACGGACGATGCGATATAAGCCGAAAGAATGGGGAGCATAAGCGCAAATGCCGCTTTGCCTATCCAGAACACAATTGCCGCAACGGGACTTGTGAAGCCGAATGTTCCGCCGACATCGGCATTGCCTGCAAGCGTATCGAACAGGAAGCCGAGAGCTATGAGAACTCCGCCGCCGACAACGAACGGGAGCATATGCGAAACACCGTTCATGAGATGCTTATAAAGTTTGTGCCAACCGCTTTCCTTTTCGTCGTCATCAATAGGCTGCTTTTCACTTTCGTCGGCGTGATATATCGCGGCTTTTCCGTCAACGATTCTTTTGATAAGCTCCTCGGGCTTGTTTATTCCGTTTGAAACCGAGGTCTTTACAACGGGCTTGCCGTCGAAACGTGCCATTTCGACGTTTTTATCTGCGGCAACGATTATTCCGTCGCATTCTTCGATTTCCTTTTTTGTGAGCACGTTTTTAGCACCGCCGGAGCCGTTGGTTTCGGCTTTGAGCGGATAGCCTAATTTTTCGCCCGCTTTTTCAAGTGCCTCTGCCGCCATATAGGTATGCGCTATGCCCGTCGGACAGGCTGTAACTGCGAGTATTCTGTAACCGTTCGGCTTTACTTCGGGTTTTACCGCTTCCTCGGGGTATTTCTCCGCTTCCTTTTTGTCGATTATTTCTAAAAACTCGTCCGTCGTTTTTGCGCCCCGTAGAGCCGCGCAAAATTCCGGTTCCATAAGCATTACCATAAGACGGGAGAGTATTTCGAGATGTAAATCTCCGTCAACGGGAGCGGCAATCATAAACAAAATGTCCGAGGGCTTGGAGTCGGGAGCACCGTAATCAACGCCGTTCGGAACCGTTATCGCCGAAAGACCGGGAGTCTTTACGCTGTCCGATTTTGCGTGCGGAACGGCAATTCCTTCTCCGATTGCGGTCGAGCCCTGAGCCTCTCTTGCAAGGATAGCCTCCTTGTACGCCGCCTTGTCGGCAAGATTTCCTGCCTTTTCGTGCAGGGAAATCAGCTTGTCGATTGCCTCTTCCTTGTCGGTGAGAGAAACATTAAGAGCAATCGCATCCTTTTTTAATAAGTCGATGATTTTCATAAGTATTCCTCCTTATTTATACTCCGCGTTAAAGACGCGTTCGATTTCTTCACGGGTTGCAAGCTTTTCTGAAAAGGCCGTTGCGTTTCCGCACGCCGAGCCGAGTCTTAAAGCGTAGGAATAGTCGGCGGTCTTGATATATCCTGCCGTAAAGCCTGCTACCATACTGTCTCCGCAACCGACGGAGTTTATGAGCTTGCCCTTTGCGTTGCCTATTTTGTGGACGCTTCCGTTTTCGTCCGTAAGCATTGCGCCGTCCTTTGCCATTGAAACAAGCACGTTTCTAGCACCCATTTCCTGAAGCTTTTTAGAATATTTTACAATGTCATCGTCGCTTTTAATTTGGACCGAGAACAGGTCGCCGAGCTCGTGATGATTCGGCTTTATTAAAAACGGTTTGTATTTGAGCACGTTTTTGAGCAAATCGCCCGTTGCGTCAACCACGCAGTTTATATTTCTGTCGCCGACTCTCTCAAGTATTTGCTCGTAAATGTCATCGGGGAGGGTATTCGGGATAGAGCCTGCGAGGATAAGATAATCTCCGCTCTTTATGCCGTCAAGCTTTCTTAAAAAGCTCTGCATATCCTCTTTTGTGATTTCGGGGCCGCAGGCGTTCAAATCAATTTCCTTGTCGGCCTTGATTTTGACGTTTATTCTCGTATCGCCGTTTTTAAGATGATTAAAGTCGCAGCTGATATTGTCGTTTTTGAGCATTTCTTCAAGCTTTTTTCCGGTAAAGCCTCCGAGAAAGCCGAGTGCCGTGTTGGGAATTCCGAGCTGTGTGAGTATGACCGACACGTTGATGCCTTTTCCGCCGTAATAGATTTCTTCGCCGTCCGTACGGTTTATGTCGTCGGTTCGAAGATTTTTGAGCTTCATCACATAGTCGAGAGCCGGATTCAGAGTAACGGTGTAAACCATTAAGCAGTTACCTCCTTCACTACCGTTTTTGATTTAAGCTGTTCGTCATCGCATTTGTCGCAGACTATACACGCCGCAGCAACCGGTGAAAATGATACCGCCGAAACTTTTCCGAACTTTGTGTGGTCGCAAAGCACATAGGTTACAAAGCTGCGCTCTATGGCAACGGCTTTCAGCATTGCCTCCTCGGTGTCCGGGGTTGTAAAGCCCTGCTTTTCGCTGACTCCGTTTGTTCCGATGAACGCTTTTGAAAAGTTATATTTCTGAAGATTTGAAGCGGCTACTAAGCCTATGATTGCCTCGGTTGTGCTTTTTAATTCACCGCCGATAACAAAAACCTTGCAGCCCTTGGCCGTCAGCTCCTTTGCATGGGCGATTCCGTTGGTTACAAAGGTTGCTTTGGAAGAGGTTATATATTTCGTCATAAGAAAGGTGGTCGTGCCTGCGTCGATAAAAACGAAATCATCATCATTTATCTGCGATGCGGCATATTTTGCTATTGCTTCCTTTTCGTTTATGTTCATCAGCGATTTTTTGTTGAAATCCTCCTCGTTGTGGAGAAATTCCTGCCCGAGAACAGTCGCTCCGCCGTGAACTTTGTTTATTTTCCCGAGCTGGGAAAGAGCCAAAAGGTCACGCCTTATCGTAGATTCGCTTGTTTCGAATTTTTCGGCAAGCTTTGAAACGGTAACCGAGCCGTTCTGACGCAGAATTTCAAGTATCTGCGCTCTTCTGTCGGTTGTAAGCATATTCACACCTCCGATATCTCTGTTGTGCCTTAATTATACAGATTCCGGCAGCGAATTACAAATCCATGCGTGTTTCCCGAAAGTACACAATTTGTCTGGTTTTGTTTCCTGCAAGTGGAATTTTTCTTGCATTTCCGGGCCGGTAAAACTATAATAGTCTTAGGCCGACACATTTTCACCGATTTGTGTATTTGTAGGAAACTATACAATATATACAGGAAAGTTGTGTTTATTCTATGAATGTTGCACAAGAAACAGGGGCGCTTATCCGCTATTACCGCAAGGAACGGCAGATGACCGTGGAGCAGCTTGCCGCGGCCATCTGCAAAAGCAAGTCATGCGTATCCAAATATGAAACCGGGCAGATTGCCGTTGACCTGCCCGCACTGTACGATATTGCCGCTGCACTGGACGTGCGGGTGACGCAGCTTTTGTATCTGCCTCCGGTGGCGTCCTCCACCGCGCCATTCGGCGTTGTCCCCGCCTTTTTTGCGGGACTGAGCCAGTTCTTTCTGTATTATTACGATGGGCGCAGCAATCAGATCACCCGCTGTGTGGTGGACATTATCAACGAGAACGAGCGCGGTGTTTACCGCGTGCAGATGTTCATGAATGTAAAAGACTACAACCGCTATCATCTGTGCGAGAATGTCTACTACGGCAC
>ERZ773131.3029-NODE-3029-length-10101-cov-6.129405_pt1 | contig 10101 bp, 8 predicted proteins | sample MGYA00511082_ERZ773131 | MGnify/ENA primary metagenome ERZ773131 (study PRJEB29015, sample SAMEA2737813) | human gut metagenome | biome: human gut; feature: human-associated habitat; material: faeces | place: China | collected 2012 ...
ACTGTATCATTCAAAGATTCTTTAAATGATACAGTTTCGACAAGTACAAAAGCTTATGAAAATATCAAAGTAAATGCTCCAGTGATAGATATTGATAAATCTTTTGTACTTGTCGAAACTGTATCATTTAAAGAATCTTTGTCTGTTAGAAGTTTTGTAGAATATTTAAAGAATGCTGATATGGTAGAAGAAGATGGATTTGAAATAGATTCATTTAGTGGATCAGATTATAATTAATATGCTTAAATAAAAGGAGAATATACAAATGGCTAGAAAAAATTATTTTGAAATGAACATCGAAAAATATGGAGAAAATTGGATTATTGCTTTAAAACCAGAACAGATTCAGAATTCTGGTAAGAGAATTATTACCGAAATGGTTAATGGACAAATTGATTATCAGAAATATGGATTATATTTTCTTGATGGAAAATTTTTAGACAATTTAATTATCAAATGTAATAACGAACTTGAAATTAATACGCTGTATTATCAATCAGTTTTGTTCTATTCGCAGGCATTTCCAAATACTCCTAATATTGCAATTCATGTAAACCATTTACAGGCATTATGCTATATTTATAATATCATATTATCAAAGTTAAAAATGGTAAAAGATTATCAGGATATTGGTTATCTTGCAGACACATCAGCAATATTATACAGCTATAGAAATCATTTATATTAAAATAAAAGGAGGGTCAAATTATGACTTCAGATGTAGTTAAAAAACTTATTGCAGGATTGGGTGCTGCTGATATTAAAAATTATCAGTTCACAACAGATGTAGGTTCTCATTATTATAATAATGAGAACGCATTTAATGTTATTGATATGTCAACAGAATCTGTTATTAACGTTAGATCTAGAGAAAAAATTGCTACTCCAGCTTATTCTCAAGGAATTCAGGTATTTGTTTCCAATTTTGGAGATATTCACGAAGCAAGATTTGGTGCTACAGCTGATCAGGTAAAGAAATTTGTAGAATCTTATGGTGGTTCTTTAAATGATGATCAGTTAAAAATTTTAGTAGAACTTGATAGTGGTAACTATACTATAAATCCTGTTACGGGAAATTATAATTTTATTCCTCTTACAGATGCTCAGCTTGAAAAATTATCCGAAGAGGAGAGAGCTGAGTATGAAAAGGAATATAAGAAACATTTTCCAGATTTAAATAAAGGATTTGCTGCTAGAATTGATGCATAAATTTTATTTTTAAAGGAGAAAAGAAATGAGCGAAAAAAGATTTACCTATAAACAGAATATATTTAAAGGGGAAAGAGCATTATTTAATTCTAATAATATTGCTGTTTATGATAGTATTTTCACAGATGGAGAATCTCCATTAAAAGAAAGCGAAAAGGTTATTGTAAGAAACTCTCAGTTTGAATGGAAATACCCATTCTGGTACTGCAAAGATATTGATGTAAAGGATAGTATTTTTCTTACAATGGCTAGAGCTGGTATTTGGTATACAGATAATATTACGATCACTGATACTATTATTCAGGCTCCGAAACAGTTCCGTAGATGCAATGGCATTGAATTAGAAAATGTACATTTTTCTGATGCTGCTGAAACAATGTGGAATTGTAAAAATATTACTATGAAAAATGTAAATGTTGGTAAAGGCGATTATTTTGCCATGAATTGTTCTGATATGGATATCGAAGGATTAACCTTAGATGGAAATTATGCATTTGATGGAGCAAAAAATGTAACCGTTAAAAAATCGAAATTACTAACTAAAGATGCATTTTGGAATGCAGAAAATATCACCATTATTGATTCTTATATCACTGGTGAATATTTTGGATGGAATTCTAAAAATGTAAAATTGGTAAATTGCACAATTGAAAGTTTGCAGGGATTCTGCTATATGGATAATATAACTTTGGAAAATTGCACTTTACTTAACACTACATTAGCTTTTGAATATTCTAAAGATATCAATGCTGATGTAAATTCAAAAATCAATTCTATTGTCAATCCTATTTCTGGTAGAATTTCGGCAAAAAGTATTGATGAGTGCAACTTTAATGAATTTAAGAAATCTGATGGATCACATGTTGATTTTGGAGATACATATATTCTATACACCAATAATATGCTTAATGCGGCAGTATTACGTTAAAAAATAATTAATTTTGCTAAAGGAGAAAATCTATGGAACAGAATAAGTTTAATTTTGATGAAATCATTGATAGAAAAGGAACAAATTCTTTAAAATGGGATAGCTTTGATAGTAAAAGTTATCCAGATATTTTACCTATGTGGGTAGCAGATATGGATTTTAAAACTGATCCAGCTATTATAGAAAAAATGCAAGAAATTGTAAGTCGTGGAATATTCGGATACAATATTGTGCCAGATGAATGGTACGATGCTATCATTAAACACTGGGAAACCGCTCATTTAACATCAATCAAGAAAGAATGGTTGATATTCTGTAATGGTGTTGTACCAGCAATTACAAGTGCTATTAAAAGATTATCTAATGTTGGAGATAATGTAGTAACATTAACTCCAACGTATGATATCTTTTTTCATTCTATAGAAAATACAGGAAGGCATGTAGTTGAATGTCCATTAAAATGTAATGATATAGGATATTATTATCTTGATTATAAATTATTAGAAAAGCAATTACAAGATCCAAATGCTAGAATTTTACTAATATCTAATCCTCATAATCCTACAGGAAAAAGATTTGATAAAGAAGAAATGTCATATATCGAAACTTTATGCAGAAATAATAATGTAATTCTTATTTCTGACGAAATTCATTGTGATATATCAATGTACGATTACACATCTGCTTTACAGAATCCATATTCTTGTAAAATGGTTGTATGCTTGTCTGCTTCTAAAGCATTTAATCTTGCAGGTTTACAATCAGCTGCTATTGTAATTCCTGATAAGAATATTAACGATATAGTAAATCGGGGTTTGAATTCCGATGAATTGGCTGAGCCAAATTCCTTTGCGATTGCTTCTACAATTGCGGCTTTTGAAAAAGAGTCAGTATGGTTATCAGAATTGAATAAATATATTGATAATAATAAAAACTTTGCAATAGATTATATGAAAGAAAATTGCCCAGAATTAAAAATTGCAGTTTCTTCCTTTGGATCAACCTATTTACTTTGGATCAATTGTGGCTATCCTATAGCTATTCCATTCAGTGATTATCTTTTAAAATATAAAGGATTAGCTGTTTGCCCAGGAACGCAATACAGAGGAACGAATGCTAATAATTTTATTAGAATTAATATTGCTTGTCCAATGGAAAGGCTAAAAGAAGGATTAGATAGACTTGTAGAAGGATATTATGAATTTATAGAAGATTTCACCAATTGCTAAAAGTATTTTCTTAGGTTATTAATAACTAATAATTATTTTAGTTATATATAATAATAACGATATCATTGACAATGATCAAACAAAACAAATTTTTCAGTACTGAAAGGAGAACAAAATTATGTTTGAAAACGCTACAATGAATGGTATGCCTAATATGGCAGCAGGTTACAATTATCAGGGAATGCAGCCTCAGCAGAAATGGGGTAATGTACTTACACCTGAGCAGATTAATCGTCTTCGTAAATCAGAGAATGTATTTTCCCTTGGTATTACAGAAGAAGAGCAGTTAAGAGCAAGATGTAACCATAGAAGTGAAGATGGATTACATGACACATTAACTTATGATCCAATTACAGGTGAAGCTAGATGTACAATTTGCCAGTATAAATTCCGTCCAGTTGAGCCGAATATCGAATTTGAAGATATCAAAGAGGATGTAGCTAGAATTATTGATATTCTGCAGACAATTAAGTTGATGTATATTGATCTTCCAGATCAGGCTGCAGCAGAATACTTCCAGATTATTCCATTAATCGAAAAGATTCCACAGTTATTTGAATATGCCGCTAAGAATATGACAAAACATGAAACATATAATTGGCAGTATAATTCTGGAAACATGGGAGCAATGAATATGTTCAATAATCTGCAGGCTATGTTTAGTAGTGGAATGATGAATCAGCCACAGCCAATGATGAATCCAAATATGCCTGTTGGAATGGTACAGCCTATGCCAAATCCAGCTTTTCAGCAGCCAATGATGAATAATGGATTTGGATATCCTGGAGCTTCAATGCCTCAGGGAATGTATCAGGCGCAGTCAACTGGATTCCAGTATACACCTAATCAGCCTGTAGTAACTGGTAATACTCCAGCAGCTCCAGCTCAGCCAAATGTAAGTGCTCCAGCAGCTCCAGAAACAGCAACTGAAACAGCAACTGTTCAGCAGACAGTAACAGTTTAAAAATTACATCTTTTGTTCATAAAAATTAAATAAGATATCACAGTCATTAAATTGCATGGTTTTGACCAGGAGATCCCGTTCAGTCTCCTGGTCAAATCATGTAAAATTCTTGTAATAAATTATTACAAAATTTCTTTTTTATTACTTAGATTACTATAGAAATAAACTAAAATTAGTAAAGGAGAAATAACTCGTGGGAGAAAAATTAAATCAAGAAATGATGGAATCAATTGATAATTATGGTTCCAGAATCAGAACTTTAAAAGATTTCGTTACAGCAGTTAGAACAAGACCGGGAATGTATATAGGTCCTATCGGAAATGCTGGTTTCCTTAATATGATTAGGGAAATTTTTCAGAACTGTATTGATCAGATTATGGATTCAGAAAGCCCATGCAATTGGTTTTCATTATCATATGATGAAAGAACAAATGAAATTATATGTCAGGATAATGGATTAGGATTTCCATTTAATGATATTATTAGAATACTTACAACTCAGCATACATCTAAAAACTTTGATAAAAAGAAAGGTGAATATTCATCTGGTATGAATGGTGTAGGTGCCAAAATTGTAAATGCTTTATCTGAAGTATTTATTGTTGAATCTTATCATTATTCTGGTAAAGCTGTGAGAGTAGAATTTGAAAAAGGATATCCAAAATTTAAAGATCCAAAATCTATTACAAATAAAGATAAATTGCAAGGTGCAAAAGTTATGTTTATCCCAGATAGGGAAGTAATGGGTGATTTATCATTAGAATGGAGAACTGTATATACATTAGTAAAGCATATCATGTCCTTGACTCCAATTGGAAGCCAAATGGATTTTACAGCAATAGATATTAATGGTAAAAAGTTTACCGAAAATATTGTAAATAAAGATGGTATTATTACTGATATCATTATGAAAGTAAAACACCCTATTATCAAACCAATTGTCGTTGGTCTTGATGATGGCATTCATAAAATTGAATGTGCTTTTTGCTATGATTCTGGTGATGAAATTAATGGACCAGATGATAATGAGAATGTAACATCATTTTGTAATTTCTGCCCTACAAAAGAAGGAACTCATGTTGATGGATGTATTGAAGGTATCACAAGATGGTTTGTTCAGTATATGAATAATATTTATTTAATTAATCAGAAATCTAAGTCAAAGATCAAAGTTAATTCAAATGATATTAAAACTGGATTAAATGTAATGATATCTGCTGCTCATTTGGAACCTATATTTACAGGGCAGGCAAAAGAAATTTTATCTAATCCAGATATGACAGGATTTGCAAAAGAAGTAATAATGAAAGGATTGGATAATTGGTCTAAATCAAATCCGCAGGATTTATCCAGATTATCCAAATTCTTCAAAGATATTGCAGAAATTAGACAGAACAGTGAAGCTAAAAAAGCTAAAGTTGTAACAAAATATCAACAAAATACTTTATCTGGTTTACCATCCAAATATATCAGACCTCTTGGAAAAGATAATATTGAGCTGATTATTGTAGAGGGAGATTCTGCATTAGGAACTGTTGAAACTGGTAGAGATCCTCAGACACAGGGATTATTTCCTATTAGAGGTAAAATTATTAATGCTTTTAAAACAACAAAAGCTAATTTCTTTGAAAATGCAGAGGTACAGGCAATAAATCAGATTATGTTCCGCAAAGAATACAAAAAAGGCTTTACAGTAGAAGAATGTCTAGTATCTAAGATTATCTTTATGGCTGATGCCGATATTGATGGTGCACATATTTCAGCATTGTTGCTACGAATGTTTGTAATGTACTATCCTCAACTTATTGAAGCTGGTATGGTATATAAGGCTATACCTCCTTTATATGCAATTAATACTACGAATAAAAATAAGAAATATTTCACGGATCAAGTAGATATTATCCGATATATCCAAAAATTATTCTTACAAAAATATCAGATTACAACTTTGAAAAAAGAAAAGCTGGATAATAAATCTATAACGATATTATTCATGAAGAATGTAGATTATATTTATCATCTTGAAAGATTAGCAAATACCTATGCAGTAAATCCATATCTTATAGAAATGGTTCTGATTCATTATGTTGAGAATAAGAATAAGATAAATATACCTAAGTTGCAGAAAGAAATTAAATCTGTATTTAGATTTATGGATGTTCAGAAAGAGAAAAATATTATAATAATCAAAGGCACAATTGAAAAATCAAATCTTATTATTATGAATGATAAGTTTATGAATGATTGCTATCATGTTTTAGATCTTATGAACTCCAATACTCATTTAAAATATTTGGTGAATGGAGAATTAAATACTATTTATCAGATTATGCAATTATATAATAAATCAACACCATCAAGCGTACAGCGATTCAAAGGTCTTGGTGAGATGGATAAAGAAGAACTTGCAGAATCTACGTTATATCCGGGAAGTGATAGAACTTTAATCAGATATACATTGGAAGATGCAAAGGATGAAATTAATGCGATTAGAGAATATGAATCTGATTCGAAAAAGATTTTATCTCAGATTGGTTTGGTTACTCGGGATGATTTGCTTGATTAAAAGGACTGAGGAAAATGAGAAACAAATTTACTTTAGTTGAAGATGTTCTTGGGGTATATAATGATAGAGTTTGGTATTATATACCCCATTACAATGGGTATGAAATCAGTAATGATGGGTATATTAGATCTATGAAACATTATCGAAAATATCCTTTTGGTTTATTAATTGAACCTAAGAAAAATAGAAAAGGCGAAATATTACAACCAATAAAATATGAATTATCAAATGATAATAATGAACGGGAAGTTTTAACTTTGGATGAAATCAAAAATCTTGCTTATAATAATCCAAGATTCAATACTATGGGATATCCAAGAAAAACGTTTTCTACAGATATATCTTCAAGAAATCAAAGATATTTTGTTAGAAAAAAGCAAGACAATGTACAACCAAATAAAAGATTAATTTATCCAAAATTTACAGTTATAAAAGAGGGTAATAATTCGAATATTATATGCCCTATAGAATCAATCAATGGAGGAATTTATTATGGCAGAAAAGATAATTGATCGTCGAGCCATTACAATGTATGAAGAGGATCAGGCAAAATATGCAGTAGTTGTTGATCGTCGAAGAGCATTACCAGAGGTAAGAGATGGATTAAAACCTGTACAACGAAGAGTAATATATGGAGCTTATGTTGATGGAGTTGTAGATCCAAGAAAAAAGGATAAATCTGCATCATTAGTTGGAACAATCATGAAAAAATATCATCCTCATGGTGATGCTTCTATATATGATGCTATTGTTACTTTGGAAAATTGGTTTAAAACAAAATATCCATTAATATACGGTAAAGGAAACTGGGGTAATGTGAGTGGAGCTGGAGCGGCAGCACAACGTTATACAGAATGTGCCTTGTCCAATTTTGGATATGAAATGCTGATTGAAGAAGTAAGCCAAGCAAATAATATTGTGGACTGGATACAAACTTATAAAAGAAATAATGAAAAAGAACCAGAGTTTCTTCCGGCTAAAGTTCCATTATTATTATTAAATGGCTCATTTGGTATCGGTGTAGGAATGACAGTAAGTATTCCATCCTATAATTTAGTTGAAGTTTTAGAAACAACTAGAGCTTTAATGAAAAATCCAAATCAGGAAGTTGTATTAATTCCAGATTTATGCCAACCATGTATATTAATTGATACTGATTGGAGGTCTATCTGTAATACTGGTCGAGGATCTTTTAAAGCTAGAGGAGAAATTATTACAGAAACAGATTCAAAAGGTAATTATAGATTACGAATTGTTTCATTACCAGAAATGGTAACAACTACTTCTGTATATGATAAGATTCTTGATATGGTGGATAAGAAACAACTTCCTATGATTAAAGATATTTTTAAATCTTTAAATGGAGAAAAACCAAATATTATTATTCATTTAAAACCTGGATCTGATCCAGAATATGTGAAACAAGTTATTTATGCTAAAACAGATGTGCAGAGATCTGTTCTTGTTAATTTCGAAGCCGTTGATGTAAATGGAATTGATATTAAAAGATTTTCTTTTAAGAGTTATCTTTTATCATTTATTGATCAGAGAATGAATAATAAATTCCGTTTATATTGTAATAGATTGCAGCAGGTTATGACAAGACATCTCCAGATTGATGCTTATATCAAGGTATTAGAATCTGGTCAAATTGATAATATTATTGATTTGATTCGTAAACAGAAAACTACTGATAATACATCTATTGTAGAACATATCATCAAGAAAATTGATATTAATGATATTCAGGCAAAATTTATTATTGATACCAATTTATCAAAATTGTCAATTGGGCATCTGAATAATTATAAAGCGGAAAGAAAAGATCTTGAAGCTAAGATGAAACAATATATGGCTGCTGTAACAGATGATGGTTCTATTATTAAAGCTGAAATTGATCAAGAACTTTTGGAAATTGAAAAGAAATATGGATCTCCAAGAATCTGTAAAGTTGAAAGTGCAGCAGATGCAAATGCAATTCCAAAAGGAACATTTAAGATTGTTATTACCGAAAGAAATTATATTAGAAAAATTCCTGATGTAGATAAAGTAGGTATTGTAAAAAAAGATAATCCTAAATTTATCCTTAAGGTTGATAACTCTGAAAGTATTTTGCTTTTTGATAATAAAGGTAAAGTATTTAATCTTCCAGTTTCAAAAATACCAATTAGTGATAGAAATGGAGTTGGAACAGATATCAGAATCCTTATTAAGAATCTTACTTCTGATATTATTTCAGTTTATTATGAACCTATATTCCAGAAGATTGCCAAGTCTGGAGTAAAGCATTATCTTACAGTATTAATGAAGAATAATACAATTAAGAATCTTTGTATTGATGATTTCTTAAATGTAAATCCATCTGGATTGGTATATTCAAAAATTAAGGATGATGATGAGGTTGTTGGAATTACATTAACACCTTTCAATCTTGATGTAGTTATTTGTAGTGGTCACAAAGCTCTTAGAACTACAACGAAAGAAATTCCAGAGTTCAAGAGAAATGCTATTGGAAACAAAGCTATGAATACAAATGAGCCAATGAATGGATTATCTGTCATTTATCCAGATGCAACTCATATCGTTGTTGTAACTAAGAATGGTATGTTTAATAAATTCAATATTGGTTTACTTGAACCTAAGTCTAGAGCAAAAGCTGGATCATCTGTAATTAAATTATCTGGTAATGATGAAATCTTTAATATATTCAGTGTCAACGAAACAGATAAAATTCGTATTCTTACATCTGATGGTGCTGAAGAAATTAATGTATCAGATATTAAGGAGAAATCTAGTATTGCTGCTGGAACTAAAATGATGAAATCGAAAGGTGCTATTGTTAGAGCAGATGTTGTAAGGTGAGAGTTTGTCTCTCACCTTCTTTAATTAGTTAATCGAAAAATATATTTTATTTTCATTTTTATATGATAAATAAAGTATTATTTTATGATTTAATTATTATAAGGAGGAATAATAAAAATGAAATGTTTACATCATACAGATGCTGACGGTAAATGTGCAGCTTATTGGGTATCAGATTATTACAATGATAAAAATCCAGAAGATTTTATCATGATTGATTATGGTATGGATATTGATTGGCTATCTAAAATTGAAGAAAATGAAAAAGTTTTTATTGTAGATTTTTCTCTTGAGCCAAATGATATGAGAAAATTATTACAGAAAACTAAAGATGTAACTTGGA
>ERZ773131.3030-NODE-3030-length-10101-cov-3.309377_pt1 | contig 10101 bp, 3 predicted proteins | sample MGYA00511082_ERZ773131 | MGnify/ENA primary metagenome ERZ773131 (study PRJEB29015, sample SAMEA2737813) | human gut metagenome | biome: human gut; feature: human-associated habitat; material: faeces | place: China | collected 2012 ...
AACCAAGTCCTAAAAATGCCAAAGTTAATTACAAAAAAGGTTCTCAGGCAAAGCCGACATCTCCTAAAACAGCAACAGTTAACTATAAACTTGGTACAGTTGCAAAACCACCTGCTGTAACAGTTAAAGTTAATTACGATACTTCTGGTGCACCTAAAGTTCTTGGAACAGCGCATGTAAAAGGATCTACTGGTGGTTTATATCCTATTCCACAATTATCAAGACGTGCACTGGCAAGCGGAACATTGTCTGATTCCTCATGGTTGAAAGATAGATGGAAAACGAAAGACTCTGAAATGGCTTTGGTTGGGGAGGTCGGACAGGAACTTGTAGTTTCTGGAAACAGATGGTACACCGTCGGTGATAATGGTGCGGAATTTGCTCATATTCCTGCCAAATCAATCGTATTCAATTCTAAGCAGACTGAAGAGCTGTTGAAAAAAGGGTTTACTAATTCTAGAGGCAAAGGCAATATATCATTACCTGGAACAGAAGCATTTGCATCTGGTACTGCTTACAGGTTAGGCAGCGGAGCCTCTTCTACTACAAATGCTAAGAAAAAAACTTCGTCTGGAACCAAATCCTACGGAACTTCAAAAGCGAAATCAAGCTCTGGTTCAAACACAAAATCCAATTCCAATTCAAATCCTGATTCATCTGATTCCGCAGAAAAATCTGAAGAATTATTAGATTGGATTGAAACTCTGCTTTCAAGGGCTTCTAGACTGACAGAGTTAGCCACAAGTGCTGTTGATCGTGCGGTCGGATTGGCTAATAAGCAGAATGCACTTGTAGATGCGGTCACAAAAACTCAGAATGAAATCACCACAAACCAAAATGCAGCGAATAAATATTTTGCTCAAGCAAATTCTCTTGGGCTTGCCCCAGGATATGTCGATAAGATTAAAAACGGTACTCTTGATATTGAATCAATTACTGATGATAATCTTAAAGATAAAATCTCTAAGTACAAAGATTACTATGAGAAAGGTTTGTCTGCTCAAGATAAAGTCCTCGATCTCCAAGACAAACTTAATGAACTTTATCAAAAACGTTTAGAAATCATAGAAAAAGAATATGATACTATCGTTGAGGTAAACGATTCATTAAAGGATATGCTTGATGCTAAAATTAGTTACAACTCTGCTTATGGCGTAGCAAATGACAATCAAGATAATATAGATAGTATCAATAAGTCTATCAAAGCACAAGAAGATACTATCAATCAGCTTACTAAAAAGCTTGATGCATATCAGAAGGAAGTTAATTCTCAGATTACTTCCGGGACATTGAAGAAAGGTTCTGAAGATTATAGGTCTGCACAGAAAAATCTTAATGATTTTACGGCAAATATTTATAAAGCATCACAAGAACTTATCGAGTTACGGGATAAACTTGTACAGTTAAGAGCTGATGCAATTCAGACGATTATTGATACGTTCAAAAGACGTTCTGATAAATTGGATAAGTATGCTTCTCTTCTTGAAGCTAAAGATGAAACTGTACCGGAATCAGTATATCAGGAAAGACTGGACAACAACAACGATACGATTCGTAAGAACCAAGAAGCTAGAGCCATTTGGTTACAGAGACAAGCGACCGAAGATGTAAATTCAGACAACTATAAGAAGTATGCTGAGGAAATTCAGAAACTTGATGAATCTACTCTGGATCTCTTGAAAGATAATGAAGATTTAAAGAACTCTATCTATTCTCTCAGAATCAAAAATCTTGAAGATGCCATCAAAGGCTACGATGATTTAGAAACTGAGTTGAAAGGATTCAGAGATCTTTTAAATGACGATGCTTTCTTAGATAAAAAGGGTGGAATCACAGATGAAGGATTGGCTCAGATTACTCTTCTCTCTCAGAGTATCGGAAATGCAAAACAGAAAATTTCTGACCTCACTACCGGACTTCAGAAAGTAAAAGAACTTTATGATAATGGTGTTATCTCACTTAAAGAATATAATGAAAAATCTGCGGAATATCGCAAAGAACTTCAGTCTTCTACAAGTGATGTAAAATCTTATCAGAAGAGTTTGACTGATTTATATCAGAATGCTTTGAAGACAGAAGTAGATGCACTTCAAAAAGTGATCAGTAAGCGCAAAGAAGCAACTCAAGCTAAGGAAGAGTATTATTCCTATGATCGCAAAATTCGTGAACAGTCAAATGATGTAAATGCATTGAAAAGTCAGATTGCAGCATTGGAATCGGTAAATGATGCTGCAACACTTGCAAAGAAAAAGAAGTTAGAACAACAGCTTAAAGATGCACAGCAAACGCTTGACGATACTAAGCGTGACCATCGTAACGACTTGATATCTAAAGGTTATGACCAGATGAGCCAAGATTTATCTGATCTACTCGAAGATACCGAATACGAAATCTCACACAATGCCGATAAGCAGAATGAGATCATCCAAAGTATGCTTAATAAGCAAGTTGGAATGTATCAGGAAGCTTACAGCAAAATAAATTCTATCATCAAGAATACTGGTTGGGTTGGAAGCAATGACTTTAATAACAATCAGTCTCAGATGTCGTCTCAGACAGGTGCACAGAATCAAGCGTCTAACGCATCTCAATCCCAGCAGACAGCAAACAGAAAACCATCTAGTTCTGCATCTGGTACAGATACAAGCGGAATCAAAGACAACGCTTCAAAGAACGATAAGATAACTGAAAATATTATGAAGCCTGAAAATACAACAAATAGACCTGTTGCAGAGCTTACAGTATCTAAGTCATCAGTATCTATTGAAGAAGGAAAGTCTACTTCTGTTACTACGAAAATCAGACCTAATGATGCTGCCAATAAGAAATTATCTTGGAAGTCAAGTAATACTGCTATTGCTACAGTATCAAATGGAACGATTAGTGGTAAGAAGCCGGGTTCATGTCAGATAACAGTATCTACTACTGACGGATCTGGAATTTCTAAGACTATTGCTGTTACTGTTACAAAGAAGCCAGATCCTCCAAAACCAGTAATTCCTTCAAATAAAGGTGGTGATGGAGTACCTAGAGTTGGTGATGTTGTAACATTTAATGGAAAATATTACTATGACTCTTGGGGAAAAAGACCTGCCGGAAGTTTATATTCTGGTGTCAAGAATGGTGTTGTAATCGACAGCTATTCTAGCAGAGAATATGGCGGAAGTGCTAGATATACAGGAGATCTTAAAGTCCATATCAAATCTAGGGATGGAAGATATGGAGATTTAGGATGGGTAAGGTTGAGTCAGATTAGCGGATATGCGAAAGGTACTCCGGGAGTTGACAGAGATCAAATAGCTATTGTGGATGAAGAAGGTCGTGAACTTCAGATTCCTAATGGCAAAGGTGGTAGAATTACAAAGCTTGAAAAAAGCACTGGTGTAATTCCACATACACCAACAGAAAAACTCATGGCTCTTTCTGAGCAATTAGATAACAATGGAAACATGGTTATCAACGGCAGAACAATTGAAGAATATGTCAATGATATGGCTAATATGCAGAGTATTACTGTGCCAGATTTCAGTGATGTTACTGCTTCTGTTGTTAGTCAGTTAGAAAGAAAGGGTATGGGTAATGTGATGGTTGAGAATCATTATGATTCGTTGTTGACTGTAGAGGGTAATGTTGACAAAGATGCATTGCCTGGATTAGAAGATATTCTTAAGAGATCGTATGAATACACGTCTAAGCAGATGGTCAAAGAACTTCGAAAAGGCGGTATGCAGATTCGGAGATAATTAAGAGGGAGCAGTGTCACAACTGCTCTCTTCTATTATATAAAAATATGAAAGGATGTGAGAGATATGGCAAAACAATTTAGTGATTTCTCATTTTGTGGAAAAAGAATAAGTGATTTACTAAATATAAAATATATATCTGTGGAATATGATTCCGACCCGTCAAAATCACTTGGACTTGAGCGTGATATGCAAAAGGGTGAATCAACAAGATATCGCATAGAACCAAACTATTTCTATGATACATGGTCTGCTCCATTAGAGTTTGATTTACATATTTTAAAAGATACGTGTAAATATCAAACACAGACAGAAATGGAAATTACAAAGAGTGAATTAAGAGAAATAACCAGATGGCTAACATCTTCTCATTATCCTGAATGGATTAGATTCTCAGATGAAGATGGTAATTTAGAAGAATGGCGATATAAAGGATGGTTTTCAAATGTAGAAACGTTTGTAGCTTATGGAACAGTATACGGATTAAAGTTGCATTTTAAATGTACTACTTCATTTGCATGGACGGATGTAATAACAAATTCTTGTGCATGTACAACATATAAAAATATGTTAGTCAAAAATGATGGGGATGATTTGAACGATTACTCCTACCCTACCATTAGAATTCATCCAACGAAAGATGAAGAAATTTTTATATGTAATGAGAGTGATTACACATTATTAGAGAACGGTAAAATATCTGTTGCAAGTGATGATGTCTTTAACACCATTATTGATAAGGCTGAAAATTATGCGAAGTTGAATGGATACGATTTAGAATATACAGGCAAAGGTGCTTTTAATATTGTTTCTATTTGCAATGATACAGGAGTTCAATTTAAACTCATTAATAATTATGGTTGCGAAACATTGTGTACTGTTTTCTATAACACCGATACAAAAGAATACAAAATAATTTCTGGTGGATTTATGTATATGAAAGTATACAAAGATTTGGATGTGGTTATTGACTGTAAAAATATGACTATTGAAGATTCTATTGGACGCATGGTTACATATGATAAACTTGGAATTTCAGATATTGGATATATGTATTGGTTGAGATTAATGAATGGGAATAATTCTATCATGTTTCATGGAAATTGTGAATTTACAATTGAACATATTGAGGCTCGGAAGGTTGGTGAATAATATTGAATACTAAATTTAATAAATACAATCAGCCTGAAAAACCAAATATCTATCTTGGTACACCAAATAATAAAAAGATATGTGCTCTTACTGGCATTGATGAATCTACATTTAAAATGACAGAAAAATTGTCAAATACATATGAACTTTCTTTTGATATCTCTAGAACACTTAATTATACAAGTCCTATTACAAACGAAACCGTAGAAAAGGAAAATCGTGCTTTTAGATTAATCTCATTGTTCATGCGCCTCTATGTTGACGGATATGGATGGTTTATTATCGATCCGCCGGAGGAGGATAATGATAGTTATACTGACAAATATTCTATTACAGCGCAATCCGCAGAAATCGAATTTCAGCAACATAATCTTCATAACTTTAAAGTAAATCAAGGTACTACTGATTCTTATGAGATGCTAGTAGACGGAAATGTTCAGATGGTTGGCGATGTTGAATTTGCCAAAGAACAAATTAAATTTTACAATGCTTCAAATCCACAACTAAGTTTTCTTGATATATGCCTAAAGGTTGCTGGTGTAACTGGTTGGACTGTTGGTTATGTAGATACTGTTCCAAAGACTTATGATTATTTCGATGAGGGTGTACGAAAAGAAAAGCAGACATTACTTGCTGATGAGATTGGCGTGTTTGATGTTGATAGTAAGGATTTATATTCTTTCTTAACACAAGATGCTGCAAAGTTTTTCAAATGTATCTTTGAATTTGATTTTGATAAAATGCAGATTAATGCTTATCACCCAGAGAATTACGGAAAAGATACGAATGTAAATATCAGTTTCAGAAATTTTCAGAAGTCAAATAATATTAAAATTGATGATACGAATATCTTCACTAGATATTATGTGCAAGGTTCAAATGAATTAGGTATTGAATACGTCAATTTTGGTCACAATTATATTGAAAATTTAGAGAATTATCTGAATGAAAGGTATCTTTCAAAAGAAGTCATAGCAAAGTATAAATTGTGGTCACAGGACGTTGAAAACAGTCGAAATGATTACATAGAGAATACACGGCTGTATAACAAACAATACGCTAAAATCTCTGAATTAACGAATAAAGTCCCTTTGGACGACTGTTCTACGGACTGGTCTTCTTTCGGTGATGACAAATTAAAAGAAGCACAAGAGAATTATAAAGCTCAACTCAAAGGTTATGAATCTTACTATGTAGATGAAAATGGCGATTTTGATGAAACTGCTTTGAAAAACTCTGTAGATGCGGATGATTACTATCAGATTAAAAATGTTATTCTTCCATCTATTCAAATTGAAATGGACAACCGTAATCTTCCATCCGGTCAAGAATTTGAAGATTATATTGATTCTTACAAGACAGATTGGAAATTGTATGGTCTAGACGAATTGGAGAATAAATTAATATGGTATCGTAAGCAGAAGAAAGTTGCAGAAGATGAAAAATGTACGGAGCCGTACAATCCTGAAAACGATAAAAATAGTCATACTGAAGATTATCATACTGAGTTATACAATAAATATATTGATGCTGTTCATCAACTTGATCCGAATTACGAAGGGTCTTGTATGGAGTTTTACAATAAAGTCAAGGCGGAAATTGATGGGCTGAAAGAGTTGCAAGATTCTTATGATAAAGCAAGAAAAGAAATCGCAAAGTCTGTCGCAAAAGAAACATGGGTTCATGCTTCTACAACCGACGACGATGGATATATCATGGATCAAGATGGAAATTATATTACAGATGAAGAAGGAAATTATATAGCTCTTTCTCAATCAGAGATTTCATTTACAGCCGATGATTTAGAAGAACTCTCTCATATTTATGTCGATGGAGATTATTCTAATGAAAATATGTTCCTAACTTCTTCTGACAATTCAGTGACAGCAATTGATGAGCAGTTAAAATTACTGGATGCTGCTCAAGATGATTTATACATTACAAGCCATCCGCAATATCAATATACTACAGATCTTGATAATTTCTTAGGGTTGTATGACTTCAAGGAATATTCAGAGAAGCTTAATATTGGAGATTATTTGTATCTCAGTGTTCGTGATGATTACGTTGTAAAACTTAGGATTATATCAATGGAATACAATCCATTATGTTATGATAATAGTCTTCAGATTACATTTTCCAACATGATTCAAAGCAGATCATCTCGTGATGATATTGCATATATTTTAAATCAGTCCGGTGGTTCCTCTAAGAACTCTTCGACCGGAAGCTCCTCTTCAAACAATTATCTTAATAATGAAGGTGTATCTCTCACTCCTGCTCTTATTCAGAAATTAGTTCAATCTGGTGCATTTCAAAACCAACTGAATAATATTATCAACAATAATTTTGGGTCTTATTTAGGCTCAAATGGTGGAAGTATTTCTATTTCTGAACTCAATGCAAAGATGATCAAGGTTGTAGATATTGTTGGAGAAAATGCATTTTTTGATTATCTCCAATCTAAGTTTATCTCTACAGATACAATTGTTGCCGGTAGTGGTAAGTTTAAAGATTTACAAGCTCTTGTAGCACAGATAGACAATCTTCTTGCAGGTAACATCAGTTCTGAAATGGCACATATTATCAAACTCACTGCTGAAAATGTACAGATAGATGAGGCGGTTATCAGAGATTTAATTGCTGCTAATATCACCGTTTCCATGCTAAAAGCAAGTGAAATCGACACCGATAAGTTTCATGTAAAATCAAATGACGGTTCTCTTGAGATTGTTGGGAATACGATGCAGTTCAAAGATAAGAATAATGTCACAAGAATTCAAATTGGACGAGATGCAAATGATAATTTTACATTCTGTCTCTATGATGAAACCGGAAAAGGTGTTCTAATCGATTCTTCTGGAATCAAAGAATCTGCCATTTCTGATGGGTTAATTAAAAATGATATGGTGGCTGATGGGACTATCAGCAAAGAAAAATTGAATTTTAATATTGTCGAAGCAGATGAAAATGGAAACATTGATGCAGGAAAAGTTCTTGTAAATGGAAAAGGTATCGATGTTGAATTTACATCTATCAAAGAGTCTATTAATTCTATAAAAGGTGAAATTGCCGATTTAGAGCCATCGTTTAATATTGCCGTTGGAAATGAAAGTCAAAATATTCCATGTACAAGTAAAGGACTTACAAGTATTCCTATGTTGATTGAGATTCCTTTTGTTGGATATGTAGGATTAACACAAACTCCATGTACTGCCAGTGTAGGCTTGTTACCGAAAGGAATCACACTTGGAGAAATTACAAATTCCACAGAAACAACAACAGGAAAAATCATATTAAATGTTGCGAAGGATTCTGACCTTGGTGGAGAAAATGTATTAAATGGAACAATTCAATTAACATTTACCATTGCAGAAAAGGAAGTTGTAAAGAATTTTACATGGACAAAAACTAAATCTGGTGAGCAAGGTCAAAGTGGTCAGAATGCCAGATTATTCTCTTTAGATACATCAACTTATGTAATCAAAAAGAATACAGATGATACTTTAACTCCTTCTACTATTATATTCTCTTCTTACTATAAAGACGGAGAATCTGATACAAGAAATGATTATCTTGGACGGTTTTTAATTTCAGAATCTACAGACGGTTTAAAGTATAGTACAAAGTACACATCTGCAAAAGATGAACATACCGTTACATTTACTCCTAGTTCCTCTTCTATCTCATCTATTAAATGTATTTTATGTGCATCAGGTGGAATTACAAAAGAATTAGATAGTCAGACAGTTGTAGTTTTGGTAGATGCAGACGGTGTTAATGAAAAGATAAAAGAAATTACAGAAACAGTTTCTGGAGTATCTTCTAAAGTTGATGCAGTAAATAAAAGTATTACAGATAAGGTTTGGCAAAGTGATATTACAAATTCGATTGACAATTATGATAAAACAACCATCAAAATTATTCGTGATCAGCAGTCGAAACAGGAAACTACAATAGAAGGAATTACTTCTACTGTATCAGACGTACAATCTAAAGTTGAGAAAAAAGCAGATGGGTCTACAGTTCAAGAATTATCTAAAAGGGTTTCTACAAACGAACAAACTGCGGAAGGATTTAGACAAGAGGTCACTAAGAATTATGTAACTAATGACAAATTGAAAGACTATCCTACGAATGGTCAAATGAAAACCGCTATTTCGGAAAGTGCTAAAGAAATTAATCTTTCTGCAAGTAAAACATATGCGACAAAATCTGAAAGTGCAACAGGTTCTGAAGTTCAGTACTATGTATCAACATCTTCTACTTCACTAATTGGTGGAGAATGGAGTTCTGGAACGCCTATATGGGAATCTGGAAAATTCATTTGGAGTAAAACAGTAACTACAAAAGCGGATGGAACAACATCTGAGTCAAATCCGGTTTGTATTCAAGGAGCAAAAGGAGAAAATGGTATTGGCGAAAAGGGTGAAACAGGTACAGGTATTATATCTATTACTCCTCAATATTATCTTTCTTCTTCTAAAACAACTCAAACCGATGGATCATGGATTGATAACACTGCCCCATCTTGGGAAGCTGGAAAATATATGTGGACAAGGAATAAAATTGTCTATAGTAATCCATCTAGCACTGTATATACAGAACCATATTGTGATACATCTTGGGAAGCTGCGAATGAAGTACGAACAGAATTATCTGTACGTGCAGATGAAATTGAAGGTAAAGTTACTGACAACAAAAAGAATATCACAGAAGTTATTCAGACAAATAAACAGATTCAACAATCTGTTACAGATGCAAACAACAATATTACAAAGCTACAACAAGATTCCTCTTCTTTTAAACAGGAAGTAGAAAAAACTTATATGACAAAAGATGGGTTAAATTCATTAAAAATTGGTGGAAGGAATTTACTTAGAAATTCTAATACGCTTGAATTTGAAGACTACTATTTTGTCGGAGGAACTACAAGTTATGTGGTTGATTCAGATGGAAATTATGTTGTAGATGAAGAAAATAATATGATTATCATAATTTAAAAGGAGGTATATTATGTCAGAAAAGATGTTCAATTCATATGATGATAAACCTTCTCCTGGAGCAGATGATTTATTTCTGCTCTGGGATAATCAAGAATCAAAAATTAAGAATTTAAAAATTAAGAATTTATCAAAATATGTTGAAGATAAATGGATCGAGTTTAATCTTTCTAAAAGAATTGAATACTAAATATTCTTTTAAG
>ERZ773131.3035-NODE-3035-length-10091-cov-3.341770_pt1 | contig 10091 bp, 6 predicted proteins | sample MGYA00511082_ERZ773131 | MGnify/ENA primary metagenome ERZ773131 (study PRJEB29015, sample SAMEA2737813) | human gut metagenome | biome: human gut; feature: human-associated habitat; material: faeces | place: China | collected 2012 ...
GAGGCGGCAAGCACCGCCGCACCCTGCATATTGCGGCTGCCGCAGATACTCAGAGCGCGCCCGAATGTGCCTTTATTCGCCATAAGGTCACGGCGCGGGAATATCTTTTTCGCCTGGGCGGGAGTCAGCACGGCGAGGGTATCGTCCTCAATGCCGTCGATTATATCGTCATCGATGCCTATTGCGACGGTTGTTATTTCGCCGCAGAGCACGCGCGCGGGTTTTAATATGTGGACGGGCTTCATGCACGACACGGCTATTGTGATATCCGCTTTTATGCAGCTGCCCGGCACATCGCCGTTGTTGCTTTCGAGTCCGCTCGGGACATCGATTGAAACGACTTTTGCGGGCGAAGCGTTGACAGCCTCAAAGACCGCTCTCACCCGCTCGTCCTCTCTGTATTTATAGCCCGTGCCGAACACGGCATCGACTATCACGGCAGCAGATTCGATTGAATTTTTAGCGTTTTCCTCTCCCCAGAAGAACTCCGGGACGAGCCCTGTTTCAACCGCCTTTTCGCGCATAAGTATCGAGTCCTCGGCGGTAGGCTCGCCGAACGCCTCGACAACGGCAACATTGAAGCCTGCGAGTGCGAGCTTGCGTGCGATAACAAAGCCGTCGCCGCCGTTCTTGCCCTTTCCGCAGAGGACGCACACAAGTCCGCGCGACTGCTCAAGAGATGCAAAGCGCTCTCTTATCTCCCTTGCGCAAGCGCTGCCGGCGTTTTCCATAAGGCGCGTAAAGCTCATTCCCCTGTTTACCTGTGCCTGCTCCGCAGAGAACATCTGCGATGAAGTCAGAACTTTCATTTTGCCGCCTCCACATAAGCTTTTTCATAGCGCTCACTGCGGGTATTCCGCGCGAAGATAAAACAAATATCCATAATACTCCTCACTTTTATAAAACAAGGGACTGCCGCACGACAGTCCCCGATTATCATTTTGCGTCGATAACTACTTTTCCGTCCTCGACAAGAGCGCGGACTTCGCTCAGCGGAGACGAAGCATGATCAACGATAGCGTTGGCTATCTTATCCTCAACCTGCCGCCTGATATTGTTCCTCAGGTCGCGCGCTCCGCGCAGACCGCCCTCGGACATCGAGGCGATAAGCTTCGGCACGCTTTCATCCCACAAGAACGCGATGCCCTTGTCGCGCAGAGGCTCGACAAGCTCGGTGAGCATGAGATTCGATATCTGCTCAAGATTCTCCGGGGTCAGGTCGTTGAAGACGACTATCTCGTCAACTCTGCCGATAAACTCCGGGCGCAGGAACTCTCTGAGTGCCTTGAGCGCCTTTTCTTTATTGGCGTCGTTCTGATTCTTTGCAAAGCCCATGACACCCTCGCGGCGTTCGCTGCCGGCGTTGGAGGTCATGATGATTATCGTGTTTTCAAAGCTCACTGTTCTGCCCTGCGCATCGGTTATTCTGCCCTCGTCAAGTATCTGGAGCAGGATATTCATAACATCGGGATGCGCTTTCTCTATCTCGTCGAAGAGTATAACTGAATAGGGCTTTCTGCGGACTTTTTCGGTCAGCTGACCCGCCTCGTCATAGCCGACATAGCCGGGCGGCGAGCCGATGATACGCGAGACGGAGTGCTTCTCCATGAACTCAGACATATCAAGGCGGATAAGCGTCTCGGGAGTGTTGAACAGCTCCTGAGAGAGCAGTTTTACAAGCTCGGTCTTGCCGACTCCGGTCGGTCCGACGAAGATAAACGACGACGGGCGGCGGCGGGGATTAATCTGCACTCTGCCGCGCTTTATCGCGGCGCAGACGAGTTCAACTGCCTCGTCCTGACCGATAAGCTTCGCTTTGAGATGCTGTTCCATATCGGCAAGGCGGGTAAGGTCGCTCTCCATTATCTTATTTGCAGGTATGCCTGTCCAGAGCTGGATAACTCTGGCGATGTCGCTCTCAGTCACCGCATTGTCGGCGGCGAGAGGCTTCAGCGCTTCGATATCTTTCTCTTTGGCGGCGATACTGCTCTTGACTTTGAGCAGACCCTCGTAGTCGGTATTCTCGGTCTCCTCCATCATCGCCTGCTGGCGGTCGTTGAGGAGCTTGAGGTCATCCTCGGCGGTCTCAAGGTCGCTGATGCTCTTGTTTCTGAGGTTCGCGCAGGTGCAGGCCTCATCGAGCAGGTCGATAGCCTTATCGGGCAGGAAGCGGTCGTTTATATAGCGCTCGGAGAGCACAACCGCTCTGTGGACGAGCGAGTCGCTTATGGTGACCTTGTGGAAATTTTCGTAATAGTCCTTGATGCCGACGAGCATCTGATAGGTCTCCTCTATCGACGGCTCCTCGACTTTTATCGGCTGAAGGCGGCGCTCAAGGGCGGCATCCTTCTCGATATATTTTCTGTATTCGGTGAAGGTCGTTGCGCCGATTATCTGTATCTCGCCTCTCGAAAGGGCGGGCTTCAGGATATTCGCGGCGTTCATCGAGCCCTCCGCATCGCCTGTGCCGACGAGGTTATGCACCTCATCGATGAACAGGATTATATTGCCCTCTTTTTTGACCTCGTCTATAAGACCCTTTATACGGCTCTCGAACTGGCCTCTGAACTGAGTGCCGGCGACAAGAGCGGTGAGGTCGAGCAGGTGTATTTCCTTTTTGGCGAGCTTCGCGGGAACTTCGCCGTTTGCTATGCGCAGGGCAAGTCCCTCGGCTATAGCGGTCTTGCCGACGCCGGGTTCGCCGATAAGGCAGGGGTTGTTCTTCGAGCGGCGGCAGAGGATCTGCACCGCGCGGTAAATCTCGTTATCGCGTCCGATGATGCGGTCTATTTTGCCCTCGCGGGCTTTTTCGGTAAGATCCGTGCAATAGAGCGAGAGGAACTTTCTCCCCTTTTTCTTCTTGCCCTTTTTCTTTTCGCCCGGACCCTTGGCGTTGATAACGGGGATGCCGAACGGACCGACCTGGGGTTTGTTATCGTCGCTGTCGCCCTCGTCGATTTCATCCTCGCCGTCGGAGTCCTCATCCTCTTCTTCATCGTCCTGCTCGGACTGGTTCATGAAAGGAAGAGTTCCCGCGCCGCCGGGCATGAAGCCTGTTCCGTCCTCGCCGAACAACTCATCGAACTGGTCGCTGACGGAATCTACCTCGTCCTCCGAGATGCCCATGCTCTCCATTATCTGCTTTATGGGACCTATATTCATTTCCATGGCGCATTTCATGCAGAGTCCTTCCTGCTTGGTCTCGTTGCCCTCGACCTTGGTTATGAAGAACATTGCAGGGCGTTTGCCGCACCTGGAACACATCATCTTTTTCATTTAAATAATCTCCGGGATTCTGATTTGACTTTTATCGGAACGCATATGATTAAACACCGCTGACACGGTTCATTTGCGGATTCCGATTATTATTTTTTGCCCTTTGCTTCCATTCTGCTCTGGTGCTTTTCTTTCACCTGTCTGTAGGTCGCGGGCATATAGCTTGCGAAAGCAACTATAGTAAGTATTGCCGAAATTATGACAAGTACCATGAGAACGGGGTCGGGCAGAGTCCAATAATTTCTGAACGCGCCGATCTCGGGGCCGAAGCCGATTATGACGAGCATAACAAGATAGAACACGAAGGTTGCGACCTTGCCGTATATCTCGGCTGCGCCGGGCTTGATGCCGCAGGCTATCATTATAGCTCCGCCGATAACCATGACCGCCTCTTTGGCGAGGAACACGAGGAATACCCAGCTGAAAGCGACCATCAGCTGATCGTTGCAGCTGCGGAAAGCTATGTAGAGCATAACTGCGATTGTTATCTGAGTCAGCTTATCTGCGACGGGATCGAGTATCTTTCCGAGCTCGCTGACCTCATTGAAGCGGCGGGCGATTTTTCCGTCAAGGAAATCGCTGATGCCGGAAAGCGCGAGCATGAGCACTGCCCAGCCGATATGACCTTTATAATAGAGCACGGCGAATGCGGGTATAAGAAAGATTCTTATAAGCGAGAGCAGATTCGGGACAGTCAGACAGCCCTTAAACAGATTTTTTACCATAGTTATCCTCCTCAAATATGTTCCTCCCTGTGCGGGGACGGAAATATCAAACCGTTATCAGCCGCGAAAATATATCGGTTGAAACGATCAAACTCACGAGTTTGGATGCGCCGACTGCCGAGGCGAACTGCGTGCCGGGCGCAAAGGACGCGGCGGCATCGAGCAGCAGGCAGGCAAACACGGCGACGAACACGCCCTTCAAAGCCCCGAAAACACCGCCGAGAGTGCGGTTGACGGAGCGGATAACGGGCAGCTCAAACAGCTTGCAGACAGCCTTGGCGGCAATCTGAAGAAAGAAATCACAGACAAAGAAAATGACGGCGAAGCTCAAAACTTTAAGTACGGCGACGGCGATAGGCTTCGCGACGCTGTCGCAGATTTCGGCGGCGATATTCGACGCGCTCAGATCGACAGAACCCGCCTTTTCGGATATCGCGGCGATATCAACGCCCATGCTCTGAGCCGCTTTGACAATGGCGGCGGGCAGAGAAGATATAACTTCCTGCACATTCTGCGAGGTAAGCTTCGCCGAGGACATATCGGGCAGCTGAGCCGCCACGGCAGTTTCAAGGCTCTTTTTTATGAACAGGTCATATATACCGCTTGCGACGGGTTCGCTCAGCCATACGGCGAGCGCAGCCGCCGCAGCGACCACGACAAGTCCTATAATAGAGCGGATAAGCCCGTTTTTGACGCCGACGAAAATGCACAGCGCAAACACTGCGACTATTAAAAAATCGACTATAAAATCCAAGACTTATCCCCCCTGTTCGCTGTTTTTTCAATTATATCACACGCTATGCACAGTGGCAAACCTTTTATTATTAAGCGGTTGTTAATTTTTTGTGATATTTGACGCATATTGTACATACACGTCGCTGCCCGCGCAAATGACCCTTTTGCCGTTTTTGCCGGCGGAGACGGTCTTTGCGGTCTCGCCGCTTGAAGATATCAGCTCAACACCGTCGTCAAACAGCACGGCGACATATTTATCGGTGCAGGTGAGCGCATAAATTTTCTTGTCGAAGCTGCGCTCGAACAGAAGCTTTGAGCGCCTGTCGAAAGCCACGACTTTCGGCTTCTCTTCGTTGGCGTATTCATAGAGCACGACGGCGCTTCTGCCCGAATCCGACGCGGACTCGTGAGCCAGAGTGTTGCTGCCGAAAGAGTAATCCTCTTTGTGACCTTTTTTCGTCACGGTCGTTTTGAAATCGGTCGAATAGGCTATTATGCTTGTACTCGAATTATATATGACATCGAAGAGCAATGTGTTGTCATATTTTATGTCGGTGACTACCGGATTATCTTTTTTGAAATTCAGCACAACGAGGCGCGAATATGTAACAGCGTTTTCGGAGCCGACGAGTATCAGCGCGGCGCTCTTGCCGTTGGGGGCTATCGAGATATCAAATATCTTCTCCTGTGCGCACTCCCATGCAAATATCTTTTCTAACTTGTGATTATATACGCACAGCTCGCTCTGGGCTGCGGAAGTTTTGAGCGAGAACGCTATTGTGCCATCCTTGCCCATGGCGGCGGTATAAATTGGCGAGCCTGTGTTGCCGTCGCCCAGAATCTTGCTTGAATTCATCAAAGTGAAATCGCCGGATGTGCGGTCATAGACCAGCGCTCTGCCTTTATAGACCGCCATATCCGGGTCGGAATAGTTATGTTCAAGGCGCGCGACCTCTTTGGCGGAGGAATTGAGCACGACCACGGAATCGCGGGTCAGCAGGGCGATATTCGACTTGAACGGCGTCATATCGAGCACATCAGCCGAGCTTATTTTATATGGATATCCCGCTCCCGTGCCGGACGCTGATATCAGCTGCTTTGCCGAATCCTCGACATCGTTATACTTCATGCCGCCAAACGAACGCGCAGCGAAGAACACGACCGCGCCGACCGCAAGCAGAGTCAATACAACAATTATTATCGTCTCGCGCTTGGAATTTTTTGTTTTCTTCCTGCCGTTTTGTGCGGGTTTATTCGTCTTTTTCTTCGCAAAGAGTCCGCTTATGAGCTTCTTTGCGCTGTTTTTCTTCTTGCCCTTTTTCTCTGCCAACTTGCCGCACCCCCGTTTTTTTTAGTCTTTGCCGTTATAGAAAACCTGCTCAAGGCAGAGTCCGCAGGCGGGCGCAGTCGCCCCCGCTCTGTCTCTGCTGAGCGATGAAATTATATCGGGCAGCGAATCTGCCGCTATCCTGCCCCTCGAAATATCGAGAAGCGTACCGACCATTATTCTGACCATATTATATAAAAAGCCGTCCGCCTCGAAGTACATCAGCACTTCGTCGCCGCGGCGCACGACATCGGCGCGGGTCAATGTGCGGACATTGTCGACCGTGCTGGCACCCGCCGCGCAGAACGCCGAAAAATCGTGGGTTCCGAGCATCTGCGACGCCTGACGGTTCAGGAAATCCGCGTCGAGCGGATATTTATAGTGATAAGAATATCTCGAAATAAAAGGGTTGCGCTCCTGCGCGTTCCAGATTCTGTAGACATATCGCTTGCCGGAGCAGTCATAGCGCGCGTGAAACTCAAACGGTACTTCGCGGCAGTCGGTCACAGCGATATCGTGCGGCAGAACGCCGTTCATCGCGCTCTTCCACTTCTCGGGCGAAAGAGACGATTCGGTGCGCATATTGCAGCAATACATATCGGCGTGGACGCCGGAATCCGTGCGCGAACAGCCTATGACATTGTCGCGGACTCCGCAGATACGCTCGGCGGCATCCTGAAAGGTTTGCTGAACCGTATTCGCATTTTCCTGCACCTGCCAGCCGTGATAATCCGTGCCGTCATAGCGCAGGGTAAAGAGAAGATTCTTCAAAGCCTTCACTCCGATCAGATAAGATGCCCGAGATAATGATTGAGGACTATTACAGCCGCGAGCAGAGCGGCTGTGACACCGAGGGCGACAAAATCGCGCGCGGCGAGCTTCATCTGCTTCATGCGTGTTCTGCCCTCGCCACCCGTGTAGCAGCGGCACTCCATGGCGAACGCCAGCTCATATGCACGGCGGAACGACGAGATAAACAGCGGAATGAGTATCGGTATAAGTGCCTTGGCGCGCTTTATAAGTCCGCCTGTTTCAAGATCCGCTCCGCGCGCTTTCTGCGCGTTCATTATGCGCTCGATCTCCTCGATAAGCACGGGGATAAAGCGCAGAGCGAGCGTCATTATCATGGCGAGAGTATGCACCGGCACCTTTATCACTTTCAAGGGCGAGAGCAGACGCTCCAAAGCGTCGGTGAGCATAGTGGGCGTGGTTGTATAAGTCAGCAGCGAGCTGACGACGACGAGCAGGATTATACGCACGGTAGTGAATATCGCGGTATAAACGCCTGTGGTCGTTATGGTTATTTTCCAGAATGAGACGAGCGTCTCGCCGCCGCGATTATAAAAGACATTGATGACGGCGGTGAAGAGCATAAGAATAACGAGCGGCTTTATGCTGCGCCACATCATCTTCATCGGGACTTTTGAAAGAAGAAGAGTTGTCACGACAAAAATGAGTCCGAGCGCGAGGGAATAGAAATTCCTGCACACAAAGAGAATGACTATAAGCGCCATTGTGAGCACAAATTTCATACGCGCATCCATGCGGTGGATGACGGAGGTGCCGGAATAATACTGGCCGATAGTGATATCGCTTATCATACCATTCCCCTCCCCTCAAAATAGCGCATGAGCTCGTCCGCGCCCTGACTTACCGTGAACACGGACGGAGAGACTTCAAAGCCCCTGTCATGCAGCCCTCTGAATATTTTTGTTATCTGCGGAACGGTGAGTCCCATCTCCTCAAGCTCGTCCGTGCGGGAATAGACTTCGGACACGGTGCCGAACATCGCGACATGGGAATGGTTGAGCACCAGAACTTTGTCGGCGGTCTTGGCGACATCCTCCATGCTGTGGGAAACGAGGATAACGGTGCTCCCCGTCTGATCGCGATAAGTGCGGACAAGCGAGAGAATGACCTCTCTGCCGCGCGGGTCGAGACCTGCGGTAGGCTCATCGAGAATGAGTACTTCGGGTTCCATCGCCATAACGCCCGCTATTGCGGCGCGGCGTTTTTCGCCGCCCGAAAGATCGAACGGAGATTTTTTCAGATGCTCTTCGCTAAGTCCGACAAATTCGGCGGCGCGGCGCACGCGGCGGTCAATCTCCGCGCTGTCGAGTCCCATATTTTTCGGTCCGAACGAGATATCTTTATAGACAGTCTCCTCAAAGAGCTGATACTCAGGATACTGGAAGCAAAGCCCAACCCTGAACCTTGCGGCGCGCAGGGTGCGCTTGTCTTTATTGATATCCTCGCCACAGAGCAGAACTCTGCCGGAATCGGGCTTCAGAAGTCCGTTGAGATGCTGAAGAAGGGTGCTCTTGCCGGAGCCGGTATGACCGATTATTCCGACTATTTCGCCCTTTTCAAACTTCACGTTTATATTCTCGATAGCGGCGACGGCTCCAGCCATGCCGTTTTCATAATAGTGGGTGAGATTTTCTGTTTCAAGCACTGTCATCGGCTCACCTCCATTATTTTTGAAAGCGCCTCGACGCACTCGTCGGCATCAAGGATATCGCCGGGCAGGTCTATCCCATTTTCGATCAGGCGGTGGCACAGCTCGGTGCTCTGCGGCACATCGAGTCCGCAGCGGCGCAGGACATCGGTCTGGGAAAACACCTCGCGCGGCGTGCCGTCGAGGCAAAGTCGCCCGGAATCTATAATTATGACGCGGTCAGCCTTGACTGCCTCGTCCATGAAATGCGTAACAAAAAGGACGGTTATGCCCATCTCGCGGTTCAGGCGGCGGACTGTGTCAAATACTTCACGCCTGCCGCGCGGGTCGAGCATCGCCGTAGGCTCGTCGAGCACGATGCAGCCCGTCTGCATGGCAATTATGCCGGCGATAGCCACGCGCTGTTTCTGGCCGCCGGAGAGCTTATGCGGCTCACGCAGGCGGTAGTCGTACATTCCGACCGCCTTGAGGGCATCGTCGACCCTGCGGCGTATCTCATCGGGGGCTACGCCGAGATTCTCGGGTCCGAACGCCACATCGTCCTCGACAATAGTCGCAACTATCTGGTTATCGGGATTCTGGAACACCATGCCGACCTTGCGGCGGATATCCGTGAGCCTGTCCTCATCCGAAGTGTCGATGCCGTCAACGGTAACTGTGCCGCTCTCGGGCACTAAAATAGCATTCGTCAGCTTTGCAAGGGTGCTCTTGCCGGAGCCGTTATGGCCGAGAACCGCGACAAATTCGCCGCGGTTGACGGTGAGGTCTATATTGCAAAGTGCCGGAGAGGGCTTGGCTTCGCCTTGCTCCTCCGGCTCATAGGTATAAGTTACATTTTTAAATTCAATAAACTTCTCGCTCATTTTTATCTTCTCCACACTGCGCTTGCGCCGCAGGGCAGAACGAGCCCCGAGGCGGTGACGGGCAGACCTATCTCGTCGGAGGTCACCTTGCCACCGAACAGCGGCGACACTGTACTGCCGAGTATATACTGCATGACGGACGCAGAAAGTCCCGTTGTGTAAGAGTTGATGAGCACCATAACGGGATCGTCCGAGAGCACGGCGGTACACAGCGACGCAAAGTCATAAACCGCATCCTCAAGCTTCCAGACCTCGCCGCCCGGTCCTCTTCCGTAAGACGGCGGGTCCATGATAATAATATCGTATTTGTTGCCGCGGCGTATCTCGCGCTCGACAAACTTCATGCAGTCGTCAACGAGCCAGCGCACGGGCTCATTTGCAAGACCGCTGACTGCGGCATTCTCCTTCGCCCAGGCGACCATGCCCTTTGAGGCATCGACATGGGTAACATGCGCGCCGGCGTTGAGAGCCGAAATTGTTGCAGCGCCCGTATAGGCGAAAAGGTTCAGCACGCGCAGAGGTCTGCGCTCTTTTCTGATTATCTCGGCGGTCATATCCCAGTTGACTGCCTGCTCCGGGAAAACGCCCGTATGCTTGAAGCCCATGGGTTTGACCATAAACGAGAGATCGCCGTATTTTATCTTCCACGCATCGGGAATCTTTCTTCTGATATCCCACTTTCCGCCGCCCGAAGATGAACGGTTATA
>ERZ773131.3041-NODE-3041-length-10085-cov-3.294716_pt1 | contig 10085 bp, 13 predicted proteins | sample MGYA00511082_ERZ773131 | MGnify/ENA primary metagenome ERZ773131 (study PRJEB29015, sample SAMEA2737813) | human gut metagenome | biome: human gut; feature: human-associated habitat; material: faeces | place: China | collected 2012 ...
ATACCGACGAATAACTGATGTTTTACATGATTACGGCTTTAAAATCAATCACAAGTGGGGCTTACGTATCACGCGGGAGCATGACTGGTTATGTCGAGCTTTTAATCACCAGAAGTTAAAATATAATTCTTACAAAGGGACCGTTGGGGCGATTGCACCTAATCGACTTAAACGACGCTTCAAAACATCGGCGACCTTACCAGAAGCTGGTCGCCGATGTTAGTGAATTCCGATACAGAAACAAGAGTCAAGACGAGCGGGTCTATTTAGAACCAATTTTAGAGCTCTTCAACAAATAAGTTTTAACTTTCAATATATGCCGCAATTACATTACTAATCAATAAACGAAAAAAATAACGCACTTTAGGATCTATAACTTATAAATAGGCCTTTGATCATTTCTAAAGCCATTCTTCAGAACGTTATTACAATCTGAAGGATGGCTTTATTGGCGACATTAACCAAACTATCCAGTTGTGCAAGTAACATTTGCGTGACTAATGCTAGTAATTCTTGCTAGGATTGCCTTAGATCCTTGATTATGATTTAGGAGGAGTGAGATTTGAGCTTTAAAGACGATATAAAGACCTTGCGCAGGCAATCTAACTTAACCCAAGAAGCGTTAGCTCAAAAATTACATGTGACCCGTCAAACGGTCTCAACTTGGGAAACTGGCAAGAATATGCCAAGTTTAGAGACCCTGCATGCTTTGAGTCAATTGTTTAACATCTCACTCGAAAAACTTCTATTTAACGAGGAGATTGCAATGAAAAAAGATAAAGAACCCTCTTTGGCTACCCAGATAGATCATGATGTTAAGCTTAAAAGTCGTTATCGTCGTTGGACTTTTGGTTTAGGTGGCTTGATCGTACTAGCACTGGTTAGTATTGGTATTTTATGTTGGGGATATTATAAAGGTATTGGGACGATTGATCGCTTTGATCCGTTTTTATCCTATAAAGTCGGGTACACTAAATTACCTAGTGAAAAGGAAATTTCTCCTAACAATAAGGCGACCAATGGTTACTGGACCGCTTGGTTCACCGATAATACGATGGGTAATGAATGGACCAAATTAACTTTAACGACGGGGCTTAATCCTGGGGTCAAAGATCCTTATGTGATGGCGTATCATAAGGGCAGCTATGTTAAAGTTGCACGTATTGTGCCTCGCACCTACATTAATCAGACTTATGTTAGCAATTTAGCAGCGCTAGATACCTTGTTAAACAATAAAGGCAATACAGCAACTAACAATCATGACCTTAAGAAGTATAAGACACAAATCCATATATCCGATACTGTCCAGCAATTAGTCACTGAATAAGCCGACGTTTAAGCGATTTAAATTGATAATCTAGCCATTAAAAACAATTGTCACAATTCAAAACGCTTATATTATCAGAAATCTATCAGGTTAGCCAAGGCTACTCTGATAGATTTCTTGCGTTAAAATGGGGCTATACCAACGATGCCAGAATAACTGGCTTGTTAATTTAGACTAATCAGCTTAAATTTTAGGAGGGATATGTATGGATATTAAGCGTCTACCCAAACTTTTAAAGCAAAGAAGACAGTTAAGTGGCCTTACTCAAGCTGAGGTGGCTAATAAACTACATGTTTCACGGCAAGCTATTTCTAATTGGGAAACTGGTCGGCATCTGCCAGATCTGATATTAGTTAATCAACTGGCTAACATTTATGATAGCTCTGTAGATGAACTGATTAATGACGATAGCAAAGCTAAGCTTAGCAAAAGCTCGGTAAGTTATATTTATCCACTACTGATGCTGTCAATATTAGCGACTAGTCGGCTAACACTTGCTTCAAGTTCAAAAAGCCTATTAATCATGGACGGACTGATTTTGTTAAGTGTGATCTTGCTTTGCCTAACCAAAATCAAAAATCTTAAGGTACAGCTTTCACTACAACTAATCACGCTTATAATTTTCCTTGGTTGTACCTTCAAAACCAGTCTTTTAAACAGCTTTGGATTTCAAACAGCCGCCTTTCTGACCAGTATAATTCTATTATGCCAATTAGTTAGTACATATCACTACCAAAAGAGGGAGTAACCTAAAACACATGAAATTAAAAGTTTGGTGGCTAAGCAATCTTATTTGGCTAATCATCTTCAGTATATTAAGCTTTGTAATTTTTATTAGAAAAGTTGATGGTGCTGGAACAATTCAAACGCCAGCAACTAAATTAGCTACTTTTATTGTGCTAGTGATTTTCTTTATCTTTATCGTCTTGATCCAACTTGTTTTACTGCTATTTGTTAAGCATAGAGGTTGAATTTACATGGCTTATAATTACCAAATATCTCATTCAGATTTTTAAGCAAACTATTCTGAATGGGATATTTGAGTTAAACTAGAAATAGAAAGTAAAAACACAGTTCGGTTGGTAGTCCGAACATAGCAACGCTATCAGTAACCTGCCTCCTTGGTTGTCCATCTTTCTTAATTAATTTTAAGGAGGATGTTTGATGTCTACTATCAAGGGATCATTAACAATTGTCTATGAACCACCGTTTTACAAAGCTATCTTTGAAAGACGTTTTGGTTCAACTTATGAAGTTAGTCAAGTTAATTTAGGTCCTTCAGAACCTAAATTAACTTTGATTTACGATCTGGTGATTCATCATTGGAATAAAAATATCTTTTTCAAACAAACTGTTTGTGATTCATCTGTTTCCAAACGAAAAATCAATCCTAAGCGCCTTCAAAGGTTAGCTAGAAAGAGTGTTCAGTATGGTGTCGGTACTAAAGCCCAACAAACACTTCAAAAACAGTTGGAGTGTCAAAAGGTAACCCGACAACATAATAGACGTGCTAAAAAGATCTTGGATCAAGAAAAAAGATACAAATTGCGTCGGGTTAAAAAAATAAAAAAACACAAAGGACATTGAGAACCTAGTATAGAAAACTATTTATGGCATTTTAGAACCTATAATCTCCATTTAGCCCCTATTTACACCAGAATATTCTTCGCAACCAGTAGTTGCTTTTAGTGCGCTAATAATTAGCGTGCTTTTTTCTCGCTTCAATATGATAATTAATCTATTGAAAGTGAGGTTACGTTTATGATTTTAGGGCAAAGGATAAAAGAAAAACGAGAAAAAAGGCAGTGGACACAAGATTATCTTGCAGAAACGCTTAATGTTTCTCGTCAGGCCATTTCTAAGTGGGAAGTCGGAAGTACTTATCCCGATATTGATCGTTTAGTGCAAATCAGCAATTTATTCGACATTACCTTAGATAGTTTGATCAAGGGCGATGATTCACTAAAAAAAAGCATAGTTATTACCAAAAACGCAAAGGCACAAACTAACGTCTGGGAATTTATGCGCAGTACTGGTTGGATGATGGTAATTGCAATTATTTATTTAGTCACCAAAATGATTATCGCTGTCTTTAGTTAAGAAACCTTTAGGGACCATAACTGGCTAATGGACCCTAAACCTAAAGAGATTTATATGGTTAAGGTATGATCTGAACACTTTAAAAGTATTAGTTTACGAGGAAACATGCTCAATAATTTAATTATCAAAGTAATGGTTCATTGCTTGAGCTGTTAAAGTATTATTTTGTTGAACTAAAGTATATGGAGCTCCTTGAAATAGTAATTTACCACCGTTTTTTCCTGCTAGTGGTCCAATATCTACTATCCAGTCTGCCTGACCCATGATTCTAAGGTTATGCTCGATAACAATGACACTCAAACTTCTTTGTCTGATCAATTCTTTCAGTAAATCAATCAGGTTTTGCACATTTGCCTCATGCAACCCGCTGGTCGGTTCATCTAAAACCAAAATGTTAGTTTGATTGTGCAATAAAATCTTAGCTAATTTAACGCGTTGTAGCTCTCCGCCAGAAAAAGTATCCAAACTTTGTCCTAATTTAATATAACCGAGATCAACATTTATTAAGTTATTTAAAGCACTAGCTAAGTCACCCTCAAAAAACTTAGCTGCCTCTGTAATTGAAAGATCAAGTACATCAGCAATGTTATAGCCATGATATTTTGATTTAAGCGCCTCTTTTGAATAGCGTTTACCACCACAAGCTTCGCAAGTTTCAGAAGTATCGCCCATATAAGCTAAATCCAGTTTAATTATGCCTTTTCCTTTACAAACAGGACAAGCTCCCTTGCCATTATAACTAAACAGAGAGGCGGGTTGTCCTGAGCTTTTAGCAAAAATATGACGTAATTTATCAAAAACTCCTAAAAATGTGAGTACATTTGATCGAATACTACTGTGGACTGGTTTTTGATCAAGTACCACCGTATTAGGATATTTTTCCTTAAAAATATCGATTAAGGTACTTTTGCCGGAGCCAGCAACACCAGTTACAACTGTTAAAGTATTTTTAGGAAAACTAGCGGAAAGGTGGTTAATATTAAACCTTGAAACATCTTTTAAGGTATAAAAAGCATTGTATTTTTTTAACTGTTTGGGTGAAATAAGTTGTCCTTTATCACGTAAATATTTCCCTGTTAAAGTATCAGAAGAAAGCAACCCTGCAACTTCGCCTTCGTACGTAATCGAACCCCCTGATTGGCCCGCAAATTCACCTAAATTGAAAATTTGATCGGCTATTTTAATTACGTCTGGATCATGATCAACTATCACAACTGTATTGCCTTTATTACGTAATTGAAGGAATATTTGGTTAATCCCTTCCAAATCATGCGGATGTAATCCTGTACTTGGCTCATCAAAAATATACAAAATATCATTTAAAGGACTGTTGAGATAATTTGCTAATTTTAAACGCTGAGCTTCCCCGCCAGATAGGGTAGCTGTCCCACGATTCAAACTAAGATAACCTAATCCTACTGTTTGTAAATTGCTAATTTTAGTAATCAATTCTTCAACAACTAGCGCAACTTTGGAACTTTCGATTTCTGTGAGCCAGTCTTTTAACTTGTCCAAAGACATCAAACTACATTCCGCAATGTTAGTATCCATAATTTTGGCGGACAAAGCTTTTTGATTTAAGCGGTATCCATGACAAAGTGGACAAGCAACTTCTTCAGTTACTTGGCTAATCTCAGTATTGTAGCTTTTTGCTTCTTTTTTCAAAAAAGAGTCTTCAATTCTAGGGATAACACCAACATATTTTGCCGTTTTAAGCCATTTATTAGTCGGATTTTTGGGCTTGTGTTCCTTCCCATAAAGCAACATTTTTAGCTCTTGCTTTGACCATTTTTTTAAGGGTAAATCTGCATTGAAATAGCCACTTTCCGTATAGCGAGTTAAGCGCCACCCACCAGGTTGAAAAGTTGGAAAATTGATTGCTCCTTGGTTAAGTGATTTTTCAAAATCAAAAAGTTTGTTAATGATAAATTGGTGGACACGTCCAGTACCTTCACATTTTGGACACATTCCATCAAGATTATTGAAAGAATAGGCCATGGAGTAGCCAATAAATGGCTTTGCTAAGCGAGAGAATAATAAACGCAAACCAGTGTAGATCTCACTATAAGTTCCAACTGTAGAACGAATATTACCGCTGATTTGTTTTTGATTAACAACGATTGAAAAAGGAAGATTATGAATACTGGTGACTTTTGGATTTTCGAATTTGGGTAGGAGCTGTTGAATATACGAACTGTATGTCTTATTTATTTGGCGTTGTGATTCAGCAGCTAAAGTTGAGAAAACAAGCGAGGATTTACCTGAACCAGAAACACCAGTAAAGACAGATATTTTATGCTTTGGAATTTGCAAACTGATATGTTTCAAATTATGTGTACTTACATCATAAAGGGAAATATAATCTGCATCTTTACTGCTCATTTTTAACACGCTCCTCACGTAAAATGGGAACTAGTTTTTGTGATAGCTTAATAAATTGTCGCTGTTCTGTTGCGGAGAAAACTTTTTGAGCTGTTTGAGATAAATGTTCATGTCCGACATCTATCTTAGTCAGTAAGTCCTTCCCTTCATCAGTTAAACTAGTAACCAATTCACGGTGATCGCTTTTCCCAGGAGATTGTTTAATATAATTAGATTTTCTGAGACTAACTAGACTTTTAGACAATTTTGAGCGACTTAATCCTAAGTAAACACTAAGTTCAGAAGGTAACAAAGCATGACTTTGTAATGCAGTTAAAATATCATATTGTAACCAGCTGATTTCATTGGGATTGACTAAATTCCTTTCAGCTACTAATTCACACTGAAGATGCATTAGGGCATCAGTAAGTTCTGTAATCATGTATTTTCCTCCATATAATTTCTAAAAAGAAATTATATCATATAAGAAACTATTTGAGAAGTACAAGTGTTTGAGACAATTCAACTTGTAAAGTTAAATAATTTATATAATTAGCACAAAAAAAGCACAACTTTTAAGTTATGCTCTGCTTTTAATCATTAGAAGATAAATAACTAAGAGGGTCCATTATTCACAAATCGCCCCTCAAAAACATTGAAAGAATAACCCCCAATATCTATAATGTAGATGTTGGGGGTTATTTGTTTTTATATGGTATAAATAACATCTGTTTTTTAAAAAAATTGTTGGACCTTTGTACTAATCGAACTAATTTCTTGCTGGGATAAAGTGGCCACAACTTCGCCATCTGATCGTTTTGTGGGATCGACAGCGCGGACATGTTGTAATAGCGCTGTTCCGTGAATTTCCCCTTTATCTATCCTGATAAATAACGGCGATTTAACATACTTTTCTAGGGTGCGATATTTGTCAGAAGTGCTGATTGGTACAACTAGCACCGTATTAAAATAGCGATTATAGTGATCGTTGCTCACAACTAAACACGGTCGCTTTTTCTTAGTTTCAGTCCCTTTTGCTGGATCTAAATTAATCCACAAAATACCGCCTTGTTTTAATTTCATTAATCAAAGTCTTCACTTTCTATGTCCTTACCCCAATCAAACTCCGTGGTACTGAGATTTCCGAACTTTTTTTCCTGTTCATCAACAAGTTGCCATAGATCAGGTTTACTACGAACAATCATTACTCTACCATTTGGCTCAATCTGCCATTCAATTGTGTCAGTAGACCGAACTTTTAACAGCTCACGTACTGTTTTAGGAATTGTAATCTGATTTTTACTTGTGATCTTCGAGCTAACCTTAGTTACATTACCTGCACTCACAATACCATCTCCTTACTTTTTCCTTACAAAAATAATAACATAACTGCTTTAATGTCTCAAGAAAAGGGGCTAAAACTATGCAACAAATCGTCTTACCAATCAAAGATTCAAACGTCCTGACCGAAGTACAAGATACCCTACTACACAATTTTAGAGCTGGTCGTCGTAATTACACGATTTTTCAGGTTGGCAAAGCCACCTTGTTACGGGTAAGTGATGTTATGCGCCTTCGTTGGACCGATGTCTTTAACGAAAATGGAACCGTGCGTCAGAATGCGTTTATACACGACAAAAAAACCGGTAAAGCTAATTTGCTCTACCTAAAACCAATTCAAACTGATCTATTAACTTATCAAGCTTGGTACCAGGAACAAAAACTACACTCAACTTGGTTATTTCCTTCAACTCAACACCCTGATCGACACATTACTGAAAAGCAATTTTATAAAATAATGAGTAAGACTGGTGACTTGTTAGGTATTAATTACTTAGGCACACATACAATGCGTAAGACAGGGGCTTATCGCGTCTATACCCAATCAAATTATAATATTGGGCTCGTCATGAACTTGTTAAACCACTCCAGTGAAGCCATGACACTAACTTATTTAGGCTTAGATCAAGCTAGTACCGAAAATATGTTAGATAAAATTGATTTTGGTTAATTCCCTTAAACTCAATTCATCAACATTTGAATTCTCCTTTATCAGTACCGGTCATGTCGCCAGAACATGAGCTTTTCTGCGTCCCAATCCGTCAGCAACTCTACAGCTTCGACCATCCCCCAGAAACTGACAATGATGGCGATGGCAATCAGCACCATCAGAATCAACCCAAGAATACTCCCACCAAAAGGGTGTGATCTCGCCAACATCAGCACAAAATCAGTGAGCTTGTTAAGTCCTAATCCACGCCAAACACCGTCCCAGAGAAGTGCTTTGAACAGTAACAGAATCATCACGGCAAAAAATAGGCTCACGACACTGCCGGCAAGGTTCGGTATCAGCTCCCGCCAGAACTGTTTCTTCTCTCGGTCTGCTAGTCTTTCCCGTTCGTCGTCCAGTTCGGCCTGTGCTTCTTTGACCGCCTTACTACGCCGGTCGATGTCGGCCAGCAACTGCTGCTTGACCCCCTCCACGTCTAGCTGGCTGGCCTGCTCTTGTAGTCGGGCACCTTGCTGTTCCAAAATCTTGTTAACCTGCTCGTTATAGTTCGTTTGGTCGTTCTTTAGTTGCAGGCTGGCCTGTTCCTTTATCTCGGCGGGATTGACCGCTTGGGCCACCTGACGGGCAACTTCTTGCCGGACAATTGCTTGAATGGCAGGGACTTTCGTAAAGTCAATTTCCCCGTTATCATACGCTTTTAAAAGTTGTACTAGTGCCTGTTCGTTCTCCGTCATAGTTTCGGCCCTCCTTGGTCATGCGTTCGCTCACGGTATTTATGGTCTTGCCTCTTACTCCTATCCGAGTTGAGCTTCTTCAAGAAATCCCCCGCCACGGATTCTTCCGGCGGTGCCGGCTTAGCTTGTTTCGCCTTGTCAGCATTGAGTTTCTTCAAGAAATTGTCTGCTACGTTCGGCGTGGGTTCCGCTGGCTCCGGCTGGGCTGGTTGCTCGGCGTGACGGTCAGCTTCCGCCTTTTCCTGTACTCGTTTTCTGATGAGCTCGGTTAGCTCGGCAATCCGGCGGAACAGGTTTCTGGCTTCTTCTTGGATTTTGGCGATTGTCGCGCTTAGACTGCTCAAATCCCGGTTGCCTGCCTTGATGTTGTTGTTGGTTTGAACTCGTTCTGACCGGTCGCCCATCTCATGGGCCACATGGCCTTCGTGGATAGTTGGCACCTGTTCAACCCCTTGGCGTTCATAGCTTCGGTGATCAATTTGTTGTTCTGGCGTCAAGTACTGATTACAGCTCTCAGCCCAGTTGGCTCGCCACTCCTCGGCATTGCTCCGGTCGTTCCAATCCGTGTAAGATTCGGTAGTGCGCTTCCACATCTTCCGGCCACGGGCTCCAATTTTCTGCTGCCCCGTCTTGGAGTCGATTTGCGGGACTTTAGCCCCGGACTCGTCTAGTAAGTAGGTGCTCTTCTGCTTCGGCGCCCACGTGCCGCTTTTTTTGATTGCACGGGTTGTAAGCATGATGTGGGCGTGGGGGTTACCATCCTCTTTGTCATGAATTGACCAATCGGCACACATGCCACGATCGACAAAGTTTGTTTGTACATATTCATGCACTAGTTTTATCTGCGTTGGACGTTCAAGTTCTGACGGCAATGCCAGCTCTACTTCACGTGCAAGTTGCGAATTGGACTTAGATTCCTTCTCTTCAACGGCATTCCAGAGTTCTTCTCGGTCGGTAAACTTGGCCGGTGCTTGCGCAGGTAGTTGTATCTCACTGTATGCAACCCCATGTTTTTTAGTGAAGTCTTTGACTTCACCGGTCTCGAAGTCTTTGAGCTTACTACCAGAGCGGTAAGCTGACGAAGCCACGGCCGACTGGCCTTTACTTCGGCTGATGGTTTTGAGTGATAGGTGGTAGATTGCCATGACGTTGACCTCCGATTCTGACGTTGACCTTGGTTTTGACTTATGGGGGTTGACCTTCAAAATCCTGTTCATCATTAGGAGCCTAAAGGCGACTTTTGATGATCGGGATTTTGTGAGATTTTATTTTTTGATAAGGCTGAGGAGAACCGCCTTATCAAAAAACGAAAATCGAATGCACTTGAATTTGATTCTGTCCTGCCGGCAAGGCAACCGGCGGTAGCCCCAGCGGAGCGAGCACATGAGCGTAAGCGAACAATATGTATGCGTAGCGTACATATAAGTGCGCCCTTAGCAGGGAGCAACCAATTCATAAACCCAGTATAGCATTCTTATCTTGTAAACAGTATACTTCATTTGTAGAACAACTAGTAATTAAAAAGGGAGTTATAAAAATGTCAGAATCCAAT
>ERZ773131.3042-NODE-3042-length-10083-cov-5.868568_pt1 | contig 10083 bp, 10 predicted proteins | sample MGYA00511082_ERZ773131 | MGnify/ENA primary metagenome ERZ773131 (study PRJEB29015, sample SAMEA2737813) | human gut metagenome | biome: human gut; feature: human-associated habitat; material: faeces | place: China | collected 2012 ...
AATCTGGACCTAGATGATCCATACTTAATTTGGAGCCTGGATCTAAACTACTATAATCTTTATTAATATTATAATAAGTTACAATAGTTGGTTTTTTATCATTTAAAGTATAGAATGGATTATTAACCAAATCATTATAAAATCCAGTAAGATTTTCCACGCTATCATGATATGTTGTATTTAAAATCTTTCCCAATATCTTCACCTCTTTCTATTTCTAAATTGATCTATTTAATTCAATGTTTTAGATAAATGAGATTTTAATGGTAGTACTCATTTAAGAGTACTACCATTAAAGCGTTGTAGGTTTGCGTTGTCGTAGCCACTTTTTTAAATTTACTGTTGTTTTTGTTCAAGAATGTTTTTGTAACCAATGCACATTCTCCAAAGCATTGTCATAAATTCCAATAATGAATTAATATAAGCCGAAACATTGAAAATGACAAAAATAAGATTTTTATTTTGTTTTTCAAATTGAAATTTATGAAAATCTCGTAATTTAAATTAAAATTCATTACTTAAATTTTCAATTAATAATGACTGCGTTTCAAAACTCTTATATTAATAGGCTTGCCTTTTGTCGACAGTAATACATTATTAAATTACTTCTTCTTTCATCAAATTCTAATTTATAATAAAGTTAAAAAAGATGTAAAAAAGAAACAGGAATTATTTTCCTGTTTCTTTATAGTCTTATAATAGATTCTTTAATTTTATCAGGAGAAACTCCAAAATCTTTTTGTCCAGTAGCCAAATTTCTATGAACATAGAATGGTGCTCCTATTGGATCTAATAATGATTTAATTCTACTCATTACATAATTAGATCCATATTTATCATTATCTGGATAATAATGTAATTCAACATATGGTAGTTTAAACATTTGTAAAAAATACATTGCTATACCCATATAATTAGATCCAGCTATTGAAGTATATATTCCTCTTTCTTCTTTCCTAAGATTTTTATAAATAGATAATATATCAAATGGTCCCTCTGCAATATTTATTTTGATTCTTTCTGGTATGGAAAGATCCAATTCAGTTGGTATTGTATAAAATCTTTCAGATGTATCAAATTTATCATAGATTTTATAATTGATATACCTACTATCTATAGATTTATATAATTTTCCTTCTGGACATAATCTTCGCATATTTAAAAATGCATTATCTATAGATATAAATCCTAAAAAATTAGAATCTAATTGATTTACAATGGATTGATCTCTGGTCAATTTTTGAATATGATTTGTCATTAGTAAATCATTTAAATTTAAACAAATTTTCAACTTCATTAGTTCCTGATAAGTAAAAGTATATCCCAATCTATTATTTAAATATTGTAATTTTGTCTTTGTAACTTCATCATCAGAAATATAATTATTGATTAAATTATAAACTGATCTATCAAAATATTTGCTATTATTTGATTTAATGGAGCAAACTTTATTATGTTCTGTAATTTCTATTGCTATTGCTTCATCATAAATATCCCATTCAATTAATTTTTTATAAGTTACAACTCCACTGCAGTGACATTTATGACAGTAATATAAACTAGGTTCATCTTTTGCTTGAGGAATTGAAATATAAAAATGTTTTGAATTTATACTTTTGCCATCTGGACATTCAAAGCAACGGCAATTTATTACCTTCCCCCCACTAGCAGATTTAGCTGTGGGGATTCTAGATAATAAGTAATTTCGATATTTATATGAATCAATCATAAAATTCCCAAAACATTTAGCATTTTATTTTCTCCATCTCTAATAATATAACAAATTTTTGTAGAATTAAAATCAATAATAAATATTAAATTAATATCTGAACCTTCAAAAGAAATATATTCTTCTGGAACAATGCAATCACAATCATAATTTTCCATTAAAGCTTCAATATTAATTTCGTTATCTGTAATGCTAAATAAATCTGCATTTGAAATAAAATCATAATATGATTTCTGATCTGGAAAGATAATAATTGCATTGTCATCCATTACTAATTCTGGATGTATATCTACTATTGGATCCATATAATCCTGCAACTCTTCTAAATTAAATGATTCTGGTGATTGTTTAACTTCTAAGAATTTTGACATTTATTATTTTCCTCCTCTTCTTTAAGTTTCTTTTCTAATTCATCTACTACTCTTTTTGCATCTGTAAGAGTAAAATCCTTATTAGAAAATGTTCCTATTTCATAACACAATCTTACTGCACTTATTTTATATCCTGCCTTTAATAACTGCTCAACAGAAATATTTTCAACCTCACCTTCTATACCTGAACACTTAGATGCAAATTCTCTAATTTCATCATCAGATTTAAGTGTGAATCCGGTTGTTATTTCTGAAGCTTTATTGATATTATAACTATCATAATAATCACCGTTAATACCAACAAACCAAAGTTTATCCATTTTTATCCTCCTATAAATAAAAATAATTTGGAGAGATAGGAATTAAATTCCTATCTCTTTTATTTAATCTATTTCTTCAAAAATAATACATCCTGAACCAATACAGCATAATAATCCATATATTGATAAGAATATTAATGCTATTAAATAACCAAATAATTGTAAAGCACTTCCATGAGCTGAAGCAATATCTACTATAGATTTACATAAAGCAAATGATCCATATAGCATAGATAATCCAATAATCATTACAACTATAGCCAATACTTTTACCAAAATTTTATTACGCATATTAAACACCTCCAAACTAAATTAATAAAATGTAAAGAAGAGATTCTTCAATTATCATGTCAGTCTCAACTATAATAGGTTTTCCATGAAGTTCACTATCTCTATAATCTATAATTCTAAAGCTAGATGTGATAATAGTCGCAATAGTTCCAAGTATTTGATTAATTATTTTTTCATTTTTATATTTTTCTACCACTAACGGATAATATTGTGATGCTTCCATTCTTTGTTTTTCTTTTTTATTTAATGTCTTTCTAGCTACAATTTTTTCTACTTTTCCAGAAATAATATAAGGCAAAAATAACATTCGATTATCCCTAAGCATTTTCTTTGCAACTAACATTAATTTTACATAATCTTCCGCATTAATAGCTTTAATAGAAGTAGTATCCCCAAAATACTTATAGAATATATTAAAGATCAACTGCTTCTGAAAACCATTGATAATTTCTCCTTTATCATTTTTAAGATTTTCAATATAAAAATCTATTTCATTTTGATCAAATGAACTATACATTTTATCAATCATATTTAATGTATAATCAGAATTAAATTTATTCTGTAAATATAATTGCTCAGATGTTTTCACTAAATTACTTTCAAATCTGTCAAATTCCGAAGCATTATCCTCCCCATCTCTTTTTGAACTTGAAAGTGGTATGTAGGAGTATTCATATGCTATATCTGTAATTTGGAATTTATTATTTTTCTGAATTGATGTATAATTTAAAGAAACCATCGATTTATTAAAAGTATATTTTGGCATAATATTAATAATAATATTTCTTACAGCTGCCATAGAATGTGTTACTGTATCTTTTCCTCTAATTTCTTGTTTTCCCCAGATAATAGCATTATTCTTTTCATTCTTAGTCACATTTGATATACTTGTTTCATATAATTTAGAATAGATATCTACACCACTAAATATAGGTGCAAATAAAATGTGATCATATATGTCCATGATAAATTCATCTATATTTGTAATTCTTCTACTATAAGCAAAATGAGTAATCAAAGGAATACATAAATTCATTAAAATACTCATTTGCATCAATATTTTTGCATGTTCATTTGTATATTGTAACTGTGGATTATTAGCACTTTTATATGATAAAACTAAGCTATAATTAAAATCGCACATAGCCCTAGTTTTTACAAAAATACTATCCTGCAAAATATATCTACATATATCATAAATAAAATTTTCTTTACGATATTCAGGAAATCCATCTATAAAAAATTTAATATGAGCCATATTTGTATAATACTCTTTTTCTTGATCAAAAAATTTCTCAAAATAATTTAAGTATAAACAAGTATGAGGTCTTAAATCATCAGAGTTATAACTTTTCTTTGAATTAATAGCAAAATAATCGATATTTTTATTACCATTTTCACCAACATGATAAAAATTTGATAATGGTGCAAATATAAAATTTTTTGCATGTTTGAAGATTTCATCTTCTGGATTAGGTTTCCATTCATCTACAACTGGTATAATAATTTGAATTGGTGATAATATTTCATTTGTTTCTACCATTTTAACATAACTCCTTTACTCAAGTCTTATCATTATTATAATATATAATCTATTTTCTCTTTGTTGTTTTAACAGATCCTACACTATTTATAGAATTTTTGGACTTGATTTTTCCAACTTTCTTTGTAGTTGTAACTTGCACCCGACCTAAATCTGTATCGTCATTTATATATTTTTTCATACGATTCATTGTAGAATTATCTAATTGAATTTTTTTCTTCTTTGAATATTTTTCCCCCTCTTCTTGTCTTTTCCTAATTTTTTCATCTGCATCTTCAATTTGCGATAAAAGATATTTTGGATCTAATGTTTTTGATTCTCCATCAAATTTTAAAGTTTTATTTAATCCTTTATTTTTCATAATAAGATAAGCAAAGTATAATGATTTTACATATCCAATATTATTTCCAGGATTCTTTTCTTTTGCCTGTTTTCTAAGAGCTTCTTTGCTCATCTTACTGGATAATTCTTTTACAAATAAATTATTTTTTAAAAACACATGTGCATATGTATAAACAAACGCAGGATCATTTGAATAGAAATTAACGTTATATTTAAATAAATCGTTTCCACCACTTTCTACATTTGATCCAGCATAAAATTTTAATACTACATCATAATAAAAATTTTTACAAACTTCTGATGGAACTTTAATATGAGCCCAATAAGTATTTCTCTTCTCATCTTTATATAAATAATACTCTATTTTTCCATGTTCTCTTAAAAGAATATTATCAAATTTAGCAGAATAATTTCTTCTCATTAATTCTCTAGCACTAGAATTTAATACAGCATTATTTTTCCCCATAGGATTACTTATATATTGCTCAAATGTCATTTCCATGTTTAAAATCCTCCAAACCAAAATTTGGGTAGGTATTTCTACCTACCCATATAATTTTAATATTTATTGATAGTTGTAGCCTGTAATAAACACTGATTACATGTAACCATAATAGAAATAATCTTTGAAACTGTATCCAAAACTTCAATATCCAACATAATAGAGCATTTAACATTTTCACCATTCGGATCAATAGACAATTCTCCGTTGGAAATATTATATGGAACTTTTGTTTCAATAGATTTGTCGATTCTATCTTCAATTATTTCTACATCAGATTCTACCGTATTGTAAAGAATTTTAGAAATATCATAATATGCAGAGAAAATTGCACCTCTAATATCATTATCAATATTATTCAAAACTGCAATACGATCATATTCTAAATAATTTGCATAAGCATAATATAATGCTTCAAAGTTAGCTGCAAATCCAACACCATACTTAGCAGCAGAACGGCAATTCTTGATAGCATCCTCAACCAAGTCTTTTGTTGCATCTCTATCGGAGATGGTTACACCACCAACAAGATATTCAACCATATTTGCTTTAAGAGCGGATAATCTCTTCTTAAGAGTTCCAATTTCTCCAGCAGTCGAAGTTGCTTTTGTATTATCAATTTCTGACTGTAAGAAATTTACAAGCATTGTATAAATTGGATCTTCTTTTACAGTTCCATCTTCATCAATAATATGCATATGCTGTGGATTAATAAATTTCGTGCGTTTAGCATCTGCCACAACAAGTTCAGCTTTACCACCAAATTCATGCACATTTTCCACTGTAGGCGCTTTACCTTCTTCTTGATCTCTTTTCTTAATCTTTGGATCAATGTATTTTCTAATACTTCTACATCCACAAAGATTTGCAATATCATCCATAATAACTTCATCAGAAGCTACAACATTTGTTACAATAAGAATAGGTGGTTTAGCAGATGCAGCTCCACTTGCATCATACTGATATAACTGCTGAGCTAGCTGCTTTAATGTAGCACTCATATCCTTAGAAATTCTTGGGCATGTAATAACTGTTGGAATAGGTGCTTCATTATTCTGTATTCTTTCATAAATATTATAATCTAAAATAGCTTCAAAATATGCAATCATCTCCATTGTATCAATCGGATCTGCAAAATGATAAATCATAGCATCATGAATTTCCGAAGTGCCATTTGAAGAATTATTTACAAATACTGGATCTGAATAACCCTCTGTAATAGTTAATCCATCATATGATTTAACCTGACTATCAACAGTATTGGAAATTCCAACAGAAAGATCTACATCCATACCGAAATCTTCATAAATTTTTCTAATATTATTAGCAACTTCAGTATTACCATTCGTAGAAATCATAGAAATATCATAAATATCATCCAAAGTACATTCTTTGGCATCATTTTTGATAGCTTCTTTAATTTCGTTCACAATAGCTTCAAATTTTCTAATTAACTGAAAAGGAGGCATATTATAATTCTTTTCAATAACCATCAATTTAGAAAAAATTAAAGATGATAAAATAACTGTAGATGTTGTCCCATCTCCAACTTCCTTTTCAACATTTCTAGCAATTTCAATTAATTCTTCTACAATTGAAGCTTCAATTGGATTTGAATTAATAATACTTTCCAAAACCTTTAATCCATCTTTGGAATATGTAGATTTGATATTTTTAATGTCATTTCCTGAAACGATTTTTGTATTAGATCCCATAGGTCCAAATGTTTTTGAAAGAAATTCTGCTGTCTGAGATAACGTTTTATCCTGAATCTTTCTTAATTTCTCACCACTTACAACATTTGTTGCATTACCAACCTCGAAAGATGCAGCGCCTTCTAATTTATTGCTCTCTGGTAATGCAAGTTTTGCATTGATTTTGCTAATCAATTCATGTATGGTTTTCTTCTCCATTATTTTTATTTCCTTTCTTTAATAAATCTTTTCGATATAAATCAAATAAATTTATCTGATTTAGATTTGTCGCTAGAGTTTTAATTACATCTGATTCTTTAATATCATCATTATTTTCATTTAGATTTCTTCCACAAGAGGAAAAATAAAATGTTTTATTTTTAGCATTTAAAAATAATTCTGCTTCTTCAATGATATTAAAATAATATTGTGTATATGAATATTTTTCTTTTTCCCCTAATTCTGATATTAAAATTTTATCATATTCTTTAAGAGAATCAGTTTTTTCTAAAACATCAAATTGGTATTTATCATAGCAAAGAATAGTTGGAATAATTTCTGATGAGTCTTTGAAGAGATGTAAAAGATTTTCCATATCTGTAGATACAGATAAATCTAAAATATTATTCATTTCTTCTTTTAAAAAATCAGAATAATATTCATCAATTCTTTCTGTTCTATTTTTTGCAAATAAATACAAAGGATTTTCTTCTTTTCTTTCGTATAAATCTTTTATAATCTCCAGAAGAGATCTATTAAAAAAACTTATATCAAATACAGAAGGATTTAAATATTTATTTTGTATTAAACGAATTAACCCAACATCAATATCTACAATAGAATGAAAGCTAATCAATGGAACCATTTTTTCGGTTCCATTGATAGTAATATTTGCATCCATATCGGTTACTCCATCATATCTTCAATATTATCCATACTAGTATGATTAGAATCTGTATTCCCCAAATTATTCATAAAATTATTAGATCCTCTATTGGAATTTCCATTATATGATCTTCGTTCAATTCCAAGCTTATCATAAATAGGATCCATTTTGCCAAGGATTCTAGCATTATCATATCTTGTAAGATCTGCAACACTATATGCAATAGCTCCATTCATATGACGTCCAAAATCCTCACACAACTCACGAATCTGATCTAATTCAAGACCATCATATGTTGACTTTGCAACATCCATATTATCAATATTATCCCATTCTAATGCATAATGATAATCTTTATTTAAAGCAATTTCTGCTTTTTCAATAATATTACCAGATCCATCAATTTTACCAATGGTAACAATAGTTCTCATATTTTCATTTGCATGAATTCCAATATAAGTAACTTTTTCACCCATACCAGCATTAACACCAAATGCTTTTCCTGGAATAATATCTCCTTTGCTTAAATAATTTTTATATTTCTCAATTTCTAAAGCTAATAATTTTGCTTTAGTAGAAGACAGATGAATCTCTTCGAGAGTATCATATTTAAATCCATCTTTCTGTTCTACAATACTTAATACTAATAATCCAGATTTAAAAGATGGAGTTAATGATAATTTACTCTCTGGATTTTTCACCTTTAAACGAGAATAATATGTATTCTCAAAAAGTTTACCATTATTACTATTACTTCCACTATTATTGTTGTCTCCGATTCCCATTTTAAATTCCTCCTTAAGAATGTTAAATTTATATATTTTGATATAAAAATCATTATAATTAAGTTATAGTATATGTAATTTGCTATTTCTAAAACTTATATTTAAAGGGGAGGAGTGAATAAAATTGAATAGAAAGAAAAATAATTATATTGATCTATCTTTAGTTAGAAATCAAAACACTGTAGCTGTTTTATTTTCTGAAATATTATCTTTATCTTTATTAGAATCTATAGATTTAAATAAGATAAAATGTAATACTAGAGAATCTTTGCTTATAGAAAAATCTGATTCAGAATCAAAAATATCAGTAATAAATAAAATTGGTCAAGATGAAAATAATCATTTAAAACATTATTTTACACTAATTCTAGATAGAACTAATATATTTCATGTTGAATTAAATTGTGTTTACAGAAGAAAAAATATCATATATTTAGATATTATAACTTCAAAAGCATTGAATCATTGTAATTGGGGAGATAAATATACTAGGCAAATCCAAAATAAATATATAATGGATAAATTTGCATTAAATTTGTCAAATTTGCTTTCATTATCAATATTAAAGGATTTAATAAATTTTATTAATTTAATATCAACTGATGATAAAATTTTATCAAATGAAGATTATAAATTAGATTTCAATGCAGGAAATGGTGCATTGATATCTATTATTTCTTTTCAATCTGGATTGCTAAAATTTTCCATTTTTTATTCTGATAAAAATTATTATATTTTCTTCAGTAGAACAAAAATTGGATTGTCATATATTTGTTTAGAAATAGAAAAAGCTTTAATGATAAAAAATAAATAATTTTTGGCAGTACGTTATATAACGTACTGCCAATATATTTTTAAAAATATTTATCAAAGATGTCATTATTGAATTTGATCGCTTTATCAATTTTTGTAGTAGTTTCACATATAAATTCAATAATCTGCTTCATATTTTTAATATCATTACTTAATATTCGACTATCTGCCGCATAAACTCTCACCATAATCGACATGTCAGGATTATTTTTTACATCTTCAAATTTTTGTATAGTTGAGTCTAAATTTTTTTCTAATTCAATAATAGATTCATGAGTTGATTTTGAAAGATCGGTTAAAATATCAATCCACATTTTTTCAGCATTATACTCTTTACTAAGTACATTTTTTAAATTATTTTTATCAGCCATCATATCTTTCTTTTCAATATTAATTGATTTAAATGCAGATTTTGCTTTTTCTAATTCTTCATTTGTATCAGATATAATAGAATCTATTTCATTACTATACTCATTAGCATCAAAATTTCCATCTTTTGAATAATATTTATCTAATGCTTCTCCAACTTTTAAAATATTATTTGAACTTGCATAAACTGTAATATTTTTTGCAAAATTCCCATTCTCTAAATAGTTTTTATATTCATCTGGTATATTTAAACAGTATAAAGTAAATTTTATATCTTTTTCTTTATTAGTATCTTTATTAGTATTATCTTCTTCTTTATTAGTATCTTTAATCTTATTATTTCTCTTAAGTAAGTTTCCAATCTTAGTTCTAATATCTTTAATCTTAGCAATAGCCCATTTTTTAAAACTATTCCATAGTTCTTTAATTTTATTAGTA
>ERZ773131.3050-NODE-3050-length-10057-cov-16.446711_pt1 | contig 10057 bp, 6 predicted proteins | sample MGYA00511082_ERZ773131 | MGnify/ENA primary metagenome ERZ773131 (study PRJEB29015, sample SAMEA2737813) | human gut metagenome | biome: human gut; feature: human-associated habitat; material: faeces | place: China | collected 2012 ...
TGCTCATGGAGCGCGGCATGATCGTAAAGGAGCACTACGGCAAGATCTATATGACAGACCGGGGCATCTGGGTGGCAAAACAGGTGGATCGGGAGCTGAAAACGATCCTGACCCATTTCCCGCCGGTCAGTGAGCCGCTGAGCGAAGAAGAGCGCTTTACCGCTGCCCTTGCCATGACCAGTGCACTGCCGGAGCGCATCTTTACCGGCGAATATGAGCGTCTGTTTGGCAGTGATGCAGAAAAAGCAGAAACGGAGAAAGCCCAGTGATCAATAAAAAATTGCTGTCCTTTGACCGCGGTGCGCTGCGGTATGTGGGAGCCAATGTGGCTTTCCAATGGCTGGGGATGCTGTGCAACGTGATCTTTGTGCGGGCCATTGCCCAGCTGGTGGGCGCAGCCTTTGCGGGCAGCCTGACCAGTGCACAGCTGTGGCAGAACCTTGTGCTCTGCCTTGCCACGGTGCCCATGCGCTTTGCCTTTACCATGCTGGCATCGGCCATGAGCGATCAGGCTTCCAAGGATGTCAAGCGCACCCTGCGCAGCAGCATCTACGCAAAGCTTGCCCGCCTTGGCCCCAACTACACCGAGACGGCGGCCACCAGCGAGGTGGTGATGCTGGCCAGCGAAGGTGTGGAGCAGATCGACACCTACTTTGCAAAATACCTGCCGCAGCTGTTTTACAGCCTGCTGGCACCCGTTACCCTGTTTGTGCTGCTGGTGGGTGTGCACGCACGGTCGGCCATCATCCTGCTGTGCTGCGTGCCGCTGATCCCCATGTCCATTGTGGCAGTGCAGAAGTTTGCCAAAAAGCTGCTGGCGAACTACTGGGGCGAGTACACCACCCTTGGCGACAGCTTCCTTGAGAACATTCAGGGCCTGACCACCCTGAAAATTTATCAGGCCGACGGCTGGAAGCACGAGCAGATGAATGCGCAGGCCGAGCGCTTCCGCAGGATCACCATGAAGGTGCTCACCATGCAGCTGAACTCGGTGACACTGATGGACCTGATGGCTTACGGCGGTGCGGGCCTTGGCATCATCAGCGCGGTGGCTGCATTTGCGGCAGGCCGGCTGACCCTGACCGCCACATTGACCATCGTGCTGCTGGCGGCGGACTTTTTCCTGCCGCTGCGGCTGCTGGGCAGCTACTTCCACATTGCCATGAACGGTGCCGCTTCGGCAGAGAAGATCTTCAAGCTTCTGGCAGCGGAAGAGCCTGCCGATGGCGACCGCGTGCCCGGAGAGAATACGACTCTGAAGCTTGAGCATGTCACCTTTGGCTACGAGAAGGACCGCACCATCCTGAACGATGTCTCCTTTACCATTCCGCAGGGCAGCTTTGTCTCGCTGGTGGGTGAGAGTGGCTGCGGCAAAAGCACCATTGCGGCGCTGCTGTCCGGCAGCCGCACCGGCTATACCGGCAGCGTGACGCTGGGCGGCGTGCCGGTGCAGGAGCTGCAGCAGGAACAGCGTCTGCGCACCCTGACGCTGGTGCCCCACAACGCCGCCATCTTCAAGGGTACGGTGGAGAGCAACCTGCGCATGGCAAAGCCGGACGCGGACGAGGCACAGCTCTGGGCGGCATTGGAACAGGTGAATCTGGCCGATTTCTGCCGCAGCCAGAACGGCCTGCAGACCGCTCTGCATGAGGGCGGCAGCAATCTTTCCGGCGGTCAGCGCCAGCGCCTTGCCATGGCCCGCGCCCTGCTGCACGATACGCCCATCTACCTGTTTGACGAAGCCACTTCCAACGTGGATGCCGAGAGCGAGAACGATATCATGCAGGCCATCCACAGTCTGGCCGGAAAAAAGACGATCATCCTGATCTCCCACCGTCTGGCAAACGTGGTGCACAGCGACTGCATCTATGCAATGAGCAATGGCCGGGTGATTGAGCAGGGCACCCACGCCGAACTGCTGGCCCAGCAGGGGGCTTATAGCCGCCTGTATCTGGCACAGCGGCAGCTGGAAACACTGGAAGAGGAGGATGCCTGAGCATGAACAAGAGCAATCATCGCAGCCCCTTTGCCATTGTGGGACGGCTGATCGTACTGGTAAAGCCCATGCTGCCCGTTATGCTGGCAGCGATTGTGATGGGTGTGGCAGGCCACTTCTGCGCCACCTTCATTACCATCTTCGGCGGCTTTGGCATCCTGCGTGCGCTGGGGCTTGCAAGCCCGGTGAGGACCGTGGGCACGGCCTTTGCCTGCATTCTGGTGTTTGCGCTGCTGCGCGGTGTTCTGCGCTATGCAGAGCAGGCATCCAACCACTATATCGCCTTCAAGCTGCTGGCCCTGATCCGCGATAAGGTGTTCGGTGCCTTGCGCCGTCTGACCCCTGCAAAGCTGGAAGGCCGTGACCGCGGCGACCTGATCTCGCTCATCACCGCCGATATCGAAGCGCTGGAGGTGTTCTATGCCCACACCATTTCGCCCATCTGCATCGCGTGCATCTGCGTCATCGGCATGACGGGCTTTGTGGGCAGCTGGCACATCCTGCCTGCGCTGGTGCTGCTGGCGGGCTATCTGCTGGTGGGCGTGGCCCTGCCGGTGTGGAGCGCAAAGCGCGGCGACCGTGCCGCCCGGGAGTACCGTCAGGCACTGGCCGATACCAACAGCTATGTGCTGGAAAGCCTGCGCGGCCTGAAGGATACCCTGCAGTATCAGGACACCGCAGCCCGCGCCGAGGGCATCACGGCCCACAGTGAGATGCTGGGCGAAAAGCAGAAGGCGATGAAATACCGCGAGGGCCTGACCGTGGCCATCACGAACACCTTGATCCTGCTCACGGTGCTGGCCGTGCTGGGTGTGAGCCTGAACCTTTACCAGAGCGGTAAAATGGGCGTGGAGGGCGTACTGGTGTGCACCCTTTCGGCCCTCAGCTCCTTTGGCCCGGTGGTGGCGCTGGCAAACCTTGGTGCCAGCCTGACGCAGGTGTTCGCCAGCGCAGACCGCGTGCTGGACCTGCTGGACGAACAGCCCGTCACCGCCGATGTGACCGACGGCACAGACACCGCATTTGCAGGTGCTGCGGCAGAGCATGTGAACTTTGCCTATGCCAATGAGGAGGTGCTGCATGACCTGAGCCTGACCATTCCGGAAAAGAAGATCGTGGGCATCACCGGCCGCTCCGGCAGCGGAAAGTCTACCTTCCTGCGGCTGCTGATGCGCTTCTGGGATGTATCCAGCGGCAGCATCCGCTTTGGCGCAGAGGATATCCGCCGCGTGAACACCGCCGCCCTGCGCGAACAGGAAAGCCTTGTGACGCAGGAGACCGAGCTGTTCGACGATACCATTGAGAACAACATCCGCATTGCAAAGCGGGATGCCACCCGGGAAGAGGTGGAAGCAGCCTGCAAAAAGGCTGCGCTGGACGGCTTTATCCACAGCCTGCCCAAGGGCTATGATACCCCGGTGGGTGAGCTGGGCGGTGCACTTTCCGGCGGCGAGCGCCAGCGCATCGGTGTGGCGCGTGCCTTCCTGCATGATGCACCCTTCCTGCTGCTGGACGAGCCTACCTCCAATCTGGACAGCCTGAATGAGGGCGTGATCCTCAAGGCTGTGCGGGCAGAGTGCAAAGACAAAACGGTGCTGTTGGTCTCCCACCGCAAGTCTACCATGGCTGCGGCAGATATCAGCTTTTCGGTGGAAAGCGGCCGGCTGAGCTGAAAACAGAACAGCGCAAAAAAAGCCTGTCTCGCAAAATGAGACAGGCTTTTTTGATGGAAAGCTCACTTCAGAGCATTCAAAATCTGGTTTGCAATGTACTGGTGGCCCTTAACGGTGGGGTGGCCGTCGGCAGCGGTCTGCGCACGGGGAATGTCCACATAGGTCAGGCCTTCCTGTGCGGCAAGGTCTTTGGCAAAGCGGTTCAATTTGCTGAAATAGCGGTTCCATGCGGGCAGCAGAGGCACCGGATTGGTGTAACCCAGCAGCACGATTTTGGCATCCGGGTTCAGTGCGCGGATACCGGCCACGATCTGCGGCAGGCTGGCGGTCACATTGGTATAGGCCTGATCGCAGATCTCATCCATGCCGCGGAACAGCAGGCGGTTGGTGGCGCGGCTCTCGTCAAAGGTAAGGGTCATACGGTTCAGCGCTTCGAGGAAGAGCCCCAGCTTCTGGAAGTTGAAATCACGCAGGGCACCGCTGACCATCAGTGCGGCAAGCTGCTCGCTCTTCCAGTTGGTGGCCTCGCCCAGACCTACGATGCAGGGCACCAGCGCGTCGTTGGAGCCGATCTGGATGGAAATGATATCGGCCTTGCGCAGATACTCCTGATATTCCGGGTAGACGTAATATGCGCCGGAAGCCTGATTCATCTTGGGCATGGCGCTGTTCTGCACCATATCCAGCATGTCAGGGCTCATCAGGCCGGGCAGGCCCAGATTGATGGCGTGCTGGCGGTCCAGCCCAAGGCCCTTGCCCACAAGGGCGGTGTAGCATTGGGAAGAGTAGCCCTCAAAGTTCGGCTGCAGATCGTAGCCGATCTGGGCGATGTTGTATTTCATATCGGCAAGGCCGACACCGGAGGTGATGCTGTCGCCCAGCGCCACATAGGTGAGCTGCTGCTCCGGTTCGCCGGCTGTCTGGGCATCGGCGGGCAGGGCGGTCTCCTGCTCGGCAGGCGCTGCGGTCTGCTCCTGCTGCACCTCTGCTGCTTCGGCGGCAGGCAGCTCCGTCTGTTCGTCGGCAGCAAATGCAGGCATGGCCAGCAGCACAAGCGCTGCCGCTGCGGCCAGAAAGCTGGCAAACTTTTTGTTTTTCATTGTAATTCCTTCTTTCTGGAATGACTGCACCTGTGCGGCACAGCTGTTGTCTCTATGATAAAATGGAAAGTAAAAATTGTCAACTGACAAAATTCAAAAAATTGCGGCCATTGCTGCATCCGTATTCTGCGGTTTCTTCCATACAAAAAAGCTCTCCCTTTCGGGAGAGCTCAGTGTCTGAAAAATTACAGGGTGAAGTTCAGGATCAGTAATCGCGGGGAGTGATCTCTTCTTCCAGCTTGCGGTAGTCCACCTTGCCAACAGGGGTAAAGGGCATTTCGGAGATGAACTTGTAGCCCACCGGCTGCACATACTCCGGCAGCTCTTCCTTGCACAGCTGGCGCAGTTCCCGCACGATCTGGCGCTTTTTCTTGTCGCCTTCCGGGTCCAGCACCACGTAGACGAAGGGCAGGCGGCCCTGCACATGGTCCTTATCGGTGCAGCCCACCACCGAGCACTGATGCACGGCCGGGTGGCGGCTGATGACGTTCTCGATCATGGACGGGAACACCTTGAAGCCATCGTGACGGATGATCATGCGCTTGATGCGGGAATCCAGATACACAAAGCCGTCCTCGTCCATGTAGCCGACATCGCCGGTGTGTGCCCAGATCTGGCCGTCTGCATGGCGGCGCAGGATCATGTCGGTCTCCTCGGGCTTATTGTAGTAGCCCTTCATGACGGTGGGGGTGCAGATGCAGATCTCGCCGCGCTCACCGATGGGCAGTTCGGTCTCGGTGCCAGGCTCAAAAATGGACACCACCGTGTTCAGCATGGGAATGCCCACGCTGCCGGGCTTGGTCACGTTGCCGGCGGCAACGGTAGCGGCAGAGGCGACCTCGGTCATGCCGTAGCCCTTGGCCAGCGGATATTCCACGTTGTGCGCCTTCAGGAACTCGTTCACAGTCAGCTCAGCGCCCAGCGGCAGCGAGTCGCCGCCGGCGGCATAGTTGCGGATGAAGGAGAGATCCTTCTTCTTCTTGAGCAGCGGAGAAGCTGCCATCTGCTGGTAGTGGGCCGGAACGCCGAACATGTGCTCGGGCTTGTGCTTCCAGATCAGTGCGCCCAGCTTGTCGGGGTCCAGATTGGGGATGATGACGACGTGCAGGCCCATGACCAGCGGCATGTGCACGCCGCAGGCATAGCCGTAGGCAATGAACGGAGGCATGACGTTCATCAGCTTCTGGCCGCGGCAGAACAGGTTGCTCTGGGCGATGAATTCGTGGGCCAGAGAGTTAAAGCAGTCGTCGGTCAGCATAACGCCCTTGGGCGAACCGGTGGTGCCGCCGGTGTGCACCACCACGCAGGCGTGCTGCGGGTCGTAGGGTTCGGCGTTCATGCTCTGATCCTTGCCCTGTGCAATAAAGTCCTTCCAGTGGATCACATTGGACTTGTAGCGGTTCTTATCGGGGTTGGTCAGCTTGTAGCCGACGGCCAGATGCAGCGGCAGAGAGTCTGCGGGGCTGATGACCAGAACGCGCTCCACATTGGTGCGCTTTTCTGCCTTGTGGCAGCGCTCATAGGTCACATTCAGGCAGATCAGCAGGCGGGAATCTACCTCTTCGATGTACTCGTGGATGCCCTCAACGCTGTAGCGCGGGTCCACCAGATTCAGCGTTGCACCGATCATATCGACAGCGTAGAAGGCATAGATCACCTCGGGGGTCATCACGCTGACAACGGTGATGATGTCGCCCTTTTTCACGCCGAGAGCACGGAAGGCGGCAGCGGTTTTCTTGACATTCACAAAGAGGTCTGCAAAGGTGAATTTGCGGCCATAATACTCCAGAGCGGTCTCGCTCAGATGGTTCTTGTTCTGATGGCAGAGATACTCAAAGGCGCTGCACTTGGGCAGGGGCATGTCGATGTATTTCTGGTCATAGTACTTCAGCCAGGGCTTCGCAGTGGACGCATAGAGCGGTTCACGCTGTTCAGTAGTCATAGAATAAAGTCCTCTTTTCTTTCTTCTTCTTTTCATTGCCAAAAGCCGACAACTTTGCAAAGAAGATGAAAGCCGCCGGTCAGAACACGCTAATAACTCAAAAATCAGAATCAATGATGCAGATTCTATTGTAGTGGAGCTGCCGGAGAATGTCAAGAAATAAACTATGAACGTTGCGTAAAAGTGCCGTAAAACAACGATTCAGCCCGAAATGTCGGGGGTCAGCGCAGCAGCCACTGCTCGGCTTCGGCAGCGCTGCACAGTACAAAATGCTCAGGCCGCAGTTCGCGCCACTGGGGGGCCTCTCTGGAGTAGTCGTGCATGGCGGGGTCGTACACCAGCAGCTTTTTCTGCCGCTCCCTGCGGGGGTCCGGCATGGGAATGGCGGAAAGCAGGCTGCGGGTATAGGGGTGGATGGCGTGGGCTGTCAACTCTTCGGCCCCGGCCAGCTCCACGATGCGGCCCTTGTGGATGACGGCGATGCGGTCGGAGATGTAGCGCATCACGGAAAGATCGTGGGCGATGAACAGGTAGGTGATGCCGCGTTCCTTCTGCAGGCGGCGCAGCAGGTTCAGCACCTGTGCACGGATGGACATATCCAGTGCGCTGATGGGCTCATCGGCAACGATGAACTCCGGCTCCACGATCAGGGCCCGGGCAATGCCGATGCGCTGGCGCTGTCCGCCGGAAAATTCGTGGGGGAAGCGGGAGGCAAATTCCGGCAGCAGACCCACGTCCAGCAGAGCCTGACGCACCTTTTCCTCCTGCTGGGCGGTGGAAAGATCAGGCCGGACGTTCTGCAGGCCTTCGCCCACGATGTAGCTCACCTTGGCGCGCTCGTTCAGCGAGGACTGCGGGTCCTGAAAGATCATCTGGATCTCTTTGATGATCTGCCTGTCCAGCTGGCGGGAAATTCTGCCGTTGATCTTCTGGCCCTTATAGAGGATCTCGCCGCCGGAGGTGGGCAGAATGCGCAGGATGGCGCGGCCAATGGTAGTTTTGCCGCTGCCGCTTTCGCCTACAAGGCCGAAGGTCTCGCCCTTATAAATTTTAAAGTTGGCATCCTGCACAGCTTCATATGCTTTTTTGCCGGAGCCGTAGGTTACGTTCAGGTGGTTCACTTCCAAAAGAACTTCGCGTTCATTTTCCATCTTACAGCCCCTCCTCTCGCAGCATTTTTACCGCAGCAGGCGGCTCGATCTTGGGTGCCCGGGGGTCCAGCAGCCATGTTTTGGCCTTGTGGGTGGGCGTTACCTCAAAGTAAGGCGGGCGCTTGACAAAATCGATCTTCAGCGCCTGCGGGTTGCGGGGCGCAAAAGCATCGCCGCGAATTTCCGCAAACAGGTTTGGCGGTGTGCCCACGATGTTGAACAGGTCCTCGCCCTTCACGCCCATCTGCGGCATACTGGAAAGCAGCGCCCATGTGTAGGGGTGGCGGGGATCGTAATAAATTTCGTCAGCAGTGCCGATCTCCACAATGTCGCCTGCGTACATCACAGCCACGCGGTCTGCAATGTTTGCCACAACGCCCAGATCGTGGGTGATCATGACGATGGTCAGATCGTACTTGAACCGCATTTCCTTCAAAAGCTGCAAAATCTGGGCTTGAATGGTCACGTCCAGTGCGGTGGTAGGCTCGTCGCAGATCAGGATCTTGGGGCTGCAGGCCACCGCAATGGCAATGACCACACGCTGGCGCATGCCGCCGGAGAACTCGTGCGGGTACTGCTTAAAGCGCTTTTCCGGGTCAGAGATGCCCACATCCCGCAGGTATTCCAGCGTTTTTTCCTTGGCGGCAGCACCCTTCAGGCCCTGATGCAGGGTCACGGCTTCCATGATCTGGTCGCCGATGGTTTTGAGCGGGTTCAGGCTGGTCATGGGGTCCTGCATGATCATGGCGATCTCGCGGCCCCGCACCCGCAGCCAGTCCTTCTCGGTCTTCAGGTCGGAAAGGCGCAGCGGCTTGCCGTCCGCCATGCCGTAGTAATCAATGGTGCCGCCGGTAATGGAGCCGTTGGCGTCCAGCAGACCCATAAAGCTCTTGGTAAAAACGCTCTTACCCGAGCCGCTCTCGCCCACGATGGCAAGCACTTCGCCTTGGTACAAATCAAGGTCGATGCCCCGGATGGCGTGCAGCACTTTTCCACGCAGGTTGAATCGGATGTTGACATCTTTTGCGGAGAGAATGAGCTGGTCGTGTTCCATGATATTCCCTCCTTACTGCAGATGGTTCTTCGGGTCGGCAGCATCCGAGAAGGCGTTGCCGATCAGATAGAACGCGATGGTGACAAAGCTCAAGATCAGGGTGGGGTACAGCAGCTGGTAGCGCAGGCCCGCCTGCATCATCACCTTGCGGCCGTCGTTGACCAGGTTGCCCAGCGAGGGCGTCTCCACCGAAAGGCCCAGGCCGATGTAGGTGATGAACACCTCGTTGCCGATGGCTTCCGGGATGGTGAGGGCCATGCGAAGCATGATGACCGAGACGAGGTAGGGCAGCAGGTTGCGCAGCACGATGCGGATGGTGGGCGTGCCGATGCAGCGGGAAGCCACATTATAATCCCGGTCGCGGATGATGAGGATCTGGTTGCGGATGAAGCGTGCCATTTCGATCCAGCCCTTGATGGCCATGCCAAGGACCATGGTCCAGATGCTGGGGGTGGCTACATAGGAAATGAGGATCAGCACGATGGCGGTGGGAATGTTATCGAAGATGTTGTACAACTCGGTGAACACAAAGTCCAGCCCGCGCACATAGCCCCACAGCACACCGGCGGTAATGCCCACCACAGCTTCGATGAGGGCCACGAAGAAGGCGATAGTCAGACTGGTGCGTGCACCGGCCCAGATGCGTGCCCACAGGTCCTGACCGATGGAGTTGGAACCCCAGATAAAGCCGTCCTGCCCGGGGGCGATGTTGCGGTACTGGATGCCGGTCACAGGGTCCACGGCGCACAGGTTCGGGTCTGCCTGACCGGGCAGGTGGGGCTGGATGAAGGCAAAGGCAACCACGACCACCAGCGCGATCAGCAGGGCCACGGCGAACTTGTTCTTGAAAAAGGCACGGAAGGTGCTGCCCCAGTAGCTGTAGTTGGAGCTGGCGGTGGCTTCGGCCTGTTCCTCACTGAACCCGGCGGGGGTGAACAGCTCATCCTCCGGCAGATTTTCCCAGCCGGTGCGGCGCTGTGCCTGAGCAGCATTCAGCTGATCCTCCAGCTGCTTCGATTTTTCGCGTTTCAGAAAAGAGAGCATCAGCGTCCACCTTCTTTCTTGCCAAAGTTGATGCGGGGGTCAATGAGCACCATGAGCACATCGCCCAAAATCAGGCCGATGATGCCCACGCAGGCGT
>ERZ773131.3051-NODE-3051-length-10057-cov-3.711858_pt1 | contig 10057 bp, 10 predicted proteins | sample MGYA00511082_ERZ773131 | MGnify/ENA primary metagenome ERZ773131 (study PRJEB29015, sample SAMEA2737813) | human gut metagenome | biome: human gut; feature: human-associated habitat; material: faeces | place: China | collected 2012 ...
ACAGAGGACGGCCAGTGGTCTCCACAAGGCCGCGCAGTTCTGCCTTTGCGGTCAGATCGCCGACCACGGCATCCACACCAAAGCCGCCAGCTTCCACCTTGGAGAACAGACCGTTCTTGCCCAGCAGCTTTGCGTAGTCAATGGGACCGGTCACCTTGTTCTTGGCCGCAAGGGTCAGAATGTCGGTCGTCCACTCGGTGGGACGCTCACCGCCGAACAGGATCGCATTGTCGATCTTCGCGCCCATGGCTTCACGAACGCGGGGCTGCACCTCGCCCATGATGTCGAAGCTGGAATCTGCCAGCACGGCTTCAGGCACAGGCACAATGACGGCCAGCTCTGCAGCGGTCATGTACACGTTATCCCACTGCTGCTTGCTGGTCTGCTTCATGCCGGTATCGCCGTTGACCCAGTAGGCCAGCGGCAGCATGGACAGCACGGGGATCTTGGTCTGGTTAGAGGTCATGTTTGCCAGACGGGTGCCCAGCTGCATGACGATGGAGCTTTTGGGAACATCCTGCTGAATGGTGTTCACCAGCTGTTCGCGGATAAGGGCTTCCGCATTGCTGCGGGCAATAGAATCGATCGCCATAGATCATCAACCTTTCTGGCCGAATGCTGCGCGGAATGCAGCGTTTGCGGCCTCATGTTCGTTTGCGGGCTGGCCGGGTGCGCCGGTCGCCGATGCGGAAAAACGTGCCATGCCGCCGTCCGGCAGGATAGCACTGGGGTCACTCTCTTTGAAAGCCTTGACATAGTCATCAAAGCCCATGATCTCGCCGTCCTTCATGGCAAAATTCTGGGCCTTTGCCTCGGTAAGGAACGCCTTGCGGGCGCTCTCGCTGGAAAATTTCAGGCCGGAAGCCTTGCGTTCCAGCGCATAGCCCTTCTCAAGGGCAGCCACCTGCGCGGCAGCATCGGTCTTGGCCTGCTCGGCCTTGGCCTTCCACTCCGGGTCGTAGCCTTCCAGTTTGCTGTTTGCAGTGGACAGCTGTTCGGTCAGGGTGGTTTTCTCGGCCTTGAGGGTGGTGATCTCGTTCACCTTGGCCGTGATATCCGCGCCGTGCAGGTTCATGATGCTGTCCAGCTGGTCCGAGGTGATACCCGGAATGATCTTGCTCACATCTTCGCGTTTCACTTGCGATGTGCTCCTTTCTTTTGTTTGTTGGGTGGATAAGTCCCTGCTGTTTTGTATCGCGGTTCTCATTCCGCACGGGACAAGACGGGGTACGCGCCGCCTTCCGCTGTGGTGCCGCTTGCGGGAGTTGAACCCGCCACCCCCGGATTAAAAGTCCGGTGCTCTGCCAACATGAGCTAAAACGGCATGAAAAAACCACTATGAAGCCTTTTTCGGGGCACATAGTGGTTAAAATGGGGTATTTCCGTGAATGAAAGCTTACTTTTTGGGGTGCGGGTGCGGCGTGTATTTGTCGTCCTGCGCCTGCTGCACAGCGGATGCAATCATGAAGAACAGCCGGGCACCGTTCAGCAGAACGATCTCAAGCAGGGCAAGGATCATCAGAACAATAAGAACAGTAGTAACCATAGTGTACCTCCTGAAAAATTGGCAAAAGAAAACCACCGTCCGGGTGGATGGTGGTTAATCCTTATTGGCAAGAGCTTTGAGGTATTCCCCATACAGACGCTTTTGCTCTGCACGCTCGGCATCAATTTCTGGAGTAGAAATAACCCCTCTGCCGGGGACTGTATGTGTACGCCGATATTCAGCAATGAGCGCATTTTCACGCCGGACGCTTTCCTTTGTGAGCTGGTCAATCTGTTCCAGAGTATAAATCATGTTCGCTTCTCCCTGTGATAACACTTCAAGCCAAGTCTGCGGCATGTTTCGTCAATAATGACATGCTGTATATTTTCTTCATAATCATCGAAGCCATACCCTCTGCTTTCCATTACGGCATTTCGCTCCTCGCGAACTTCCTCACACACGGCTTCCCACTGCTCAAACGTGATATTTTCAGGTACAACAAAACGATAGCGGTATTTGTAGTCAACCGCTTCCATGACAGCAGTACCGTCAGCGAATGCGCCGGGGATATCTGCGTCTGTGCTAAAAGAATATTGCGTGGTTTTCGGTGGATGGGTGTGAATGTTGTAACTGCCTTCCAGTTTACCACCCAGATACGAACAGTCAACCCCTCTGGGATTGTTGTCGGTCATATAATGGACTTCGCCATCTTTTGTAATGACCATCATATGCTCAACATCAGATTTTGCATAGCCAGAACAGAACGAATCTTTAAGTGCGTTAACCTGTTTTGTGTCGGTCGTATCGACCTTTCCCAAAACTTTACGCACGGTTTTTCCATTCTGTCCAGATGCGCCGCCGCTTCCTCGTGTACTTTTAGCCTCCGGAAGCTCTGCCTTTCGCGCCTGTGCGCTTGCCCTGCTGGCTTCGCTCCGGCCAAACTTTGGCACGCTGGTGCGGGCGCTGTCCACACGGCCACCCGTGGCCTGTGCAAACTCTGCAAGGCTCTGTCGGGCCGCTTTCAGGTGCACAGCGCTGTCGGTGGTGTCCAGCCCGGCGGCATCCTCGGCCAGATACCGCTTTTTCCAGCGGCGGACGTTCCGCTCCCGGGCACGCTGCATCTGGGATATCTCGTAAGCGGTGTACTTTTTGCCGTTCCACTCGATGTTCCGGGCGTTCAGGGATTCCAGCTGCTCACGCGTCCACGCGGGCGGGTCGCCCAGCTCCGGGAAGCAGGCAAAGAACTGGTGTCGGCAGTTCCAGCCGCAAAGCCCTGCTCCCGTGCCGTAGCCGGTGTCGGCTTCAAAGTCCGGGTAGTGCTTGCCCTTGTAATCGACCGCGCCGCCCCGGTGGAACTGCCTGCCCTGCCACTCAGCGTGGGAAGGTCGTGCCCCGCCGTGGGCGGTGGTCTCGAAGAACTCCACGCCCATCTCGTCGGCGCGGGCCACCTGCAGCTTGCCAGCTGTCTGGTTGACACCGGTCAGGATGGCACGCCGTGCGGCCACCTCGATGCTGTCGGTGTGGCCGCTGGGATAGGTGACCATGGGCATGTCGTCTGCAAGGCTGTCCACGGCCTGTTTGACGGCGGTTTTGTAGTCGAAGGCACCGGTGCTCACCTTGAGCCATGCAGCGTCCAGCGTGCGCTCAAAGGCCCCTGTGACGGTGTTTGCCGTGGTGGCGGTGATGTTCTGCCACGTGCCGCAAGTCTGCCGCGCACCGGCATCCAGCAAATTGTTCAGGGCGGCGCTCTCTTCAAAGGGGGTCGGCTCCATGTCGTAGTGGTAATAGATCGCATCTTCACGCTCCATGGCTTCGGTGGCGGCCTGCAAAAGCAGCTTGCGGATGGCGGCTTCGCTCTTGCCGGTGTACTTCGACAGCAGCTTCACCACATCATTGCGCAGCGCTTCGGTCTGCTGGTAGCGCCACAGCTGCCAGTTGGCCGTGGGGGTCAGGGCTTCCATTTTGGAGATGCGCAGGGCCACGTCCCGCAGGATCTGTTCTTCGACCTGCTGCCAGAGCTGCACAAAGGCATCCGGCATACGGTCGAGGTAAGACGGCGGCAGCATCAGGCACCCCCGAAGGTGAGGGCTTCAGGGCTGCGGTTCTCGGCATTCGCTTCGGCGGCAATGGCCTTGGCATCGTCCTCGCTGTAGCCCTCAAACTCCACCAGATACCGCCAGAACGGGAACTTGCCTGCGGTAACGTAGCCCCAATACATCTGTTTGCGCTCTTTGGGGTCGGAGATGATACTGTCGTCAAAGTCAAAGGTCACGTTGCAGTCGCCCGGCGGGGAAACGGCTGCGCCGCTGTTCCACTGGGCATCCAGCAGCTTGCTGATGGAGTATACCAGATCGGTCAGCGCATTACCCAGCGCCCGCTGCAGATCCTTGACGGTAGTGTAGCTGCGCTGCTTGCTGCTCCTGATTTCCTCGGCGGTCTTGTCCACGTTCTGCGGGTCGGACAGGGTGCCGTAGGCAAGGCCGCACTGGAACTCCACCCGCTTGAGCATGGTATCCATCCCCCGACGATAACTTTCATCGCGCAGGGCAGGGGCAAACACCTCGTAAAGGTTCCGGCCATTGGCCCCGGAGCTGCCGTTCAACCAGTTACGGTAAAGGCGCTGCTCACGCTGCGGCATAACGCTCTCGCCGTTGATGTCGGGCCGCAGGGCGGTCTGGTCAACGTCAAGGGCCAGCTGCCCGCCGTCATACTCCCACAGAAGCCGCCCATACTGTTCATCGGCATCATGGATGGTGTCAACAGCAGCGGCATAGACACTTACGCCCAGCGGGGAGTGCCGATCAGTGGAATTGCCGCTGGACACTCTGAAATAGCCCCAAAGCGGACGGTCTACATCGGAGAACTCGGTGTGCGGGGAGATCGCGGCCCACTCCGGCACATCGGTCAGCGGGACTTCAATGCCGAGGTCTGCACTGGTCATGGAGCGGAATGCCTTGACCGTGATGCTGTGCGTGCTGCCGGAAAACTCGTGATCTTCCAGACGGGTATAAATGCGGTTGCCGCGCACCAGATGGTCATAAAAAATAGCCCCGGTCATGCGGCCAGAGCTATCAAAGCGGGTAGGGCAGAAGCAGTCACCCTGCACAGCATCGATCTGGATGCAGCCCTGTGCATCGAGGAAAGGCCTGAACAGGATGCCGCCCAGCGCGCAGCCGTATTCCACCGGGGTGCGCAGATCTGCAATGAAAGGCTGCAGCATGGTGTTGATGCTATCGGCTCGGGCACTGCCGGAAACAATGCATTCCATTTCAAGCGTGGTCAGACGAGCCAGCTCCGATGCAACGCTCTGGGCCAGCTTCAGGCTGTGCAAGGCGTTCTTGCCGCCGTGGCACCACGGCCCGCCGGTATCGTACATCTGCGCCCACAGGATGATCGCATTCTCCATGCTGTAGGACACGCTGGCGCTGACAGTGGTATTTTCACCGAACAGCAGCCGCGCTTTCTCCCGCAGCCAGAAAAGCAGTCTATCAAACATTATTTTCGTCTCCAGTCTGCCCAGCGGATCAGCGGGGCCAGTATCGTATAGCAGAAATAGCGGATGTCGTCCATGGCGTGGTCGTTCTCCTTCACGACGCGGTCCTCTTTGGCTTTGTCGTCCCACGAGTACAGGCCGAACTCCCGGCGGGATGCCGTGCAGCTTTCGTGGATAGTCACAAGCCCGGCCTGCATCAGGGATGCCACGCAGCGGATGCCGTTCAGCACGTCGTTATCAGCGGGGATCACCAGATACTTACCGTGCCGCCGGATGGTCTCGATGAAGGAAGCGGCGGACGGGTCAACCACCACCGCCTGAATGTAATAGCCCTTGGTCAGGCGTTCCAGCTCGGCATAGTGCTCTTCGTCCGTGCGCTGCACACGCTCGGCACGGCTGTCAAAATAGCTTTCCTTGATGCGCAGGGCCTTGCCATCATGAATGACCCACAGGCCCATGCTGCAGGGGTTGTGCGTGCCGTAGTCGATGGACACGTAAAACTGCCCGTCGATGTGGGAAGCATCACCGTGAAAGAGGTAGGTGTCCTGCTCGGCGGAGAAGAAGGGATACACAAGGCCCTCGGCAGCTTTCCTTTTACCGAGGATATCACGGGCATACCAGACCGTGCTGCGGTCGTAGGTTGCAAGCACAGCCCGGAGCTGGTCGTCCGAAATGCTCATGTTATCGGCAATTGTGAAATGCCCATAGTTGAAGCCGTATTCTGGGTTCTCGTTCTGCTTCTTTTCGTGCAGATTCAGGATATTTTCATAGTACCAGTGACCCTCTGCCTTGGGGTTCAGGTCGTGAAATACCTTTCTGTCCGGGCTGGACAGGGTACGGTCGAATACTTCCTTGATGAAAGTTTCGCTGCATTCATTGGCTTCGGTGATGTACGCGGTGCCGTAGGTGTTGCCCTTGATCAGCTTTTCGTCACCGGCTTTGCCACCACCGGACACCAGCACCACCTTTTCACCGGTGGCAGTCTGGATGTACAGGCAATCGCGGTTCTGGTAAGAGCCTTCCCTGCAGCGGCCCTCAAAATAGTTTTTCAGGCCGAAGCCGTCACAGTCCAGAATGTTCAGCCTGGCCGTCGCAGTGGATACGCCCGCAATGAGGTGTATTCTGCTGGGATGCTTTTCCAGAATGGTGCAGTAGGCCATAGTAATAAGCACGTTCTTGCCGCCGCGTTTGCCGCCCTCAGCCACATTGAACCAGTGGTCGAAGCAGTTCCAGAAGAACCGCATCTGGTTTTGTGAAAAAGGTGCAGGTATGTTCATGTCTCAAAGTCCTTGATGTCACGGTCTGGCACAGGGTGCTGCAGCAGATCAGCAATGGTCTGCATGTCGTTATTTTGAGCAGCGGCATTTTCTTTTTCGGATGCGTCTTTGTACATGCCCAGATGCTTGCCCAACAGGTCAAGTGCTCGGAGCTTATCTGCAAGTTTGACCTCGTGTTCCAAACCGTCCTCGCCAAAGCTCTTGACCTTGATGGACTGGATTGCGGCCAGATCATCCCGGGAGGCATCCAGTTTGACAGAAGCAGTCTCCGGGTCGATCAGGTCGCTGGCGTTGGCAAATGCAATCTTGGCAAGCTCTCGAACGACACGATCAGCAGATACACCGGTCCGGCGGCTCTGCTCAGCCTGCAGCTGGGCAATGCGATTTTGAATGCTAACATTTGCTAACAGCCGGGGTGCCTGTTCTCTTGCGGTTTTGGGGCTGTATCCGGCGCGGATGGCCGCTTGAGTGGCGTTCAGGTCGATCATATATTCTTCACAGAAACGATCCTGCTTGTCGGTCATCCTCACCACCTCTCTTGCCGTAAAATCAAAAAGCCGCCCGGATGGACGGTTTGGGAATATCAAAAAAGCCAGCACGTTTCCATGCTGGCGGTTGACGCACATCCTGCCGGGAAACTTCACAAACCGGCTTGCGGATTCTGTGACCTCCGTTGTGTGCAGAGTCTGCTCGGGCTGGTAAGGAGGTCAACCACCACTCTGCACACAGCCACGAGTGGGCATGTCGGCCCATGCGTCAGGCGTTTGCCGTGACGGGGCACGGCATTGTGGAGCCGCCCTTGGAATCGAACCAGCCGTGTCTACACACACGCGCCGCGCTCCAAATTGCGCTCAGGCGGCATAATAGAAGTAGCCCGCGCACCGTGCTGTCGAGCAGCGGGGACACGGTGCGGAGACTGCGTAGGGTATCGGAGAGCCTTTCGGCTTTGCCGATGGTACCATGTTACACCATGAAATACTGCAATCGCAATGCAATGACAGTGTAATGTTTTTCAAAGGGGCAGCTGTTCCATTGCTTTGCGCCGCAGAACATAGATCATGCTGAGAGAGTAATTCGTATCATGGGCGATCTGTTCCCATGTCTTGCCTTCGAGGTAGTAGTCTTTCAGAATGTGGTATTTCCAGAAATCCTCCAGCTGCTGCAAAGCTTCGTCGATCTCTTCATACAGGGCATCACACTCGGCCAGCTGAAAAGTTACCTGATGCTCCAGATCGTCCGTCCGCTCCACCGCGCGGGCAAGGCTCTGGCCGTCACCGTTGCCGCTGGGGGTAAGGCTGAAATTCTGTGTGGTATGTCTGGCAGCGGTCCGTGCTTCTTCTAACCGGTTACAAAGCTGTTCCAGCAGCTTCTGAGCATCCCGGTACCTCCAGAGCCATGCCTTTTTCTCTTCGTAGGTCATTGGGCATCATCCTCTCACATAAATCATCACGGCGGCAAATGTCCAAAGTAGCAGAAAAAGCAGCACGCCCAGAATGACCGGATGATTTTCCAGCAAAATCATTAAGCCATAGAGTGCGGCGACAACTGCGCCGATAACACAAAGAACCAAGAAGCTGATAAGAATTGCCATTCCAATTGTCATTACAGTTCCTCCACCCGGACGAACACGCCGCAGGGGTCCGACCAGAATTTCTCCACGATCTCGCTGCACACCTGAGCGTCGTCGGCCCAGAAGTGCAGGCGGGTCATTTCGTCCTTGAGGGCCTTTTCCAGATTATCGGTGTCCGGCTTTGTAGTGCGCCAGCTGCCGCTTTTGCGGCCCTCGGCAGGGAAGCACCACTTGACCAGCAGCCGCACCGGACGGCCTGCGGGAATGGGCTGCTGCGGCGCGTGGGGTGCCAGATGGGCGTGGAACTTGGCGCGGGTCTGCTTCAGCTCCGGGCTGTCGTGGAGCACCGCGTGCGGCTGCCCGCCCTTCATGTAGGCGTGCAGCTGCTTTGCGTTGTGGGTGGTGGTGGGCGGCTGCATGGGGATAAAGAATTGCATGTACATGGGGTTCACCTCGTTTTTTCTTTTTTTCAGGTTTTAGCGCCAACGTGATGGGGAGGGTTCCCCGAATGGATGGGGGCTGTGTACGCCCCATCCTTCGGGATACCCCATCACATACGGACGGATTATGCTATTATATATAGGCATTTTCCGTCCCGAATCCGTAGGAAAATGCGGCATTTTCCGAAATCCGTAAACGGAAGGCGGACGGAAGATGCTGGCATTTTACTGTTTTTGTACTCTGCGTGAATCAAAAATATTGCAAGATGTAATCAACCGGAACTTCCCGGTTCCTTGCGGCCTACATCGGAGCCATCGATCCAGTAGCCACCGTCAGCTTTCAACCGGCGGCGTACGGTGTCAGGTTTCAGGCTCATATACTCAGCCATGGAGTAGATTGTCACTTTGCCGTCCATCATGCAGGCTTCAAAGGCGGTGGACAGTTCCGATGATTTATCTTTTGCAAGCTTTTCACGGTTGCCCCAACGCTTTTCTGCACCACGGGAAGCCATGGACCGAAACTCTCCGTCCGGCTGCAGGTCCTCCAGCAGGCCGCTGTCCGGCTTGTGCACAGGGTAGTCGAACCAGAGGTTCACCGGGTCGAAGCGGGCGAACTCGCGCAGGGTGCCCTCGATGCGCCATGCGGTCATGCCGTCGGCCTTTTTCTCAGCAGCCGCGACCTCGGCATCGATGGCCCGCAGATCTGCAAGGCCCAGTTTTTCCTTTGCGATGGTCAGCATCCGGTGGCGGCTGAGGGTATCATCCAAGCCGTAGGCATCCGCATGACCGCGTTTGTCCAACATGGCCTTGATCACGCGGCAGGCGGCTTTGTTGTGCAGCTGTTCCCGGATGGCATCGGTGGGCACCAGCTCGGTCATGTCCAGCATGGCATCCGGGTCGCGGGCGAACACGCCGGAGCCGGATGCACGGTCCATGCTGCGCTTGCCGCCTTGGGCACCTTTGCTGTGGTGATGGGCGTAAATTACAGCACAATCCAGTTCATGGCATACCTTATCGAACTGGCCGCAGAACTTCGCCATTTGCTCTGCAGAGTTTTCATCACCGGTCAGCACCTTATAGATAGGGTCGAAGATGATTGCCGTGAAGCCCTGCTTCTTTGCCCGGCGAATTAACTTTGGAGCTAATTTGTCAAGCTGCACCGGAATGCCGCGCAAGTCCCAGATGGCGATCTGGTTAAAATGTGCTGGAGGGAGGCCAAGTGCATTGTAAACATCCTGAAACCGGTGCATACAGGAATCCGGGTCGAGTTCCAGATTTAGATACAGAACTTTTCCCTGTGCACAGTTAAAATGCCCCAGCCATGTGGTGCCCTCAGCAATGGCGATGCACAGCTCGATCAAAGCAAAACTTTTGCCGGCTTTTGAAGGGCCTGCAATCATCATCTTGTGGCCTTTTCGCAGCACATTTTCAATGAGCGGTTCGCGCAGCGGGCGGATGTTGGAAAAATCGTTGCTGGTGTGCCAGTCGGGAAGATCATCCGTTTCCGATTCCAGCCAGTCCCGCCACTCGTCCCAGCAGCTTTTGCCGATGTTGGTCTCCAGCAGGGTCTGCCGCTGACTGCCGCGCAGGATGCCGGGCATCCGGGAAAGGCGGCTGGGGTTGCGATTCTGCTGGTCGAGAGTCAGACCATTTTTCTGGCAGGCGGCATAGAGGTAATCCACCCGCTTGCGGTATTCGGTGTAATCCGGGGCATCCACCTTGACGATGGCGTGGACGCTCTTGCCGCCGGAGTAGACCAGCGCGGCGCAGGGCAGCTCCATCTGGTGGATA
>ERZ773131.3052-NODE-3052-length-10056-cov-3.195880_pt1 | contig 10056 bp, 9 predicted proteins | sample MGYA00511082_ERZ773131 | MGnify/ENA primary metagenome ERZ773131 (study PRJEB29015, sample SAMEA2737813) | human gut metagenome | biome: human gut; feature: human-associated habitat; material: faeces | place: China | collected 2012 ...
GCAGTTCTCGCTCCCCTTACCAGTAGGTTTCACTTTTCATCAACCACACACTAATTTTTACCAAATTACACTCTTAATTTCCTTTGCAGACTTCCTCTAGAAAATACCGGTGCACCGTCACATCCTCATTCAATTCCGGATGAAATGCCGTCGCAAACTGGTTTCCCTGTCTGGCAGCGACTATCTTTCCCTCCACTGTCGCCAGCACCTTAACATTTTCCTGAAGCGAAGCGATGTACGGCGCGCGGATAAAAGTCATCGGAATCGTCCCCAGACCGGCAAATTCAGCCTCCGTGTAAAAACTTCCGAGCTGACGCCCGTAGGCATTCCGCACCGCCGACACATCCATCGTCGCAAAGCACGGCGTTCCGCCCTCGATCTCCTTGGCCAGAAGCAGAAGCCCCGCGCACGTTCCATACACCGGAAGCCCGGCCGCAATCTTTGCCCGAAGCGGCTCATAAAGCCCCAGCTCATCCAGAAGCTTGCGCATCGCGGTGCTCTCGCCGCCCGGCAGAATCAGTCCGTCCATCGGCCGCTCCAGATCCGGAAGCTGCCGGATCTCAAACGCCTCTGCGCCCAGTTTCCGTACCATGGCAATGTGTTCGGCAAACGCGCCCTGCACCGCCAGCACGCCTATCTGTTTTTTCTCCATCTTACTGTCCCCGCTCTGCCATCAAAATCGCAATCTCATTCTCATTGATACCAACCATCGCCTCGCCCAGATCCTCAGAAATCGCAGCAAGTAATTTTGCATCCTTGTAATTCGTTACTGCCTGCACGATCGCCGACGCACGTTTCTCCGGATTGCCTGACTTGAAGATACCAGATCCAACAAAGACTCCCTCTGCGCCCAGCTGCATCATCAGAGCCGCATCCGCCGGGGTAGCCACGCCGCCTGCCGCGAAATTGACAACCGGGAGACGTCCATTGTCATGTACATAGCGGAGCAGATGAACCGGAACTTTTAACTGTTTTGCTGCCTCGTAAAGCTCATCCTCACGCAGGTTCTGAACCCGGCGGATCTCCGAATTCATCGCACGCATATGGCGGACTGCCTGTACGACATCGCCCGTTCCCGGCTCGCCCTTGGTACGGATCATCGAAGCACCTTCCTCGATCCGGCGCAGCGCCTCTCCCAGGTCTCTCGCACCGCAGACAAACGGAACCTTGAACTGTGTCTTGTCAATATGGTACACATCATCCGCCGGAGATAATACCTCGCTCTCATCGATATAATCAATCTCGATCGCTTCCAGAATCTGCGCCTCCACAAAATGACCGATCCGGCACTTCGCCATAACTGGAATCGAAACTGCCTCCTGAATGCCGCGAATCATCTTCGGGTCACTCATACGGGACACACCGCCCGCTGCCCGGATATCCGCCGGAATCCGCTCCAGCGCCATAACCGCACACGCGCCTGCCGCCTCCGCGATCTTCGCCTGCTCCGGGGTTGTGACATCCATGATAACGCCGCCCTTTAACATCTGTGCCAGCTGTTTATTCAGTTCATAACGATTCTCTGCCATTTTTATTCCTCCCGTGGTTGAATATGATTTTTCTTTGTAAGCCAAGCGTCCTTACGATCCTTGCAATCAATACCCGAATCCACTGAATCATTCACAGGCAAGCGCCTCTTCTGCCTTTCTATTCTGCCTTGCGAAAAACAATTCACTGACATTCTGTATTTTTACATTCATTTCCGCATCAACTTAGTAGGAATTATAGCAAAAACTGTACTGATTAAAATATACACTTTTAAATATTTTAATCAGTACAGTTTGTTCTTTTCTCAAATCTTATTCTATTTTTCTTTTATCTGCACAAACCGGAGCGCCCCGACATTCCACCAACGCCACTCCACTTACCCATTTTTCAGCTTTCTGTTTGTGTCTACGCCTCTTCCGCCTCCAGCAACGCCTGGTACACATCCCGCTTCGAAACCCCGCGGTCCTTCGCCACCAGCTTCATCGCTTCCTTGCGGCTGTTTCCCTGTGATTCATAATGTTCCATATGCTCTTCCAGGGACATCTGCTGCCAGCGCGCCTGATCCTCCGCCTCGATCTCCTGGATGGATTTGCCCTCGATGACGATCACGCACTCGCCCTTCGGCTCATTTTCCGTATAATACGCCACCGCCTGCGAAAGCGTCGTCCGGAATGCCGTCTCGTATTTCTTCGTCAGCTCCCGGCAGATGGACGCCTTTCTATCCCCCAGCGCCTCGTAAAGCTCCGTGAGCGTCCGCAGAAGGTGGTGCGGCGCCTCGTAAAGCACAATCGTGCGCGTCTCATTCTGAAGCTCCGCAAGCACCCGCTGGTGCTCCTTCTTGTCCGTCGGAAGAAATGCCTCAAAACAGAACCGTCTCGTCGGAAGTCCCGAAATAATCAGCGCCGTAACACACGCCACCGCTCCCGGAAGCGCGGTTACTTTAATTCCCGCCTCGCAGCACTGGCGCACCAGCTCCTCGCCCGGATCCGAAATACCCGGCGTCCCGGCGTCCGTGATGCAGGCAATATTCATGCCCGATTTCAGCTTCTCCACCAGCACACGCGCCTTCTCGACCTTATTGTACTCATGGTAGCTCGTCATCGGTGTATGAATATCAAAATGATTCAGAAGCTTAATACTGTGCCGCGTGTCCTCCGCCGCAATCAGATCCACCTGCTTTAACGTCTCCAGCACCCGGAATGTGATGTCATCCAGGTTGCCGATCGGCGTGGCACACAAATATAATGTTCCTTCCATCGTTCTCCTATTCCATTAATACCCGTAAATATCATAAATCTCATCCGTATACACGCCCGGCTCTTTGTACACAATGATCGGCTTTTCCACTGTCATCAGCGCGCCGCCGCCGCGCACCGCCTCGATGAGAACCATATTTGCCTCTTTATCTGCAAACGGATGGACAAATTTCATCCGCTTCGGCTCCAATTTCTGACTTTTCATCGCCATCAGAATCTCAATGAGCCGTCTCGGACGGTGCACCATATAGAGTCGTCCGCCGGGACGAAGTGCCGAAGCCGCCGCGCGCACGACATCCTCCAGATTGCAGAGAACCTCATGGCGGGCAATCGCCTTGGGAAGATCGGGATTTTTCAGCCCGTGGCTGTCGTTCATGTACGGCGGGTTCGTCGTTACCACATCAAAGGATGCCTTCTCAAACAGCGTCGGAACCTCCTTGATATCGCCCTGCACGATCGAAACCTTCTCTTCCAGCCTGTTGAGCGCCACACTCCGGAATGCCATCTCCGCCATCTCCGCCTGGATCTCCAGACCTGTAAAATGGCTTCCCTCCGTCTTTGCCTCCAGAAGAATCGGAATAATACCGGTTCCCGTTCCCAGATCAAGCGCTTTCTCGCCCGGCTTTACCGATGCAAACCCGGACAAAAGCACCGCGTCCATGCCAAAACAGAACCCGTTCGTCTTCTGGATGATCCGGTATCCGTTCCGCTGCAGTTCATCGATCCGCTCGCCCTCTTTAATTATCATCCAGCTTCGACTTTCCTTCCTTTTTCTCCAGTGCCTCCAGAGCTTTCAGCTCCGCATCGTTGACATTTCCCCTGTCACGGCGGCGCTTCGGCTTAAACTTGAGCTGATCCACACGGTAATCACGGATCTCCTTCTCATCCCGTCCTACCGTCACAACCACCTTTACCTGCTGGCGCAGGACGCTGACGCTGTGAACCTCGCCTTTCAGCCCGTCATCCGTTGTGACGTAATCGCCGACACTCGGCAGATGGCTGTTCAGATCCTCATACGTCTCTTCCTCGTATTTCAGGCAGCACATCAGACGACCGCACACACCCGAAATCTTCGTCGGATTTAAGGACAGGTTCTGCTCTTTTGCCATCTTAATTGAAACCGGAATAAACTCCGATAAATATGAATGACAACAGAGCGGACGACCACAGATACCGACGCCACCCAAAATCTTCGTCTCATCCCGGACGCCAATCTGGCGCAGCTCGATCCGCGTCTTAAAGACCGCCGCCAGATCCTTGACAAGCTCACGGAAATCGATTCTTCCATCCGCCGTAAAATAAAACAGCAGCTTATTGTTATCAAAGGTGTATTCTGCATCGATCAGCTTCATCTGCAATTCATGCTTGCGGATCTTTTCCTGACAGATCTGGAATGCCTCATGCTCTTTTTCTTTATTCTTCCGTTCCAGCTCCTCGTCATTCTTCGTCGCCATACGAATGACCGATTTCAGCGGCTGGATCACCTTCTTCTCATCCACCTCGCGGACGCCAAGAACCACCTCTCCGAACTCGATTCCGCGGGCGGTCTCCACGATCACATGATCGCCCATCTTGATTTCCATCTGCGCCGGATCGAAGTAATATACCTTTCCGGCCTTGCGGAACCGGACTCCGATTACCTTTATCATAAATTTAATTCTCCTTCATCGTCAAAAGCATCAGCTCCAGCGCCAAATCGGTGTTGACGTTAGCATTCAGCCGGACTTTTGCCTTTTCAATCGCACTCAATATCTCTTCCAGCCCCTCATAGGAACTCTTCTGGCAGCAACTGCTGACCGCCGAATACTCATCCTTAAAGATCAGCGAATTCATGTCCTTTGTGACCTTAAACATCAGAATATCCCTGTACCAGAGCTGCATAAAATCCAGGCACTCATACAGATCCAGATTGTCCTCCTGCAGCTTGCGGATATAATCCAGAAGCATCGGAATATCCATGTCCTTGATATTTTTAAGCAGCGTCAGCACCTCTCGGTACAAAAGTGCAAACTCCTCCGAAGAGGCGAGATGAATCGCTTTTCCTAAATTTCCTCTCGCAAACGCCGCATAAATATCCGCCTGACCATCCAAAACGCCCATTTTCTCCGTCAGATAATCGCTTACCACTGAATCCTTGAGCGGACGAAGTTTCAACTGGATACAGCGGGACAGGATCGTCGGCAGAAATACCTCCGGGTTCGTCGTGATAAGCACCAGCACCGCATAGGCCGGCGGCTCCTCAATCGTCTTTAAAAGAGCGTTCTGCGCCTGCACCGTCATTTTCTCCGCCTCATCGACCAGATATATCTTATATGGACTGCTGTACGGGCGGATCGAAACCGTATCATTGATCTGAATCCGGACATCATCGACACCAATGCTCGCAGGTTTCTCATGTGTCACCCAGATCACATCCGGATGATTGCCCGACAAAAACTGCTTACAGGAATGGCATTCCATGCACGGCTCCGTCCCATGTTTCTCGCACAAAAGCGTCATGGCAAATGCCTTCGCGATCGTCTTGCGTCCCATTCCTTCCTCGCCCGACAATATGTAAGCATGTGAAACTCTCTGATACCCGATCGCCTTCTGAAGGTGCTCTTTTATCTTCTCATGTCCAATAATATCGTGAAAACCTGCCATCTTGATGCTCCTTTCAGGGCTGGACTATGGACTCTGGATTTTAATTCTAAAATCATTTCAATCGTATGGATCGGTTGGGATCCCTTCTATCATGCCCTTCTTTTATTATTTGTAAATCTCTATCATCTTAGTATAACACAAGATTTAACCTCTGCCTAGTGCGATGAAATTCCGAATTTGTTACTGTTCACGCATACGTGCCCAGTAACGGAATTTGCCGTGGCTTCGCATTTAAATACGGCAAATTCCTGCTGCCACCACGTTTTCTTACGGCACTTTCGGTTCCAAAAGTGCCAATCCGTGAGCCCGAATTTCCCTTACCAACGTATCCACACACGCTTCCAGCTCGCGGTTTTCAAACCGGTTTTCCGCCCGGATTCCACATTTTTCCATATTTTCGGCACTGAAATCTGCCTCATCCGCCAGGAAACGGCGGCACAGCTCCGCATACTTTGGCTCTGTCTGCTGCCGTTCCCGGTCAAGCGCACGCTGAAGGCGTTCACCGTCCTCCACCTCAATGTAAAGCGGCACCAGCGCATCCGCGCCGAAATAATTCTGCGTCCCCTCATACGATTCCAGCGTCCCGATCATGAAATAATCATCCGATCCCAGATCGATCTGCCCATCGTCCACCGTTGCATAACTCCACGGTCCATAAACAGTCTGGTAGGTTCTCTTTTCAATGATCTTTCCCTGTTTCTCCAAATCCGCAAGCCTTTTTCCGGTCACAAAATAATACTCCAGACCGTCCCGCTCGCCTGCCCGGATCGGTCTGGTCGTATACGGCACCACCGTCCGGATCTGCGGCAGCCGCTCTCTCAATATCTTATAGATCGTGTCCTTCCCGGACGCGCTCTTTCCCATCACGTAAAATATATGTCCCATCTTCCTATTATGCCTTTCCAGCCAGTATTTTCACACGCATTCCATCGTATATATAAATCCGATTTTTCTCTGTTTCTTATGGCAAATGTGTGAATTTGTCTTCGACAAAGGATTTTTGCCTTGTAAGCCAAGGTTTTCGTACGGTTCGCACAGTAAATGTGCGAACCTGGTAAATCAATACCTGATATTTTCTAAATAACAACCTCTATCCACAAATTCAATTTGTCTGATTTTTCACAAATTCCTTCCACCGTAAGTCCCAGCCTCCAAGCTTCACGAATCCGCAAGATCTCCCGTTTTCCAATCCGCTCTCCCGGCATCAGCATCGGCACCCCCGGCGGATAAATGGTAACGCAGGTCCGCGCCGCCCTTCCTTCCGCCTCCTCAAGCGGCACCAGCATGCCATCCCCATGCCATGCCTGCCAGGGGAGACACATCTGCTGTGGATAGTTTTCTGAATCATTTTCTTGGTTCGGTTTCTGATTCGATTGTGATCCCGAAAACGGTTCCTGCCTGCCTTGTTTTGCATCTTTCAGCCCAACACTTTCCGCCTCCAGCTTTTCCACCCGCGCATCCAGCTCCAAAAGTGCCCGCTCCAGACGCGAAAATCCTTCCTCCGTATCCATAAACGAAGTCATCAGAAGCACATACCGCCCGCTCGACATCTCCGCCTCCAGATGATACTCTGTCCGCAAAACCTCTGCCAGTCTGGTTCCCGTCATAAAATCTGGAAATAGCACCAGTTTTGACGGATCATATCCATACACACCTGCCGTACCACAGATTTCCTCTTTCAGAAGCCGGAAATGTTTTAGCTTCGCCAATTTTTCCCGGAGTTCCCGCAATCGCGCGCCATACCGCGCCATCTCCCCGGCTCCTTTTTCTGCCATATACCGGACGCAGTTCTCCATCGACGCAATCAGAATATACGACGGGCTGGAACTCTGATAAACCGATAAATACTGTTCCACCTTCTTCGCATCCAGAATCTGGCTTTTCAGATGCAGAATCGCCGTCTGTGTCAGGGATGGAAGCGTCTTGTGAAGACTCTGGATCACCAGGTCCGCCCCCTCCTGTAACGCCCCATCCGGGAAATAGTTCCCATCCCCAAACGGCAGATGCGCGCCGTGCGCCTCATCCACAATCAGCGCCGCTCCATGCCGGTGCGCCGTCGCTGCAATCCCTTGGATATCCGACACGATCCCCTCATAGGTCGGGGAAGTCACAAACACCGCCCGGATCTCCGGATGCTCCAAAAGTGCTCGTTCCACCTGCTCTGGCTCGATCCCTCCCGGAATCTGAAACTCCGGCACCTCCTCCGGATATAAATATACCGGTTCCAGCTGGTTTAAAATCACCGCGTGATACGCCGATTTGTGGGAATTTCGAGCCATGAGGATTTTTTCCCCCGGCTTCACCGCCGCCGCGATCGCCGCCAGAATCCCGCACGTACTGCCATTCACCAGATACCAGCTCCGGTCTGCTCCGTACACCGCAGCCGCCGAATTCATCGACTCTTTCAAAATATCTTCCGCATGATGCAGGTTGTCAAATCCATCAATCTCCGTGATATCCACCGAAAATGGATTCGGGACGGAAGTTATCCCCATTTTCACCTGGCGTTTGTGGCCCGGCATGTGGAACGGGTAGGCATCCGACGCCGCATAGGTGGATAAACGTTCTAAAAGCGGCACTTCCGGACGTAGGATGATTGTTTCCGACCGCATTTTCCTGTCTTTATTCACTTTTTCTTCTTCCTTCTGTTTCTCTCTTTTTTCGTTCATATCTTATTTCTATCCGCTGCACCGCATCCCAAAAGCATTTCATTTCCCTGAAAACAACTTTTTAAAATTTTATTTCTATCTTTTATAAAAAACTACCGCAATATCTGATCGCCATCCTTGACACAAAGATTTTTCTTCACACCTAATGTTACCATCCATCCACGGACAATCGGCGTCTTATACGAACCAGCGCCCGCGACGCCATCCTGCACATTATCCCAGAGCCAGTCCGGCGTCGGCCATAAGCAGACCTCCGGTGAAATCTCCTGGTAGAGCTCCTCTTCCACGCCTCTCTGCCCATGGTGCGCCATCTGTAGCACATCCGATTTCAGTTCCTCCTGCGTATGATTGGCAAGAAAATCTTTCCCTGCCTGCCAGCCCATATCGCCCAAAAACAGGATCCGTTTTCCGCCCATCTCCACGCGGTACGCGACCGAGCTGTTATTAAAACTATTTTCTGTGCAGGCAAATGGCTCGTTCATCACTGTGATCTCCGCGCCCGCCACTGAAATCTTCTGCCCTTTCGTAAGCGTCCCGCATTTTTCCGCTTCCGGCAGTTTCGCAATCGCTTCCGTGATCCGATCATAGCACTCCAAATCTGAATCCCGTCTTGAAACCTGCTCCTGACCTAAAAATTCTTTATTCAGAAATGAATAATACACCTTACCGATCGAGATCGGCATCGGATCCATGTTTAAAATCTCCGTGATCGCCCCCACATGATCGCTGTGCGGATGGGTTAAAAGCCATGCATCCACATGACCGCCCAACTCCTGAATAACCTCAATCAAATGCGGTGCATCGACATCACGACCGCCGTCTACCACGATCACCGCGCCTTCCTTCGTCTTCATGACGCAGGAGAGGTTCTGCCAGATATCCGCACACGCTAAAAGCCGAAGCTCTCCCCCGTCCAGATACGGCTCCTCCACGCCCGGCTCCGCCGCCTCCGCCGCAGCTAACGCTTCCATTTCTGCCACCGACTGCTGTTCCCCCAGGTTATCTAAATCAATCGGCTGATCTGGATTTTCTCCATTTTCATCTCGGACAGCCTCCCGCTCTGTACTGTCCACGATTGCTACCGTTCCGGCTGTCTCCGGATAGTTCGTGAACCGGCGGCTGCATCCGCTCAAGTTCAAAAGGAACGTCATGCCAAGCGCTACCGCTGCATATAAATATTTCCGGCGTTTCTGTTTCATCTTGTTTGGCTCCATTTTTCTTCTCCATTTTAAAATTTCTGCATTTTCCTATTTCTATTCTTACTTCCATTTTGGTTTTCTATTTGCTTCTGTTTTCAATCAATTATAACAGCTGCCATATCCGAAAACAAGAAATTATATATTCAAGAAAGACTCCTGTCTGAATGGCTTTTTTACTTAACATGAATGTTAAACGAAGTTTCCTATTTCTTCTTCGCGCGAGTGCGCATCATTGGCACGTTAGTGCCTTTTTGTGTAATAGGGAATTCCAAGGAATTTCCTATTACACAAAAAGACTGCCGTCCAAAGTTTCTCTCTCTGGACAGCAGCCTTTTCTTTCCTTCAAAATCAGCTTCTCAGCTCAATTCCATACGTCTTATTCAGCTGTTTCAGCACTTTCTTGACATATCCGTCAACGGTATCTGCCTTGAACGCCTCTTCCTTCGGAGTGAAGAGAACGGTAAATGCCATCGATTTCTTATCGGCTGCGATCTGTCTGCCCTCGTATACGTCGAACAGGCTAACATCCTTGACGTAAGCACAAGCCTCGCGGATACAGCCCTCAACCTGTCCGCAGGTGATGTCTTTGTCCATAACCAGCGCCAGATCACGTTTTACCTCCGGGAATTTTGGAAGCGTCTCAAATACAGGTGCCTTGCCATACCATTTCTCCAGAGCTTTCATGCTGATCTCCAGAACGTAAGCATCCTCGCGCATTGCCTCGTCCTTCATGATCTCGTATTTTACTTTGCCGAGGTAACCAATCTCCTCGCCGTCACAGAAAATCGCTGCGGTCTGGTA
>ERZ773131.3053-NODE-3053-length-10054-cov-7.037104_pt1 | contig 10054 bp, 9 predicted proteins | sample MGYA00511082_ERZ773131 | MGnify/ENA primary metagenome ERZ773131 (study PRJEB29015, sample SAMEA2737813) | human gut metagenome | biome: human gut; feature: human-associated habitat; material: faeces | place: China | collected 2012 ...
CGCTCGCCGTATCGGCACTTAGAATTATGCGGTATTGCCCTAATGAAAAAGCGCCCCTTGCGGAGCGCTTCCCTGTTCTTACTTATTCACTCTCTTATAATACTGCCGGTACTGCTGGGGCGAAAGGCCCGTGGCATCTTTAAAGACGCGGCGGAAATGCGCCGTCGTCATAAAGCCGGTCTTTTCCGCAATGTCCGAGATGCTCTCGTTCGACTTCTCAATGAGGTTCTGCGCGGCCTTGATGCGCACGCCGTTGATATACTCGATGAGCGAGAGGTTGATGGACTTCTTGAAAAGGCGGCTCAGATAATACGGGCTGATATAGAACTGACTGGCGATGCCGGTCAGGGTCAGCTTCTCGGCGTAGTGCTCGGCGATATAGGCCTGGATCTGATCCACAATGTGGTTGCTGACGCGGCCATTCTCGCCGCCCTGCTCCTGCTGCTGGCGGCAGAGGTCCTTGAGCTCCAGCAAAAGCGTGGCCAGCAGCATCTTGCGCAGTGCATCGGATTCCGGGGAGGTTTCCTCCTGCAGGGCCAGCAGCTGCTGCAGCAGGCCCTGGATGTGGTTCTGCTGCTTGACTGTGATATTTGACAGCAGGTGGTTATGCTCCTCACTCAAGAAGGAGAAAAAGTCCACCTCCGGGAAGATGTCCATAATTTTGTCGAGGTACTCGCGGCTGAAATTCATCACGATACGGCTCGAGGCTGTGTCGCCGAGCGAGGCAGTCTTGTGGATCTGGTTTTCACCGATCAGCACCACACATCCCGCGTTGACGATATAGGCGGCATCCTCAATAAAATAGCGGCGGCTGCCCTCTATCTCATAATAGATCTCGTATTTATGATGGATATGGAAGCTGACCATCTCATACCCGGAGTCACGGTCCACGCGGTCAATAAAAAAGTCAACGTGGGGCGAGTAGACATATTCCGAAACCATAACGCTGCTCCTCACTGCCGTGGTGCGGGGCACCCGGCGATTGGTTATTGTTGTCTTTTTTAGAATAGCACATTTTTTGCTGTTTTTCAAACTATTTTTATACTATTTTTGAACACTTGGGGGTTCACACATGAAAATCACGCTTGTACGTTCTATGGCGCGCAGCGCAGTGTTTGAGCTGGTCAACTCCGGCTGCTACCGCGCCCCGGCTCCTTATACAGTCTCATTGGACGGCGCCACAGTCTGTGAGGGCGATACGAATGTGTTCTCACTCTATTCGCTGGAGCCGGGCCGCAGCTACACGCTGGCCGTCACCCTTGACGGCGTGACCGATACGCTGGACTTTACCACCGCGGAGGAGAGCTTCTTCGTGGATGCCTCCCGCTACGGCCTCGTCGCCGACGGCGTGACCGACAACACGGCCAAGCTGCAGGCGGCGCTGTCCACCTGCCCCGCGGGCGGCACGGTCTACGTGCCCGCCGGCACCTACCGCACCCAAAGCCTGTTTTTGCAGAGCAGCACGACGCTGTATCTCGAAAAGGGCTGCACGCTGCTGGGCGGCACCAACCGCACTGACTATCCCATTCTGCCCGGTGTTCTCCCCTGCCATAACGAGAAGGACGAGCACTACCTCGGTCTGTGGGAGGGCAACCCGCTGGACAGCTTTGCGGGTCTTATCAACGTCATCAACGCCGAGAACGTGACGATCACCGGCGAGGGCACGATTGACGCCAACGCCCAGAACGGCGACTGGTACCAGAACCCGAAGGAAAAGAATATTGCCTGGCGTCCGCGCCTGTTCTTCACCAGCGGTGCCAAAAACGTCGTGCTGCACGGCGTTCTGGTCTGCAACAGCTATTCCTGGACCATCCACCCGACCTACTCCGAGAATGTGGACATCCTGAACATCCGCATCCGCAACAGCTCCACGAGCCCCAACACCGACGGCATCGACCCCGAGAGCTGCAAGAATGTCAACATCATCGGCAACCATGTACACGTCGGTGACGACTGCATCGCGCTGAAATCCGGTAAGCTGTTCTTAGGCATGAAGCTGCATGTTCCCTGTGAGAACGTTATCATCCGCAACTGCTGCCTGAGCCGCGGCCACGGCGGCCTTGTCATCGGCAGCGAGATGAGCGGCGGCGTCAAGAACGTCACCGTGACCCAGTGCCTGATGGACCATACGGACCGGGGTCTGCGTGTCAAGACCCGCCGCGGGCGCGGCAAGTACGCCATCATCGACGGGCTGGTGTTCCGTGACGTCGTTATGGATGGCGTGCTGGCGCCGTTTGTCATCAACATGTTCTATTTCTGCGACCCCGATGGCCGCAGCGACTATGTGCAGACCCACGAGGCCCTGCCTGTCGACGAGATGACCCCGACACTGGGCACGCTGGAGATGGAAAACATCACGGCCACCGACGCCCAGTACGCAGGCTGCTGGTTCAGCGGCCTGCCCGAGCACCCGATCGAGGGTGTCAAGATGCACAACGTAAAAATCAGCTTTGCACCGAACGCCAAAGCCGGTCAGGCCGCCATGATGTGCGGCGCGAATGCCTCCTGCAAGGTGGGCGTCCATGCCGAGAACGTGCAAAGAATTGAGCTGCACAACGTTGCGATCACCGGCTACGAGGGTGAGCGCCTGCAGCTGACAAACGTAGATAGCTTTGAGGAGGACTGAACCATGACCCATGAAGAGATTCTGACCACGCTGGGCCATTACGTGGACTACCTGATCGCAGGCTCCACCGCCGAGGCACCGCTCTGGAACATCGAGAAGGTCCGCAGCGGCAAGCCCAACAAGTGGAATTACATCGACGGCTGCATGATCACTGCCTGCCTGAGCCTGTACAAGACCACCGGCGACGAGAAGTTTTTGGACTTCTCCAAGAAGTTTCTGGACTACTTTGTCAAGGACAACGGCGTCATTGAGACCTACGACCCCGCCGAGTACAACCTGGACAACGTCAACCAGGGCAAAAACCTGTTTACGCTGTACGACCTGACCGGCAACCAGCGCTACCGCGATGCCATTGAGACGATCCGCGGCCAGCTGGAGACCCAGCCCCGCACGAAGGAGGGCAACTTCTGGCACAAGAAGATCTATCCCAACCAGGTCTGGCTGGACGGCACTTACATGGCCCAGCCCTTCTACATGGAGTATGAGACACGCTGCAACGGGATGCACGGCTGCATTGACAGCTACAAGCAGTTCATGAACATCCAGAAGCACATGAAGGACCCCAAGACCGGCCTGTACTACCACGGCTACGACGAGAGCCGCGAAATGTACTGGGCCAACCCCGTCACCGGCTGCAGCGCCAACTTCTGGCTGCGCGCCATGGGGTGGTTTCTGGTAGCGATGGTGGATGTGCTGGAACGCATGGACGAAATGCTGTACTACGAGTATCGCGCCATCATGTCGATGCTGAAGGACGCCGTGGATGCGATGATCGTATTCCAGGACGCCGAGAGCGGTATGTTCTGGCAGGTCATTGACAAGGCCGGCGTCGAGGGCAACTACCTGGAGACCTCCGGCAGTGCGCTGTTTGCCTACGCGGTGCTCAAGGGCGTACGGCTGGGCTACCTGCCTAAGCGCTATGCCGCCTACGGTGAGAAGGCCTTCTACGGCACCTGTGACCGCCACCTGGGCGTGGGCGCGGACGGTGCGCTGCAGCTGGGCGGGATCTGCCTGGTGGCAGGTCTTGGCGGTGCGACCCGCCGTGACGGCAGCCTGGCCTACTATTTCAGTGAGCCGATCGTGGAAAACGACGCCAAGGGCGTAGGCCCGCTGCTGCTGGCCTACACGGAGATCCTGGCCGCCCAAAAGCAGTAAGGAGGGGTTTGTATGCCGAAATTTATCGTGGGTGCCCGCCTGCATGACTACGGCAAGGGCACGCCCGACGAACTGTTTGCCAAGGTCTCTGCCGACGGGTTTGCCGCCGTACAGCTGGCCTACAAAAAGTGCGTGCCAACAGTCAAGAGCTATGCCGACGTGACCGACGCGCTGGTGGCCGACACTATTGCCGCCGAGAAAGCACACAGCATCCAGGTGGCCGTGCTGGGCACCTATGTGGAGCTTGCTATCAACGATGAGAGTCGCTTGCAGAACGCGGCAGATTTCAAGAGCCAGCTGGCCGTCTGCAAGGCGCTGGGGGCCGGGTGCATTGGCACGGAGACGACCGCCATGTCCAAGCAGCCCGTCGGTACGACCCGCGAGGAAGCCCAGGAACTACTTTGCCGCAGCCTGGCTGAGATTCTGCCCACGGCGGAGGAACTGGGCGTCACGGTGGGCATTGAGCCTGTGACGCTGCACAGCATGAACTCCCCCGCCGCCACGCGGCACATTCTGGACACGATGCGCAGCCCGAACCTGAAAGTCATCTTTGACATGAGCAATCTTGTCAACGCCGAGAACGTGCACGAACAGGCCCGCATCTGGAACGACATGGGTGAGCTGCTGGGCGAGGAAATCGTCGCCGTACACTTCAAAGGCCAGGCGTTTGACGCCGAGGGCGGCCTGCTGCACACGAGCCTGGAAGAAAGCCGCACCGACTACGCCGGGGCCTTCGCCATGCTGCGCCAACTGCCCCAGGCCACCCTGCCGGTGCTGCGCGAAGAGGCCGTACCCGCCCGCGCGGCTAGCGACATTGCATTTATGAAAGGATTCTTTTGATGGCTGACATCCAGAGAAAAACACTGGTAGTGGACGAGGGCGGCACCGGCGATTACCGCACGCTGACCGACGCCGTGGCCGCCTGTGCCGATACACCCAATGAGCCGGTACGGTTCTACATCAAGCACGGCATCTATGAGGAACGGCCCTTTATTGAACTGGCCGACTATATCATCGAGGGCGAGTACCGCAACGCGACCGTACTCACAGCCTCTGTGGGCGGCCGTGACCCCTGGCCGGGCGAGAGTAAGACCGGAACCTTCCGCAGTGAAACGCTGTTTCTGGGCGGCGGCAGGGCCGTTGTGCGCAACCTGACCGTGCAGAACAATGCCGGGGATGGTGCAAAGGCAGGGCAGGCGCTGGCGGTCTACGCCGACGCCAGCCGCGTGCTGATGGAGGACGTGAACCTTTACGGCAACCAGGATACATTGTTCACTGCTCCCCTGCCCCTGAAAGAGCGGGAGGAACACGGCTTCCGCGGCCCGCGGGAAAACGCGCCCCGGCTGGACACCGTGCAGTATTACAAGAACTGCACGATCCGTGGCAACATTGACTTTATCTTCGGCGGCGCGAACGCGGTGTTTGACCGCTGCCGCATTGAGCCGTGGCACCACGCCACCGGCACCTGCTACATCACAGCCCCCAGCACGCCCGCTGGCAAGCCCGGCTACCTGTTTGTGAACTGTACCGTACAGGGCAGCGCCGCGCCCGGCAGCGTCTATCTGGGCCGCCCCTGGCGGGCTGACGCGGCCTGCTACTGGCTGGACTGCGTGTTGAGCGACGAAGTCTGCACCGACGGCTGGGACAACTGGCGTGACCCCGAGAACGAAAAGACTGCCCGCTTCGGCGAGTACGGCTCCACCGGCCCCGGCAGCGCCGCCCAGCGTGCCTTTGGCAGCGTGGACAACGACACCGAGGCCAACGCCCAGCGGGAGATGCTGGCCCGCGTAAGGGCTGAATTTGGGGTAGAATAGCCTGTATAGAAAAAGCGGCAGACCGTGCATAGTCTGCCGCTTTTCTTTATGCCTTCCCCCTTGGGGAAAGGTGGCCCCGCAGGGCCGGATGGGGGGGGTGAGCTTGCGGCTGTATCCCATTCAAAGGTTGCCTGGCGAGCCTGCTCCGCGAACAGCTTCTCCCAAGGGAGAAACCTTATTTAGTTGGCGCTCGTCACGCCGCCCTCGACGACAAGGCTGCTCTCGTAGTCGGTGCCATAGGTGTCAACGAGTGTAGCCTCATAGTCCTTGTGGAAGAAGTTTTCCTCTCCCAGGGCCTTGATCTCGTCGTTGATGGCGTTCAGCAGCGTCTCATTGCCCTTGCTGACGGCCGGGGCGATGGTATCCTGGCTGCCCAGAGAGGGGATGCCAACGGTGTAGCCGGGGTTCTGCTTTGCGAAGGCGATGACCTCGGTGTTATCGTTGGCCCAGGCCACGCCGCCGTTCTCCAGGGCGCTCTTGGCGGTGGCGTAGGAATCGTACTTCTGCAGCGGAATGTCGGGGTAGTTCTGGGTCAGATAGGTCTCGGCGGTGGTGCCGGAAATGACGATCATCTGGTCATCGGCATTCCAGTTGTCCAGCGTGGTGACGACGCTGGAATCCGGGGAGACAACGCCCAGCGCGACATTCATGTAGGGCAGCGCAAAATCCACTTCCTCGGCACGCTCCGGCGTGACGGTGAAGTTTGCCAGGATGACGTCCACCTTGCCTGTCTGCAGGTACTCAATGCGGTTAGCGGCCTCGGTGGAGACGTAGTTGACCTTTACGCCGAGGTCCTCGGCCAGGCGGTTGCCGAAGTAGATGTCGTAGCCCTGATACTCGCCGTTCTCGTCAACGTAGCCGAACGGGTTCTTGTCTGAGAAAACGCCGATGTTGATGGTGCCGTCGGCCTTGATCTCGTCCAGCGTGCGGTAGACAACGCCGTCAGCGGATGCGGTGGAGGCTGCATCGGTGCTGGCGCTTCTGCCGCAGGCGGCCAGGGACAGGCTGAGGGTCGCGGCCAATGCCGCAGCGGTCACTTTGGTAAACTTTTTCATGATGGTACACTCCTTTTAACCTTTATATACTTTCCTCTATGTGCGGCGGGGTGAGAGCACCCCGCCCTACAACGATTTTCACTTCACGCTGTCAAACGTGAAGGTCCGCAAGAACTTCTGGGCGCGCTCGGTCTTGGGGTGGTCGAAGAACTCCTCCGGCGTGCCTTCCTCTACAATTTTGCCGCCGTCCAGGAAGATGACCCGGTCGGCGATCGCGCGAGCAAACTGCATTTCGTGGGTGACAATGATCATCGTGCGGCCCTGCTTCGCAAGATCCAACATGACGTCCAGCACCTCGCGAACCATCTCGGGGTCCAGGGCGGCCGTCACCTCGTCGAACAGCAAAATCTCGGGGTGCATAGCCAGCGCACGGACAATGGCGACGCGCTGCTTCTGGCCGCCGGACAGCTCACGCGGGTAGCTCTTGGCCTTGCCCAGCAGACCTACGCGGTCCAGCAGGGCCTCGGCCTCCTGCTGCACCTCGGCTTTCGGGCGCTTGGCCACCTTTTGGGGGGCCAGCATCACGTTGTCCAGCACAGTCAGGTGCGGGAACAGTTCATAGCTTTGGAACACCATGCCAATGCGCTGCCGCAGGCTGGTAAGTTCCTTGCCGCCGTAGGCAACCGTCTCGTTGCCCAGCCGCACGCGGCCGCTCTTGGTAGGTTCCAGGGCGTTGATGCACCGCAGCAGCGTACTTTTTCCGCAGCCGCTGGGGCCGACGACCACAATGACTTCACCGGGGCGGACAGCCAGGCTGACATCGTCCAGCACGGTATTTTCACCATAGCCTTTGACAAGATGCTCCACAGTCAAAATTGGTTCTGCCATGGTTTTTTACCTCCACTTTTTCTCTAAGTACGATGCCAGCAGGCTGATGGGCCAGCAGGCCAGGAAATACAGCAGGAACACCACCAGGTAGATGCCAAACGCAGCGTTCGGGCTGGACATACGGTTGGCTTCAATAATCTGCTGCGCGACCTTCAACACCTCGACGACACCAATCATCAGCACCAAGCTGGTGGTTTTGATCATGCGGGTGATGAGGTTGATGCTCAGTGGGATCAGGCGGCGCACCGTCTGCGGGATGATGATGTACAGGTAGGTCTGACCCTTCGTCAGGCCCAGCGCCTCGCTGCTCTCGTATTGGTGCTTGGGAATGGAGATCAGCGCCCCGCGCACGAGGTCGCTCATCTCCGCTGTGCCCCACAGCACAAAAACGATGATGGACGCTGTCTCGCCCGAGAGATCCCACCCCCAGGCGCGGGTGGTGCCAAAGAACACAAGGAACAGCAGCACCATCTGCGGCATGATGCGGATGATTTCCAGATACACGCGGAGAATAGCTTTGACGATGGGATTCTTGCCGCTCATCAGCACGCCCAGCAGGATGCCCAGCGGGACGCTAATAACGACGGAAATCAGGCTGATGCGCAGGGCCACCCACAGGCCGCCCAGCAGGCGGGCCGCGTTTTTGCCCTTGAGCAGTACGTTAAGCCCCAAATCCGGCATAGCGCAGCCTCCTTTCCAGCCAACTGCCCAGCAGCGACACCGGCAGCAAAATCAGCAGGTAAAAGACCACCAGCAGGAACAGGCACTCGGTGGTTTTGTAGTACAGGCCGATGAGGTCTTTCGCGGTGAACATCAGATCCATCAGGCTGATGGCGCTGAACACGCTGGTCTCCTTCAGCAGGAAAATGACGTTGGCGACGAACGCCGGCACACTGATGGACATAGCCTGCGGCAGGATAATGTAGCGCATCGTCTGCGCGTGGTCCATGCCCAGGCTCATGGCGCTCTCGGTCTGAATCGGCTCGATGGATTCCAACCCGCTGCGGAACGCCTCCGCCATGTAGCTGCCGCCCAGGAACGCCAGACCCGCAATTCCGCAGATTTCGGCGTTGGTCTTGATGCCGATTTTCGGCAGGCCATAATAGATGAAAAACAGCTGCACCAGCAACGGCGTATTGCGGCTGAGCTCGATGTAGGCCCCCACGATGTAGCGCACCACAGGCACCTTGTAATACTGGACCAGCGCACAGACCAGCCCGACGACTATTGCGATCACGATGCCTGCCAGGCCAAGGCGCAGGGTCAGCCACGCGGCCTTTTTGTACAGTGGCAGGTATTGTGCGATCACATTCCAATCCACGAAAGTCTCCCCTTCCCTATCGGGTCATGAACAAATTTGGGTACAAAAAAATCCGGGCTTTCGTAACGAAAGTTCCCGGACAAAGGTCAGGTTCAACACATAGGAGTGCTGGTGCGCCCCATAGACCATGCCCGGTGACAGTACATACGACAACAACACATAGCAGACATGGCAGCGTTCCCCTTTCTGGTATTTGGTTTGCATTTGTTCAAACCCGATGCCTGTATAATATACCTATTTACCCAGAATGTCAATAGGTTTATAGGATTTATTTGACTTCTTCCGCAAAAAAATCCCTCTGCGTTTGTGGATGGTGCACAAACGCAGAGGGATGTGTTCTATTGCAGGGAGGGAGCTTGTCCCCTCTGCGGTGCGTCGAGGACGCCGCCCCCTACAAACATCGGTTTCCAATACAAAAAAGGGCGCTGCCCTTACGGACAGCGCCCTTAGTATTGCTTTTCAGAGCAAGAAATTACTTCTCGATCTTGGAAACAACGCCGGAACCAACGGTGTGGCCGCCCTCGCGGATAGCGAAACGCAGGCCCTCTTCCATGGCGACGGGGGTGATCAGCTCAACGTGCATATCGACGTTGTCGCCGGGCATGCACATCTCAGTGCCCTCGGGCAGGGTGATGATGCCGGTAACGTCGGTGGTGCGGAAGTAGAACTGAGGACGATAGTTGTTGAAGAACGGGGTGTGACGGCCGCCCTCTTCCTTCTTCAGGACGTAAACGTGGCCGTCGAAGGTGGTGTGGGGATGAACAGAGCCGGGCTGGCACAGGCACTGGCCACGCTCGATCTGGTCACGGTCAACGCCACGCAGCAGGGCGCCGATGTTATCGCCAGCCTGAGCGAACTCCAGGCTCTTGCGGAACATCTCCAGGCCGGTGATGGTGGTGGTCATCTTCTCTTCCTTGATACCGACGATCTCCATCTGGTCGCCGACGTGGGCAGTACCACGCTCGACACGACCGGTGGCGACGGTGCCACGGCCAGAAATGGTCATGACGTCCTCAACGGGCATCAGGAAGGGCTTGTCAGCAGCACGATCAGGAGTGGGGATGTAGCTGTCAACAGCGTCCATCAGCTCCCAAATGCACTTGTACTCGGGGGCGTTGGGATCGGTGCTGGTGGACTCCAGAGCCTTCAGAGCAGAACCACGGATGATGGGGGTGTTGTCGCCATCGAAGTCGTACTCGCTCAGCAGCTCACGGATCTCCATCTCGACCAGATCCAGCAGCTCTTCGTCGTCGAC
>ERZ773131.3059-NODE-3059-length-10046-cov-4.237414_pt1 | contig 10046 bp, 10 predicted proteins | sample MGYA00511082_ERZ773131 | MGnify/ENA primary metagenome ERZ773131 (study PRJEB29015, sample SAMEA2737813) | human gut metagenome | biome: human gut; feature: human-associated habitat; material: faeces | place: China | collected 2012 ...
TGCATACATATCAGTTTCTGAAGATTAGAGGTAATTCCCTGTGAGTAAATGTTACTTGGGAATTTTTTTATATGATCTAGTTCATTGTCTTCATCATTGTTTCTAAGCAAACTGGCTATATTGTTGCTATTTCCATGGTCTTGGCTTTGTCCCCTAAAGTACAATCTGGCAGCATTTCCTTGACCGTCAATGAAAGCACTATATCTGTTTGAATTACGATATACAGCAAGCAGTTCCTTTAAGACTTGATCTACTTGTTTAACAGACTTAATTTCCAAAATTAATTCCCCCAATAACATTAGCAAAATCAATCGAACATTCTATGTTATCAGCATAACCTCAGTCAAGATGAAGTACACTACTGATTTAAAAATGTGTTTCTAAAAGAATTATATCTCTGTATAATGGATCAAGTAGAGAAGTTGAGGCGGTGGCTATTTCCGATCGGAGGTGGTGCTTATGGTGTTAAACCTTTAAAGCCCATAAATCCTAACGAAAGGAGTAGCCTAAGTGTCCGTTTCGGACGCTTTACAATTAATGCTAGCTTTCGGTACATTTATCGTGACCTTGATTGCATTAATTGTTGAGCTGATCAAAAGTCAGCAAAAAAAATAATCCGTCTTAGCTTTTGGCAGGGCTAACGGATTATTTAATCTATTATTAAACTTTGCCACCGTCTTAAACGGCTCTACATGGGAAGCCCTGTTCTAGCGGGGCTTCCTTTTTCTGTTTACATTATAGCATGGCTATAACGGACTTGCGACTATTTTAAGTGTAGTTTCTCAAAGGCTAGAGAAACTATTGTTCGTTCTTGAAAATATGTAGGAGCAACGGCCTAAGAACCATATATAGTGGTATAATACGTGATGAAAAACTATATGTAGTGTTTAGAAGGTGCAATTCTTGGTTCAAGAGAAACACAACAAACTATTGAGCGCAATAATTTCGATTGGTCTTTTAAGCTTTTTAGGAATAGTGGTTGAAACAGCGTTAAACATAACCTTCCCACAATTAACAACGTATTTTTCTATACCTATCAGTCAAGTTCAATGGTTGACTACTGGATACATGTTAGTCTCAACTAGTTTGATTCCATTTGGTTCATTCTTTTTAAAACGATTTCGAGTGGTAACCTTATTTAGAATCTCGTGTTTAAGCTTTTTAGTCGGTACGTTGATTGCCAGCTTTTCCAACAGCTTTAATTTAGTTTTGCTAGGTCGCTTATGTCAGGGCATTGCTGATGGAATCGCGTTACCGTTGATGTTTGCTGTCATACTAGATCAAGTGCCAAAGAAAAAAGTTGGCACTTTTATGGGGCTAGGTAGCTTAGTTATTGCCTTTGCACCAGCAGTGGGTCCCATATATGGTGGCATAATTCAGGACACATTCAATTGGCATTTTCTATTTATAATTTTAATACCAATTATTATGGTTACCTGGCTGCTTGGTGAGCTTAGCATTGAACAAAGTTCACCGGTTCATTACGTTCCCTTTGATGTCCGTGGGGGCATTTTCTTGGCCATTTTTTTGACAACGACGTTGATGTTTATTGTTAACTTGACTGCTAACAGTAGCTCTTTTAAATTGTATTTATTTTTACTAGGAACAGCTTTTTTTAGTGGCTTACTTTTCCTTCTTAATGAGAAGCATAAGAGCCATAAATTATTGGAATTAAGTCTCTTTAAAAACAACCGCTTTTTGCAATTGTTAAGTGCCTTTTTTCTATTGCAATTCAGTTCTTTGAGTATGTCATACTTAATCCCCAATGTGCTACAAATCCTTTTTGCCCAGTCACCTGGCTTGGTAGGGTTTCTAATTGCTCCTGCCGCTGTGATTGATGCAGTACTATCGGTGGTTGCTGGTATTATTTACGATAAAACTGCACCCCGCTTACCCATTATAAGCGGCTGTACAATCATTGGGCTGACCTTTTTGGGTGCCAACCTATTTACACCAAGTATTGGCGGGCTGGTTTTAATATATATGCTTTTTATGGTGGGATTGAGCTTTAGCTACAGTAACATCATGACCTATAGTTTGTCTCAATTACCTGCTGGGTTAGTAAATGATGGTAATTCGATTTATATGACGGTTCAAGCTTATTCAGGAGCAGTTGGAATTGCAATATCGTCCTCTATTGTTTCTTTATTGCAGAAACAACAAGGAAGTGTAATTTCAGGGACAAAATGGGGGTTATCAATCAATTTCTTGATTTTGCTTTTGGTTGCCATATTCACGCTTTCCCTATGCCTGATAGCTTTACGAAATAAAGTAATTAAAGGAGATAAAGAGTAATGAGTTTAGATGATATAAAATCATTTTCTAAAGAAAATATGGCCTTTGATCCAACTGGGCATGATTTTCTTCATGCCCAAAGAGTGGCTAAGTTAGCTCAAAAAATATATACAGAAGATTTTAAAAAAGATGAAACTGATATTGGTCTGTATGTTGTGAAAGCAGCTAGCTATTTGCATGACACCATAGACGAAAAAGTCACTGCAGATAAAAAGAATAGACTGAGAGAAGTACGAATTATACTTAGCCATGAGAATATTGCAACTCCGGCTAGAGAAGACATTTTAGATATTATCCAACATATGTCATATTCTGACAACATTGAACACCATTACCAGCTTTCTAACGAAGGTAAATGTGTTCAGGACGCTGATAGACTTGATGCACTAGGTGCAATCGGCATAGCACGTGCATTTGCTTACGGCGGGCACGCTGGACAGGAAATATACGATCCCAAAATATCAGTGAAGGAAATCAAAACACACGATGATTATCGCCATCACAAAAGTACAACCATCAATCACTTTTATGAAAAGCTACTGAAATTAGCAAGTTCAATGAATACCAGAACGGGAAAGCAAGAAGCCAGTCGTCGAACAAAGTATATGCGTGATTTCTTATCTGAATTCCAAATGGAAACAGGTGTAAAAGATGAGACATAATGAGTATCTATTAGATAAATCGTATTTCGAAAAAGTCGCTGCGCTTTTTAATAAAGGACAGTCTGATCCCCAAAAAATCCTTGTCGTAGAGCACGCCGTGATTAACAGTTTGGATTTTATAGACTATTTATGTGAACACTACGAAGTGTACTTTATACCCAAGCCCAAAAGTATTGATCGTAAAGTCCTTAAACATTTATCAAAGACTTGTACAATATTAGATGTTTCTAGGAAAGAATTAGCAGGCGTTGATACACCTAACTTGATAAAGAAAATTGTCGGACAGGACACGTTTGCAATTATTGATATTGGTGGGTATTTTGTACCAAGATTAAGTGACATTCAGAAACAGTTTAAAGGTCAATTGGTTAAAATAATCGAGGATACGGAAAATGGCTACCAAAAGTATGAAGATAAGCTGTCCAATAATTCAATATCAGTCCCAATACTATCAGTGGCAAGAAGTTCTTTAAAAATTGAGGAAGATTTTTTGGTTGGACATGAGATTGTAGTCAAATCCGAAATCTTTTTAGCAGATTATGGAACGACGCTTTTAGGCAAGAAAGTACTAGTTATTGGCTATGGTAAAGTTGGCTCCAGTATAGCGGGTAATTTAAGAAAACGTGGTGCAATAGTCATAGTTGCTGATAAAAGGGCAATACGATTAGCTAACGCATTAGCCCATGGGTACCAAATAACTAATGATATATATACTGAGCTAATTGACGTTGATATTGTGTATATAGCTAATGGAGAGAAGTCTATTGATACTCTTCAACTAAAAAAATTGGATTTGAAACATACTTTATATAGCTTTTCTGTAACTTCAGCGGACGATACTTTTAAAAATAGTCAAATGATCAACAAATTACCCCACTATGGACACAATGGTGGGTATAAAATTTTAAAAACTAAAAGCAATAGGACTGTTATTCTAGCAAATTCAGGGAACGCAATTAATTTCACATACTCTATATCAACATTAGCTTCCTACGTCCAATTAACACAGGCTGAAATGGCAGTTATACTACAAAAAGACATTTCAGGTGAAGAAAATCAGGGAATTGTTGAATTAAATGAAAACGACAGAGAAAAAATTGCTAAAGAATGGTTGGCAGAGATATTTGAAGTTGTTAAAAGTTGAATTAAATAAAAAAGCTTAAAGAATTATACAAATAAGCTCTGGTTGCTACCGACAAAGAGATTTTAAGCTGTTTTTAGTTGCTGCTAAACTTTGATCGTAGTATTAAACAAAAATACCTTATTAAGCGCAACTTTCACTGAAACAGTTGATAAAAATATTAAGATGAAATTTGGTTCCCTTGTCAAAGTTTCTGTATAATAGATTAAGCAGGAAGTTTTAAGGGCGGTGGCTGTCTTTTCCCTTGCGAGGTGAGGCCCATGGGAACATGGAATAATCTTCAGGAAGGTTTCACAGTCAATGAGCGTCTTCCAGACACTCTCGTTGATGTTGCTGTTTGGCACGTTTTTAATCGCGCTACTCAGCTATATCGACAAGCACCACAAATAAAAAAAGCCGCCCTGTGTAACTTTGGTAGAGGTCACAGGACGAGCTAAAATCGTTTATTAAATTTCTGCCACCGCCTTTGAAGCGGCTTGCATGGGAAGTCTTGTTAGCGCAAGGCTTCCCTTTTCTATTACATTATAGCATGACCTTTAAAAACTGGCCAACGTTTTAGACTTTGATCAAGTTCGGATTCGGGTTGTTTGATCTCCGGATTCTGTTCAGCAAATGCTTGCAGTTGTTTTTGAGTTCGATTGCTGATTTCCTGTTGTACATCATTTAACTGGTTCTTAAACTGCACTTTTTGTTGTGGACTAGTTGCTCGCTGAACTTGTTGGTTCAAGCCTTGATAAGGCTGATTTAGTGCCTGGGTTAACGTAACTAATAATGTTAATGAATCTGAGATTAGTCTGAGATCTTCAGTGTTATTCTTATTTTTAGTCGGTACCCTAGTTGCTTGGATTAACTTTGTAACGATTTATTTGAAGCACAAAAAGGACTGATTATATGGGTAATTCAAATTAATAACATTAAAATACCCCCCCAACATCTACACTATAGATATTGAAGGTTATTTTAACAATGTTCTTTGAGGGGTTGTTTGTAAAATGGACCCCGAAACTCGATTTTACTTTCTATGCTTAATAAATGGCAGTAAGACAAGTTGGATCAAGACGATAAAAATAAAGGAAACCACTAGCACAATAAAAGTAGCTAATTTAGTGGCTGGCATTTGACTGGTTTCAGCACCATCAACTTCTCTGATAAAAGTCACAAAATTTAATATACTGAAAATGACTAGTCAAACAAGATTGCTTAACCACCCAACCTTTTTAAGATAATCACGTAAAGTATTTTTGATTAACGAAGTATTTAGAGACGCTTTCACTTCAGTAATTGATCTTAACTTGTTCGTTCTCCTACCGCTAAAATTCGTATAGGTGTTCCATTGGCCCCATTACATGGATTGATTACATTCTGCAATTATCTGTCACAACAGGTATCAATTATTATCCAGCACCTTATCTTTATAATAATCAAACCAAGTCACCTTGCCCGTAATAATCGCCGTTTGCCCAATCATCCCGTAGCGTAGTAACTGTGCCTGATCGGCTGTAATCGGAACGGCCGCTGTCACTTCATAAAAAGTCGCTTTACTCTCCTCGACTGGTGAGACCCCAATCTTTGTGACCACACCGTCCAAAATAATTGGCTTCGGTACGTTCCGCGTGACTTTGAATCTAATGGTTTGCTTGACTTTAACGGAAGAAATATCCGCCGTCGAAATATATAGCTTAACGTTCACTCGCCGTTGTTGCTTGATTATCGGTAAAATTTTAGCGATTTCAGCTCCTGAACTAACGTACTTTGCACCACGGTAATTGTCTGCAACGTGTAGGACGCCGGCTTTGGTTGCCTTGATCGTGTAAGATTTTGATTGTGTCGTTAAGCTATCAATATCTGCTTTCACGGTCCGTAAATCTTGCTCGGCTTTCATTCGTTTCTCAGCGACTTCGCTTAACTGATCATTCTTTAACATGGCTAATTTGGTATTGTTAGTCTCAACACTGTACTTCGTATCATCAAAGTCTTGTAATTCTTCTAACTGCACTTTAGCTGAGGACAACGAATCCTGAAGCGTATCTATCTGCTGTTGAATGTCTGCTAACGTTGCAGATTTAACTTCTTTTTTATCGTTTGCGTTGTTGGCCTCCTTTGACTTAGCGACATACTCATTAAAAACAGACCCATACTTGGCACTATTGGCATACTTGCTACCATTAGCCACCGCATTGTATAAGGCTTTATAAGCATCCAGATTGGTCTTAGTATTTGATACCACTTGTTGCGCGGTCTTCGTTAGCGTGGCTTTCTTAGTACTAGCAGCGCTCGATTTCGCTGCCAACATTTGATTCTCCGTTAAATAGATTTGACGCTGTTTTAAATAACTTTGCAATAGTTCTCGGTACCCAAATTCATCGGTCGTTGGAAAAACATCACTGTCAGTATTGATGCCATCTTTAAAATGATCCAAGGCTGTCACTTGGCGTTGCAATTGCCGTTTGCTGACATTATCTTCGCGTAATTTATTGCGATTAAAAACGTTAGTATAAACTAATAGATTTTGGCCCTTCTTCACTCGCGCACCTTCGACTAAATAATTCTTTTTGATGGCACTATTAACAGTCGCTTGAATCACCGGAACCGTTCCGATCGGTTGAACAGTTCCAGTACCATTAATAACAATCTCGCGCTTAGCTACGAGTGAAAACAGAATCGTACCAATTAACAATAGCGTCACTGGAATAATTAGTAATGTTGAAAAATTTTGAAACCGAATCCCGTAAAACTCGCCACTTTCGAGCAGGTCTTTTCTCATTATTCAGTTTCCCCCTCAGCTATTGATCAAGTCGTAATAGTAACCATGTTCATTCAACAATGCCGCATGGGTCCCCTCTTCAGCGACCCGACCATCATGCAGAACGATGATATGATTCGTCCGCTTTGCAATCGACAACCGGTGGGCAATAAAAATAATCGTCTTGTCAGTCATTGCCACTAAATTATCGATTAATTGTTTTTCAGTAATTGCATCCAGTCCACTCGTCGACTCATCAAATATCAAGACTTGAGCGGGTGATAATAACGCTCTCGCAATCGTTAATCGTTGTCGCTGACCACCTGATAGTGTATTACCATTCTCATCTAGCTTAGTTTGGTATTGCATGGCCATTTTATTAATATCCGTATCAATTAACGCCAATTGGCAAGCCTTCGCAATATCTTTCTCAGTAATACCGCTGCGATTACCTAATCTTAAATTTTCTTCAATGGTCGCTGAAAAGATGTATGGTTCCTGCGGGATGTAGTTAATATGGGTCCGCAATGTATGCTTATCGATGTTCTTAACGTTGAAGCCGTTCAATATGACATCACCACTATTTGGTTGATAAAAATCAATAAGCAATTTAACTAACGTGGACTTGCCAGAGCCACTCATCCCCACAATTGCAACCTTATCATGTTGTCGAATCGTCAAATTAACATCATCTAAGACATTTTCACCGTAACCATAACGATAGCTGACCCCTTGTAACTTAATATCACCATTTAATTGACTTTCATTATGAATTGGCCGTGACGCCTCAAATTCACTAGCGACCAAATACACTTCATTTAACCGGTTGTTAGCGACCTTAGCGCTTTGAAGCTTAGTCTGCAAATTAATAATATTCTGTAGTGGATTAACAAAATAGGCTAATAAAGCATTATATGTCATGAGCTCCCCAACTGATAACTGATTATGAATGACGAGATTGGCGCCCACCCATAGAACAACAACTTCTAAGACTAACTGTATAAACAGTTTTAATGCCTGTTGCAAAGTATCCGCTTTAAGATAGGCCAAACTCTTACGTAGATAATCAACAAATTCTGAATCAATTTTCTGATAACGTTCCGTCTCACCATTCAGCGCCTTAACAGTTTCAATCCCATGAAGATCCTCAATAATGGCTGAACTCAAAATAGCATTGCTTTCCATTTCCTTTTGATTCAATCGTTCAAAGGATTTATTAAAGGCTAAGATGACAACCGCGTAGATTGGCAACGAGAGTAACGTAATCCAAAAAAGTGTCATATTCTGGATTACCAAGATTGCCCCCATAATAATAACGATGCTGACATCTAAAAACAGCGAAACAATTGTGCTAGCTAATGCATCAATAATCTTACTGGCATCCGTAAACCTTGAAACAATTTCCCCCGTCCGCCGAGTGGCAAAAAAACTCATTGGCAATTCAAAGACGTGCCGAATATAGCCTAAAATAATTTCAATCGAAAGTCGTTGACCTAAAACCGCCAATAAAAAATTCTGGGCATAAGTAAAGATGGCCTGAAAGGTATAAAAAACGATTAGACCAATTGCCACCACTGCCAATGTACTGTGCATATTATTGGGAATATAAGTATCAATCACCGCTTGTAAGAAATAAGACCCACAGATACTAATAATCGTGATTAAAACTGCAGCAAGCACAATATTAATAACCAGTCGGCGCTGCTTTAATAAGCTTGGAATAAATCCCCATAGTGAGCCCTTATCTTGCTTAACTGGCTTATATTCCGACTTCGGTGCAAAGAAAAGGGCAACTCCGGACCATTCGCTTTCAAACCGTTCCTTTGACATACTGATAACCGCAACTGTTGGGTCCGGATCAGCAATCACGACATGCGTTTTCGAGGTTTTTACAACAACATAAAAATGCTGTAGATCCCCATTTTTGGTAACATGCACAATAAATGGCAATGGTAAATCTTGGACCTCGAAAAGACTCATATCTGCTTGAATTGCTTTGGTTTCAAAACCTAACTTTTTGGCAGTTTTTACTAATCCTAATGCCGTAGTCCCTTCTAAACTCGTTTTAGCAATATTTCTTAGATAGGCCAATGATGTTGTCGAACCATAATTTTTCAAAATCATTGCTAAAGCTGCGACCCCACAGTCCATCTCGTCAACTTGCGCAACATAGTTTCTCCAATGCATACTTGTACTCCCCTCACCAATTATTAAGTATCGGTATCTATTTAATTATGGGCTAACAAATGTTATCGTATGCCAACTATCTATTAACGTACATAATTTTATGATAAATGTCCTCATCAGGCTTAACGGTTAAACATCAACTAGCTAACATTGGTATTTGACGTTAAGAGAACGTTTTTTTACTTTTATAATTTTTTCAACAATCTGGTAAAAAAATAAATTAAACTAAATTTGTTCCAAATAACATCATACAAGGGGGATTATTTATGCTACAGTTTGAGAAGTTACAATATTCCAGGTTGCCGCAAAAAAAGCTTGCCAAAATATCTGGTGGTTTTAATCGGGGCGGTTATAACTTTGGTAAAAGTGTTCGACATGTTGTTGATGCAATTGGTTCAGTTGCAGGCATTCGTGGTATTTTGAAAAGTATTCGTTAATTTTCTTGGGGGAGATCAACAATTATGAAAAAATTTCTAGTTTTGCGTGACCGTGAATTAAATGCTATTTCAGGTGGCGTTTTCCATGCCTATAGCGCGCGTGGCGTTCGGAATAATTATAAAAGTGCTGTTGGGCCTGCCGATTGGGTCATTAGCGCTGTCCGAGGATTCATCCACGGATAGTTCAAGCCATCAAGTTTAAGCACTATAAGAAAGCACTCGATTTATGACTGGGCCTGCAGTGCTCAGCCTTTTTAGTTTATATGGGGGGAATTTTAACTATGCCATTAATAAAAGTAATAATCACAGCCATTTACTACCTAATAGTGCTCTTTTTAATGAATCCTTTGACTGATATTATGGGAATAAAAGACGGACCCTTTCAATTCATGTTAACTGAATCTATTATATTAATCGCGGTAATCATTCTGAATAGACGATATGTTAAGCAACCTATCCACTGGCTACCCGTTAATATCATGTCAATATTAAGGAAGAATAGTCTGCCTTTGAGCCTAGCAATAATATTTCTACTTATTTTCTTTCGAAACCACATGTATCAATTTTTAATCTCATTATTA
>ERZ773131.3066-NODE-3066-length-10033-cov-2.118561_pt1 | contig 10033 bp, 9 predicted proteins | sample MGYA00511082_ERZ773131 | MGnify/ENA primary metagenome ERZ773131 (study PRJEB29015, sample SAMEA2737813) | human gut metagenome | biome: human gut; feature: human-associated habitat; material: faeces | place: China | collected 2012 ...
TTTCAATAATCGTAACACCCTTTGCATGTGTCCCCAAAAGCATAATATTTTCAGTTGCACCTACACTAGGAAAAGGTAATTTTATTTTTGTTCCCTGTAAATTTCTTACTTTACAATATATACCCTTGCTACTTTCTGCTATTTCTACGCCCATTTTTTCAACAGCCTTTAAATGAATATCAATAGGTCTGCTACCTAAAGAACAGCCTCCCGGATATGGTATAGTTACCTCTCCGGCTGATGCCAACATTCCACCCATAAGAAGTATTGAAGAACGCATTTTGCTACAAAGTTCCGTAGGGAGAACAGTATTTACTATGCCACTATTTATAATATTCATTTTGTCATTTTCTATTGTTATATTCATTCCCAAATTTTCAAGTATTTCAACAGTATAAGACACATCACTTAAATTGGGTACATTCTTTAAAACTGCATTTTTAGTCATTAATGTACCGGCAAGTATAGGAAGTACAGCATTTTTTGCACCACTTATCTTTACCTGACCTGAAAGCCTTTCGCCTCCACAGATAACATACCTATCCATACTGTCCTCCAAAAATCTATATATTTATATTATGTCGCTTTTTTAATTGTGTTACTGACAGTAATGTGTTAAAATTGCCATTGTATGGAGGTGTACTATGAAAGCTGTAATTTTTGATTTAGACGGAACACTTGTTAATTCTCTTGAGGATTTAATGGATAGCACTAACTATGCTATGTCAAAAGTTGGTGTTAAACAGATAAATATTGAACAAACCAGACAATATGTTGGAAATGGTGCTGATATGCTCGTAAAAAGAGCATTAGGTAGTGAAAATCAAGATAAATTTGAAAAGGCAATTTCTATTTTCAGAGAATACTATAAAGACAATATGTGCAACAAAACTAAGCCTTATAATGGTATTTCAGAAGTTTTAGATACTCTTAACAAAAAGGGCTATGTATGTGGAGTTGTATCAAATAAGCCTGATTTTGCTACTAAGGATATGGTGAAAAAATTATTTGGAGATAAAATTCAAATAGCTATAGGTGCTGATACAACTAAAAGACCTAAAAAGCCTGCCCCTGACGGTGTATTCCTTGCCCTTGATACATTGAAAATAGATAGAAAAAATGCTGTTTATGTTGGAGATAGTGAGGTTGATGTAGCTACAGGTAAAAATTCAAATTTACCTGTTATTGGTGTTCTTTGGGGATTTAGAACAATAGCTGATTTAGATGGTGCTGATATAATAATTGACTCCCCTACTGACATTGTAACTGCTGTAGAAAAACTTTTATAAAAGAACTTTTATTGACATTTATATTTATTTATATTAATGTTCTATATGCTAGTCTATTATTTGATGATTTATTCATCTATATGCCTCCTATGCTTTTATGGTATGTAAGTCGAATCACTACCATTTTAGCCTAGGAGGTTTTCTATATAACTTTCATCTGAATATATTTTTATCATTTATTTAGATTTCTTTCCAATATTCTTTCTCCCACATATAAATCCTCAGGAGTTGTTATTTTAATATTGTCGTAGCTACCCTCAACCATTTTTATTTTCTGACCTGTTCTCTCTACAAGCATAGAATCATCAGTACCTAAATAGTTGTCTTCCTTTGCCTTTTCATAGGCCTTTTTTATAACATCATATTTAAAACATTGTGGTGTCTGTGCGTGCCACAATAATTTTCTGTTTGGAGTATCAACTACAAAGCCATTTTCATCACAAATTTTTATAGTATCCTTTGCAAAAACACCTAATACACAAGCACCATATTTTGCTGTATCCTCAGCCAAAACTTCAATACTATTTTCATCAATAAAAGGTCTTACACCATCGTGAATCATAACTATATCACAATTATCAGATACATTATTTAAGCCATTTTCAACAGAATACTGTCTTTCACTTCCACCCTCAACAACAGCCTTTATTTTTGTAAAACCATATCTATCAATAATTTCACTTTTTACATACTCTATTTCGTCTTTTCCTGTAACCAATATTATTTCATTTACAACAGGACTTTCTTCAAACACTTCAACGGTATAACTTAATATACTTCTGCCCTTTAAGTCTAAATATTGTTTAGCAATAGCACTTTTCATTCTCTTTCCACTACCTGCTGCTACAATAATAACACTTACATTCATTGTATCACCTCCAATGACATTTTATCACTAAATAATATAAAAATCTATATTGAAGTTTTACACACCTTAGCCTATAATAAAATTAAAAGGAGGGGTAACTATGGATTTTGTAGATTTAATTATCAAAAAGCGTGACAATAAAAAACTTTCTAAAGATGAAATAAACTATTTTATAAAAGGTGTAACTGACGGCACAATCCCAGATTACCAAATTTCATCAATGCTTATGGCTATTTATCTCAATGGCATGGATATTGAAGAAACTTCACAACTTACAATGGCTATGACCAATTCAGGCAAAACATTGGATTTAAGTTCTATAAAAGGCATAAAAGTAGATAAACATAGTACCGGTGGCGTTGGAGATACTACTACCCTTGTACTTGCCCCTTTGACAGCCTCTCTTGGTCTGCCAGTAATAAAAATGAGTGGCCGAGGTTTAGGACATACTGGTGGCACATTGGATAAGTTAGACTCTATACCAAACTTTAATGTATCACTTTCAGAAAAACAGGCATTTTTACAGGTTGAAAAAAATGGCATAGCACTTATGAGCCAAACTTCTGACCTTGCACCAGCTGATAAATCCCTTTATGCTCTCAGAGATGTAACAGGAACAGTTGAAAATATATCCCTTATTGCATCTAGTATAATGAGTAAAAAACTGGCTGCCGGCAGTGACGCTATAGTTCTTGATGTTAAATTTGGTAACGGTGCTTTTATGAAAAATATTGACGATGCCGAAAAACTTGCTACTACAATGATTGGCATAGGAAAGCATTTGGGCAAAAACATAACAGCGTTTTTGACAAATATGAATGAGCCTTTAGGTATGCACATTGGCAACAGCCTTGAAGTCATAGAAGCTATAGAAATTCTAAAAGGCAATATAGACGGTGCATTAAAAGATGTTTCCCTTGCTTTAGGTAGCGAAATGCTTGTATTAGGTGGTATTTTTGAAAATGCTGAAATGGCACACAAGGCATTAGAGGAAAATATAAATAACCATAAGGGTTTGGAAAAATTCAGAGAATTAATAACATTACAGGGTGGAAATCCTAATGTTATTGATGATTATTCACTTTTCCAACAGCCTAAAGAAAGCCTTGAATTAAGAGCCGAAAAAGACGGTTATATTTATCATATAGATACAGACAATATAGGCAGAGCGTCTGTTGCTACAGGTGCTGGCAGGTTAACAAAAACAGATAAAATAGACTATAGTGCCGGTATAATTATGAAAAAAAGACTTGGAGATACTGTTAAAAGTGGCGAAGTTATAGCAATTGTATATTCTTCAACCGCTGAAAAATGTAAAAAAGCAAGTGAAATAATAAAGCAGGCTGTTGTTATTGGCGAAAAGCCTGAAAAACAACCTTTAATCTATAAAATTATTAAATAAGGAGGGGTATATATGAAAAGAGCAATAATAATTGTATTAGACGCTGTAGGCATTGGAGAATTACCTGACGCTGATAAATATGGCGACAAAGGCAGTAACACTCTTATGCATGTTAAAGAAGCACTTCCGGCACTTAATTTAAAAAATATGTGTAATTTGGGATTAGGACTTATTGACGGCGACAATGTATATGAAAAAGTAAATAACCCAAAGGGTATCTATGGGAAAATGGCTGAACATTCTGCCGGCAAAGATACTACAACTGGTCATTGGGAAATAAGCGGTATATGGATTGATAAGCCTTTCCCCACTTATCCAAAGGGATTTCCAAAAGAAATTATTGAAGAATTTGAAAGTAAAATAGGTAGAAAGGTTTTAGGCAACTGTGTAGCATCTGGTACAGTAATTATACAAGAATTAGGCGATGAGCATATGAAAACAGGCTACCCTATTGTATACACTTCAGCCGATAGTGTTTTCCAGATTGCTTGCCACGAGGATATTATACCTATTGAAGAACAGTATCGCTACTGCGAAATAGCAAGAGAAATTTTACAGGGAGATAATGGTGTAGGTAGAGTTATAGCCAGACCTTTTATAAGCTCAAATGGTCACTATACAAGAACTGAAAGAAGAAAGGATTTTTCACTTCCACCTATTGCCCCTACACTTTTGGATTATGTTTCTGATGCTGGTCTTACAGTTTCTGCTGTAGGTAAAATTGAAGATATTTTCTGCAACAGAGGTATAACTCAGTCTGTTCATACTCATACAAATGCTGAAGGCATAAAACAGACCATAAAATATATTGAAAATGCTCCAGACGGTCTTATATTTACAAATTTAGTAGATACAGATATGCTCTATGGTCATAGAAATGATGTAGAGGGATTTGGAAAATCACTTCAATATTTTGATGATAATCTCCCTAGAATTATTAATGCTATGAGCGACGATGACATACTTTTTATTACTGCTGACCATGGCTGCGACCCAACAACACCATCAACTGACCATTCAAGAGAATATGTTTTCCTCCTGGGCTATGGAAAAAATATTAAGCCTCATAACATAGGCATAAGAAAGACATATGCAGATTTGGCAAAAACTATTGCAAATTATTTTAATATTGAAAATGATTTACATGGAGAAAAATTTGATTTATAGAATAATTCAGAACAAATTACAACATTAATTTGCGGCTTGCATAGCAAGCCACCGGATTTATCTTTCCGTTTCATAGAAAAATAGCTGCCCTTTTTAGGACAGCTATTTATATTTATCTAAATATTTTCAACCCTTTTATTTAACAGTTTCAACTTCTTCTTTTTTTACTTCTCTATTACAAAGATTTGCGTAAATTGTACCTGATATATTGTGCCATACACTAAAAATTGCACCAGGTAATGTAGCAAGTGGATTTGATGCAAAATTAGCTGTAGCCATAGATATAGCCAAACCACTATTCTGCATACCTACCTCAATAGCAACGGCTGTAGTCTTTGGCTTATCCAAATGTGCCATTTTGCCAACAGCAGTACCAGCTAAAAGACCTATACCATTATGTATCATAACAACAACAAATGTTAAAGCTCCACATGTCATAATTTTTTCTGCGTTTGCCCCTACAATACCAGAAATTATCATAACTATAGAAACAATAGAAACCAAAGGCAATACATCTCTAATGCTGTCAATCTGCTTAGGGAAAAGTCTGTAAAGTAATATACCTGCTAAAACAGGAATTAATACAACCTTAACAGCTGAAAGCATCATGGCATATATAGAAACTTCAACCCAAGAACCGGCAAGAACATATACTAAAACCGGTGTACAAAGAGGTGCAAGTATTGTAGAAACTATTGTCATACCTACTGAAAGGGCTACATCACCCTTTGCAATATAAGTTATAACATTACTTGCTGTACCTCCTGGGCAACAACCTACAAGTATTACACCAAGAGCCAAATCTGTAGGCAACTGGAATACTTTAGCCAATACATAGGCTGAAAGTGGCATAATTGTATACTGTAACACAAAGCCTAAAGCTAACTCCTTTGGTCTTGTAAACACGACCTTGAAATCCTGAGTTTTTATGGTTAAGCCCATACCGAACATAGCTACACCAAGAAAAATAGCTGTGTAATTTGTTGCCCAAGAAAAACCGTTTGGTTTAAAGAATGCAATAATCGAAAATAAAATAATCAATATTGCTACATTTGAGGATAAAAATCCACTTATACTTTTTAATTTACTCATTTCTGTTCTCCTTCTCATTACTGAAAAAGAGCCGAAATACCATAAACAGCTCTTTTTCAGAGTTGTATTATAGTATTATTTTAAATCAGATAATTTTCCATGCTTTTCATAACGAGTAATACGAGAAATTGTATTATCGTCATTTACAAAAACAACCTTTGGCTTTTGCGGTATGCTTGCAAGCCAGGAAAGGAGCATATTTTTGTCTGCGTGGCCGCTTATGCCCTGCATTTTTTCAATATTTGCGTTGATTTGCACTTCTTCGCCGAAAAGATTAACCTTATTGGCACCTTCAATAATCTTTCTGCCAAGTGTTCCTTCGGCTTGATATCCTACGAATAAAACAGTACATTCCTCTCGCCATAAATTATGCTTTAAATGGTGCCTGATTCGTCCTGCTTCGCACATTCCGCTTGCAGATAAGATGATTTTCGGTGTCGGGTCGTCGTTTATCATTCTTGATTCGTCGCTTGTTACGGCAAGCTTAAGATTGTCAAATTTAATAGGATTAATGCCGTTGTTGATAAGCTCAAGCGTGTCGGCGTCAAAATATCTTCTTAAATTTTTATCGTCATAAATTTCCGTTGCCTCAACAGCCAGCGGACTGTCCACCCAAACAGGGAAGTTTGCATGATTTTTAATAAGCCCTTTTTCTTTGATTATTCTTATTAAATAAAGAAGTTCCTGTGTTCTGCCGACTGCAAATGAAGGAATAACAACGTTTCCGCCACGGTCAAGGGTGGATTGAATAATTCCTGTAAGTTGCAAAACATAATCGGGTCTGTCGCCGTGAAGCCTGTTGCCGTAGGTGGACTCGATAATGACGTAATCTGCCTTTTCTACGGGTGGTTTTTGAGGATTTTTTATAAGCGGTCGGTTGATATTTCCTATATCTCCGGAAAAAAGAATGGTTTTTGTAATTCCGTTTTCTGTCACTTTAATTTCTATTGACGCACTGCCCAAAAGATGACCTGCATCAATAAATTTAATTTCTATTCCGTCAAAAATTTGGTAGCTCTCGTCATATTCGCACGGAGTGAAATATTTGAGCGCATTTTGTACGTCTTGCGTGGTATAAAGCGGTTCAATCGGCTCTTTACCGCTGCGCTTATTTTTTCTGTTCTTCCATTCTGCCTCAAATTCCTGAATGTGCGCCGAGTCCATAAGCATAATTCTGCAAAGTCTGTCAGTCGCACTTGTTGTATAAATCGGCGCAGAAAAGCCGTTAGCCGACACATAAGGAATATGACCTGAGTGGTCAATATGAGCATGGGTTAAAAGCATAGCGTCAATGTCATTAGGCGATACGGGAAGTTCAACATTCTCGTAAACGTTTTCGCCCTGCTCCATACCGCAGTCTATCATTATTTTTTTGCCGCAGGCATAAAGAATTGTGCAAGAACCCGTTACCTCGTGTGCTGCGCCTACAAAATACAGTTTCATAAATTTACCCCCTTTTTCTAAAACTGTTTTAAAATTATATTGCTGTCATTTGGCTTAATATCGCTTATCTCAAATGAATTTAATATAAGCGACGTTGCATTTTTCAGCTTTTTTTCATCATTTGAATAAAGTGTCATAACAGTATCGTTTTTGTTTATGTAATCACCTTTTTGACACTTGAAAAGTATTCCTGCCAGCGGGTCGATATTGTCCGTTTTCACGTTTCTGCCTGCGCCTAAGATAACACAAACATTGCCGATTTTTTGAGCGTCGATTTTTGAAATATAGCCTTGCTTTTCCGCCTTAATTTCAGCTTTATATTTATCAAATCCGAATTTATTTTCATCTTCAATATAGCCCACGTCGCCGCCCTGAGATTTAACCATTTGCTTGAGTTTGTCAAGCGCTTTGCCTGAATTAATCATTTCTTTTGCTTTGATTTCAGCCTCTTTTAAATCAATTTCTTTGGTAAGACTTATCATATTTGCAGCAAGTGCTATGCAAAGTTCGGTTAAATGCAAAATATTCTCGCCTTTAAGTATTTTTACCGCTTCCGCCACTTCTAAGCTGTTGCCGACTGCATAGCCTAAAGGTGAACTCATATCGGTGATAAGCGCTTTTACATTTCTGTCGCAATGCCTGCCTATGCTTACCATTTCGCTTGCAAGGAGCGTTGCATTTTGAATATCTTTCATAAACGCACCTTCGCCGCATTTAACGTCAAGAACTATATTTTTAGCCCCTGCGGCAAGCTTTTTGCTCATAATTGACGATGCAATCAGCGGCATACAGTCAACCGTGGCGGTAACGTCCCTTAAAGCGTATAATTTTTTGTCACACGGCGCCATATTGCCTGTTTGACCTGCAACGACTAAGCCTATATCCCTTGCCTGTTTTTTGAAATTTTCAGGACTCATAGCGGTGCAAAAACCGGGGATAGCCTCAAGTTTATCAATCGTGCCGCCAGTGAAGCCTAAGCCTCTGCCGCTCATTTTTGCAACAGTACAGCCTGCCGCTGCCGCAATCGGCGCAACAACAAGAGTAGTTTTGTCGCCCACTCCGCCGGAGGAATGTTTGTCAACAGTCGAGTTTTGAAATTCGCTTAAATCAAGCATATCGCCGCTTTTCGCCATTGCAAGTGTAAGTGCGGCAGTTTCCTTATTTGTCATTTTGTTAAAATATATTGCCATTGCAAGAGCCGATGCCTGATAATCGGGGATATCGCCGTTTGTATATTCTTTTACAAAAAAATCAATTTCCTCTTTTGTAAGCGCCAAGCCTTGCTTTTTATGCTCAATAATATCTGCCATTCGCATAGTGTAACGCCTTCTTTATTTGTCTAATTTGAATGAATAGGGGAGAAGCTCGCCTAAAGTGTAACTCTTAATTTCTTTCCCGTTTTCTAATATAATTACAAAATCCTTGCCGCAAAATTCGCTCATAACCTGCCTGCAAGCACCGCAGGGAAAGCAAAAGTCATCGCTTGAACCTGAAATTGCGATTTTTTCAAATTCCTTTTCGCCCTCGCTTATTGCTTTGAAAAAAGCCACTCTCTCGGCGCATACAGTTAATGGATATGATGAATTTTCAATATTTGCACCTGTGTATATTTTTCCGCTTTTCGTCAACAGGCAAGCTCCGACTTTGAATTTTGAATATGGGCAGTAACTTTTGCTTTTAGCTTCTTTTTTTTTGGGTTTGCCATAATAATGCTCACTGGTGCATTATCGGCAAATTCTGCAAGATATTCTTTTAATTCTCTGTTTTCCATATTCTTACCCTTTTACTTTATTAAATCTATTACATTTTCGCCTTCAAGCTGTTCGTTAATGCCGAAAAGCGAAAGTGCCGTGTTGCAAACAACGCCGAAGCCGTCAACGGTTTTTAAATTTATGTTTTTGAGCGATTTTGAATATATGATAAGCGGCACATATTCCCTTGTGTGGTCTGTTCCTTTATATCCGGGGTCACAGCCGTGGTCTGCCGTTATCATTAAAAAGTCATCATCATTAAGATTTGCGCAAAGCTCAGGTAAGCATTCGTCAAATTCGCTTATGGCTCTTGCGTAGCCGTCAATATCTCTTCTGTGGCCGTAAAGCATATCGCAGTCAACAAGATTTGTATAGCAAAGACCGTCGAAATCTCTTTTTGAAATTTCAAGTGTTTTTGCAATGCCTTGCGTATTCCCCGTTGTGAAATAATGCTCGCTCATTCCTCTGTGCGCAAAAATGTCGTAAATCTTGCCCACTGCAATGGTATCCTTGCCGTGCCTTTTCAGTACGTCAAGCAGCGTGTCGCCCGGTGGTTCGAGTGAAAAATCATGACGTCTCGCAGTTCTGATAAAATTGCCGTTTTCATCCTTGATAAACGGCCGTGCAATAACTCTGCCTACTGCGTATTTGCCAACGAGTATTTTTCTTGCGATTTTGCAATAATTATATAATTCCTCATCGCTTACTATATCCTCGCAAGCCGCAATTTGAAATACACTGTCAGCCGAGGTGTAAACAATTAAAGCGCCTGTTTTGATATGCTCGTCGCCGTAATCTTTGATTACCTGAGTGCCGGAATACGGCTTGTTTACAATAACTTTTCTGCCACATTGCTTTTCAAATTCATCAATAACCTCACTCGGAAAGCCGTTTGGAAATGTAGGCAAAGCCTTTTTTGAAACTATACCTGCCATTTCCCAATGACCTGTTGTTGTGTCCTTTCCGTTGGAGGCTTCTGCCATTTTTCCGAAACAGCCGATGGGATTTTCGACTTTTCCAA
>ERZ773131.3070-NODE-3070-length-10026-cov-7.558520_pt1 | contig 10026 bp, 7 predicted proteins | sample MGYA00511082_ERZ773131 | MGnify/ENA primary metagenome ERZ773131 (study PRJEB29015, sample SAMEA2737813) | human gut metagenome | biome: human gut; feature: human-associated habitat; material: faeces | place: China | collected 2012 ...
GGGTGCAGATGTACTCGGCGGCGAGCCACTTGAACATCCGGACGGTGTTGGGGTGGCTGAGGGCGTAGGTGAGCTTCTGGGCGAGGTCGTCCACATCGCCCTTGCGGAAGACGATGCCGTTGTCGTGGATGACGTTGGCACACTCCTCGATGTCGGAGGTGATGACGCAGTTGCCGTAGCTCATGGCTTCCAGCAGGCAGAGGGGCATTCCCTCAAGGTCGCTGGGCAGGACGAAGAGGTAGGCGTTGCTGTAGAGCTCTTCCCGCAGCTGACCGTCCACGAAGCCGGTGAAGATGACCCGTTCGTCGCCGTCGGCCTGCTCTTTCAGCTCGTCCATGTACCAGTGGGTGTCGGAGGAGCCGCCCGCGATGACCAGCTTTTTGTCAGTGTCAAGCTTTTTGAAGGCGTCCACCAGATAGTGACAGCCCTTTTCCGGCACCATCCGGCCCAGATAGAGGATGTAGGAGTCCTTTTCGAGGCCGTACTTTTCCCGGATGATGTCGGCGGGGACAGGGGCCGCAGGGTTGACGCCGTTGGGGATATAGTGGGTGGTGCGGCCATAGGTGTCCAGAAAGTATTTCTGGGTGCTGTGGTTGAGCACGATGATCTCATGGACGCACCGCGCACCAGTCTTTTCACCCATGCGGATGTACCAGGAGCCGAAGGAACCCTTCCACTTGTCCCGCGCCCAGTCCAGACCGTGGATGGTCAGGATGACCCGCTTGCCGGTCAGGCGGGGGATCCAGGAGAACATGGCAGGGCCTTCCGCGTGGACATGAACCACGTCATAGGGGCCGAAAGCCGCCGCAAGGCAGCCGAAAAAGCTGGATGTCACAGCTGCGAGGCCCTTGCGGTCGATGGTGGGCAGATGCTTGAGGCGGATGCCCCGGTACTCGTCCAGATGCTCAGCGTCATATTCTCTGCCGCTGACGTGATGGCCGGAGCGGTTGTAGCAGGTGACGGTGTGGCCGTGTATGACCATCCGCGCCGCCAGTTCTTCCACCACGACCTCAATGCCGCCTTCCCGTGAGGGAACACGCTTATGCCCTACCATCGCGATCCGCATCGTTGCATCCATTCCTTCTCGTTTTATTTCTGGGTGCGAAAAGTTCCTCTGTTCGCCACCAAATGACATAAAATGACAACATGATTAGCATAGTCTCATTGTACACAATGTCGGAAGAAAGGTCAAGATTTAAACTAAGATTCTTAGCCGCCCGCCAGACATGAAAAAAACTCCCCTCTGGGCGGGAGGGGAGCGGAAAAATCAATATCAATCGTCGTCGCTGTCGAGCTTGAGCACGGCGGTGAACGCCTCGCTGGGCAGGGAGACGCTGCCGAGCTGGCGCATCTTCTTTTTGCCCTCTTTCTGCTTTTCCAGCAGTTTTTTCTTGCGGGAGATGTCGCCGCCGTAGCACTTGGCCAGCACATCCTTGCGCATGGCCTTGACCGTCTCGCGGGCAATGATCTTGCCGCCGATGGCTGCCTGCACCGGGATCTCGAACAGGTTGCGCGGGATGTTGTCCCGCAGCTTTTCGCAGATGCGGCGTCCCTTGGCGTAGGCGTTGTCCCGGAACACGATCATGGACAAGGCGTCCACGGGGTCGCCGTTGAGCAAAAAGTCCAGCTTGACCAGATCGCTCTCGCGGTACTCCTTGAACTCGTAGTCGTAGCTGGCGTAGCCCCGGCTGCGGCTCTTGATGGCGTCAAAGAAGTCGTACACGATCTCGCCCAGCGGCAGGGCATAGTGCAGGTCCACGCGCACATCGTCCAGATATTTCATGTCGATCAGTGCGCCGCGCTTCTGCTGGCACAGGTCCATCAGGCCGCCGACGTAGTCATTGGGGGTGTAGAGGTGCACGTCCACGAAGGGCTCCTCCTGCTTGACGATGTTGGAGGGGTCCGGGTAGCTGGAGGGGTTGTCGATCATCTCCACGGTGCCGTCGGTCAGGGTCAGGCGGTAGCGCACGCTGGGGGTGGTGGTGATGATGTCCAGATCAAACTCCCGCTCAAGACGCTCGGTGATGATCTCCATGTGCAGCAGGCCCAAAAAGCCGCAGCGGAAGCCGAAGCCCAGCGCCGCACTGGTCTCCATATCAAAGGTGAGGGAGGCGTCGTTCAGCTGCAGCTTTTCCAGCGCGTCCTTCAGGTCCGGGTATTTGGCACCGTCGGCGGGGTAGATGCCGCAGAACACCATGGGTTTGACCTGGCGGTAGCCGGGCAGAGCTTCCGGGGTGGGGTTCGCGGCCAGCGTGACGGTGTCGCCCACGCGGGTGTCCTGCACGGTCTTGATGCTGGCGGTCAGGTAGCCGACCTCACCGGCCTGCAGCTGGCTGCAGGGGGTCAGGCTGGTGGCACCCATGTGGCCCACTTCCACCAGCGTGAACTCGGCCCCGGTGGCCATCATCTTGATGGTGTCGCCGGGCTTGCTGTCAGAAAGCACCTGCGTCATCACATCGGTGGAGGTCATGGTCTTGCCATTGACGGCTACGATCATATCGTACTGCTTTACCTGTTTGCCGGCCAGGTCAGAGTCGCTGCTTACTTGGTTGATTACCATGGTGCCCTTGGCGTTCTTAAAGCCCTTTTCTGTCAGGGCGGAGAGGATGGCGTCAGCGTTGTTGTAGCTGGTAATGGTGTTGTAGGTGACGCCGATCTTGGCGCGACCGGCTACATAGCCGTTTTTAATCAGGCTGTTGGCGGTATCCACAGCGGTGGAGCTGGGCACTGCAAAGCCCATACCCTCGTATTCGGTGGAGGCAATCTTAGAGGAGTTGATGCCGATCACCTGACCCTGCATGTTAAACAGCGCGCCGCCGGAGTTGCCCGGATTGATGGCTGCGTCCGTTTGGATACACTCGTTGTCGTAGCCGATGGAGCTTTCCACCGGGCGATCCAAAGCGGAAATATAGCCGCTGGTGACGCTGTTTTTGAATTCCAGACCGCCGGGACAGCCGATTGCCACCACTTGCTCGCCGACAGTCAGACCTTTGCTGTCGGCAAAGGTGGCTGCTTGCAGCCCGGTGGCATCAATGGAAAGCACGCCGATGTCCGTTTGGCTGTCGGCACCCACCATTGTGGCGGTGTATTCTTTACCGTTATTCAGGGTCACCTTAAAGCTGCTGCCGTCGGCGATCACATGGGCACAGGTCATAATATAGGTCTTGCCGTTCGCTTCCTTCATAATCACGCCGGAGCCCTCGCCGCTGGCTTGCTGGTTGTCACTGCTGTCGGAGCTGCTATTGGAGCCGTAGCCGTAGAAGTTGCTGTAGGAATTCTGCTTGGAATAGACGGTAATACCTACGCAGGAGTCCATGGCTTTTTTGGCTACGCCGGCTACAGTCAGGTTGCCGCTGTCGTCCTTGGTTGCCACGCTGCCGCCGCTGACGGTCTGGGTGTCAGATCCACTGTCCTGAGAGGTGGAGGTGCCGTCTGTTTTTTCTTCCTTATCCCCGGAGAGTACGCCGGTGGCTGCCAGTACAATGCCGGTAACGGCAATCACCACACACACCACCAGCACGCTCACCACGATGGTAATGGTCTTTTTGTTCTTCTTTTTTTTCGGCTTGCCCGGCTCCGGCGGCTCTGTGGGAGTGCCGTAAGTCTGGCCGGTGGGCTGTGCCTGGGCGGTATGGTCTGCGGCACCGGCCTGCTGGCCGTTATAGGCTGCGCCGGGCTGGTTGCCGCTGTGGTAGGCGTAGTGATAGGTGGTGCCGTTGTCGCCGGTGGGCGGCGTCTGGGGCTGCTCCGGCTGGGGCGGGGTGTAATAGGTGCCCGGTTGTTGATATGGCGTATAGCTGGTGTTCGGTTGGCTGTCCCCCTGCGGAGGCTGGCTGCCGTTTATCGGGTTCTGTTCATAGTCGCTCATGCTTCTTTTGCTCCTTTTTTATTGACGGGGGTGAATGCCTTGGGCAGGGTGAATACGAATTCCGCGGTGTTTTCGTCTTCACTCTTGGCATAAATTCTGCCGGAGTGCATTTCCACCATCATTTTTACGATATATAATCCCAGTCCGGCGCCCTTGGCGTCCAGGCTGCGGGATTTGTCAACTTTATAGAAGCGCTCAAACACGCGGGACAGCTCCTCGGCCTTAATGCCGGCGCCGCTGTTCTTAATACTTACACGAATTTGGCTGCCCAAATCCTCCAGCGTGACCTTGATAAAGCCGTCCTCGTTGGTAAACTTCACTGCGTTGTCAAACAGGTTGTAGATCACCTGGTAGATCATATCCGGGTCCGCCACAATGTACTGGGGCTGCAGATCCTCCAGCCCGATGATCTCAATATTCTTCTTCTCGATCTTTTGCTCAAAGGTCAAAAGAATACGAATGATTTGGTCAGAGATGTCATAGTTATTGGGCTTCATTTGGAATTCGCCGGACTCAATCTTGCTCATATTCAGCATGGCCACCACTAAGCGGCTCAGTCGGCGCACCTCGGTGCTTACCAGCCCCAGGTAATAGTTTTGTTTCTCTTTGGGGATGGTGCCGTCCAAAATACCGTCGATAAACCCGGCAATGGAGGTCATAGGCGTTTTTAATTCGTGGGACACATTGGCCACAAAGCTGGCGCGAGAACTTTCTGTTTTATCCAGTGCGTCTGCCATATCGTTAAAGGCAATGCCCAGATCCGCCAGCTCATCGCAGCCTCGTACCTTCACTCGGTAAGAGAAGTCGCCGATGGCAAATTGCTTGGCGGCAGCGCTCATTTGCTGCAAAGGGGTCACCATCTTTTTGGTCAGGTGCCAAATGCAGATGAAGGCCAGCATCAAACAGGCCAGCGCGCTGAGCAGGAAAATGCGGATTACCGCCAGTGCCAGGGACTGCACGCCGGTTTGGGTCTGCGCAAAGGTGTAGCCGATCACATCGCCGTCGCTAACGATGGTGGTGCCTACAATATAATTGGTTTGACCGCGTACGGTAATACGCCCGGTTACGGTGCCGGTCTCGTACACCCGTTGCAGCAGTGCGGAACTGATGGAATAGCTGTCGTGCAGGGCGCAGGTGGTAAACTCCCCAAAATACGGGGTGGAATAGGCCCGCTCCTTACACAGAATAATATTGCCCTCCACATCACAGACGAATACATCTGCGTCGATAGAGTTGGAAATAATATACAGGGATTCGCACATCAGCTCTTTTTCCACGCTGTAGCGACTGTTAATGTCCTGCATGATCAACGAGGAACTGATGGTACCGGATACGCTTTGCACATTCTCTTTCAGCAGATTGGTGCGTTCATTTTGAGAATAGGCGTTGACCATCAGGGTCAGGGCGGTGCCCAGCACGGTCAGAGTGACCAAAAAGATAGCGGCAAACAGCAGGAAGTATTTGGCAAAGATATTGCTTTTGACCGGCTTTTTACCGACGAGTACATCCTTAAATGCCATTACTTATTCCTTGGTCTCAAACTTGTAGCCGACGCCCCAAACGGTTTTCAGCTCCCATTTGTCGCTGACGCCCTCTAACTTTTCACGCAAGCGCTTTACATGCACATCTACCGTGCGGGAGTCACCGTAAAACTCAAAGCCCCATACCTCGTCCAGCAGCTGGTCGCGGGTAAAGACGCGGTTGGGGTTGGAAGCGAAGTGATAGATCAGCTCCAGCTCTTTAGGCGGCGTGTCAATCTGCACGCCGTTGACTTTCAATTCATAGTTGGCAATGTTGATCTCCAGCTTGTCATAGGTGACCACTTTCTTGCTTTCCTCGGCGTTGTCATTTTTGCCTTGGGTGCGGCGCAGCACAGCTTTCACCCGGGCCACCACCTCTTTGGCGTCAAAGGGCTTGACCACATAGTCGTCAGCGCCCAGCTCCAGACCCAGCACCTTGTCAAAGGTCTCGCCCTTGGCGGTGAGCATGATGATGGGGGCGGAAGAGGTCTTGCGGATCTCTCGGCACACCTGCCAGCCGTCCATCTTGGGCAACATAATGTCCAGCAGTACCAAATCCGGTGCCTTCTGCTGGAAGGCGGTCACGGCGGCTTGGCCGTCGTTTGCGGTAAACACCGTGTAGCCCTCATTCTCTAAGTATAGTTTCAGTAATTCGCAGATGTTTAATTCATCATCCACTACCAGAATTTTGCTCATTGTTTTCGCTCCTTTTCTTTGATACTGCTATCATAGCAGGTTTTTTTGTTCATAATTTTAGAATTCGGTAAACAAAAAATGAAATTTTTTAATAATTTGCGAACGAATTTTTACCATTCTTTGCCCCGGCGCAGAGCGCTCTCCACATGATCGATAAACTGGCGGGCGCAACGGGGAGAACGACCGCCTCGGCGCACGGCCCACTGCTCGGCGGCAGCGTCCAGCCGCTGGGCGTCCACTTGCAGGCCACGATCGGCGGCAATCTTTTCCACAATGTCCAGATAATCCTTTTTGTCCGGGTTAATAAAGGTAATGGTCAGCCCAAACCGATCGGACAGAGACAGTTGTTCCTGGCGGGTGTCATTTTTGTTTACATCGTCCTCCCGGTCAGAGAAGTTCTCTTTAATCAAGTGGCGCCGGTTGGAGGTGGCATAGATCAGCGTATTGGGCTGGCAGGCAGACAGGCCGCCCTCCAGCGCCGCTTTCAGCTCTGTAAAAGCGTTGTCCTGGCTGTCAAAGCTTAGGTCATCAATATAGATGATAAATTTCATTGGGCTGTCCGCCAGGTACTCCCGAATCAGGGACAACTCCTCCACCGCGCTTTTGGGAATCTCGATCATGCGCAGGCCCTGTTCTTTGTACGCATTCAGGATGGCGTGAATGGTGGAGCTTTTGCCGGTGCCCCGGTCGCCGTACAGCAGCACGTTGTTGGCGGGCAGTCCGCAAACAAAGCTCTCTGTATTGTCCACCACTTGGCTCCGCTGCAATTCATAGTTCTTCAGATCGGACAGCTGGATCGGATCCGTGGCGGAGATGGGGGAGAGGACGTGATCCCGCCACTCAAAGGCGGCGTACTTGGCAAACAGACCGTAGCCGTTTCTTTTATGGAATGCAGCCAGTGCCTCCGTTTGCTCTGCCCAGTTTTGGCTCAGGGGCGGTAGCGCTTCGCCGTTCTCCCATCGGGGCAGGGTGCCCAGCACTTCCCGCAGGTCCTTATTCTCTACTGCATGCAGAATATCTTCCGGGGTCAGGTCGGCAATAGCCTCCAGCTTGGCAAGATCGCTTTTTACACCATCCAGGATCGCAGGGTGCAGACGGTCTGCCGCATCGCCGGCGGCGGCTTTGCTGAACACATTGTCGTCGGTGAGGATCAACTTGGAAATATACCGGCGCAGCGTGTCTCGAGGTGCCAGTGTGCTAAAAAAGGCACTTTGCGCCTCCAGCACAGCCTCGCCGTCTTCTATGCTGCGCAGCAGGTGCAGTAGACTGTGCATCACCGGGTCTGTCTTGAATTGATAGATGCATAGGGACTCCATATTGTATCGTAATTGGGTTGCTTTGTTCATTTTTACGCTCCATTATATATATTCTCTTATTTATATCCTTATCATATAGCATTTGTTCACAATTTACAACCCCCGCAGGGCAAATTCGTGCAGGGTGAACAAAGAACAGCAGAAAATCAGTTCTATAATTGTAAGATGTCAGACAACGTCTTGACTTTTGCATACAACTTGTGTTATGATGTGAGCAGAGGTGAGGAATATGCCAAGATCGGCAATGCTGCCGGAGAGCACGGCACAGCAGATTTTGAATATGATCGAGACTCAGCACCGCTTTACGGTGGGAGATAAGCTGCCTAATGAGAATGACCTGGCGGCGGAATTGGGCGTTAGTCGTTCCACCTTGCGGGAGGCCATTCGAATTTTGACCACCAGCGGTGTGTTGGAGATTCGGCGGGGCAAGGGCACCTTTGTCAGTGCCAATACGGTGATCGACTCGGCGGATCTGAGCGATATTGCTTCCGGCTTGGACGATCTGTTTGAGATGCGGCTGATGTTTGAACCGGATTGCGCGTTTTTGGCTGCACAGCGGGCAACGCAGGAAGAGATTGACGCGATTTGCTACTACGGTGAGCAGGTGGAAAAGAAGATCTTAAGCGGCGAGGACCGCACGGCAGAGGAGCAAAAGTTCCATGAGAGTATTGCCAATGCCACGCACAATGCGTTTGTGAAGCAGTTTATGCCGGTGATTTTCAATGCCATCAAAAAAGGCGTGATCGTCATGACCCGGGACAAGGATGTAAGCGCTGATAATCTAAACGACGATCGGCTGATTATGGACTTTATTAAGAAGCGCAATGCCGAGGGCGCCCGCACCGCCATGCGGCTGCACATTCTCCACGCCATGGAGCATCTATAAAAAAATTAAATTGCCTATTGACAACAGACATCATACAGGATATAATGTGAATTGTTAAGAAACCACAGCGACATCATACAACACTGTGACTTCAATTAAACTTATTTCTTAGGAGGAAACTACAATGGCAGAAGCAAGACTTTTCCATCAAGAAGATTGTAATCTGGATTACCTGAAAGGCAAGACCGTTGCCGTGATCGGCTTTGGTTCTCAGGGTCACGCCCATGCACTGAACTTGAAAGAGAGCGGTGTGGACGTAGTTGTTGGTTTGTACGAGGGCTCCAAGTCCTGGAAGCATGCAGAGAGCGTTGGCCTGAAGGTTATGACCACCGCTGAGGCTGCAAAGGCCGCTGACATTATCATGATCCTGACCCCGGATGAGAAGCAGGCTTCCATCTATAAGAAGGACATTGCACCGAACCTGACCGCCGGCAAGGCTTTGGCTTTCGCCCACGGCTTTAACATTCACTTTAAGCAGATTGTGCCTCCCAGCGATGTAGATGTGTTCATGATCGCTCCCAAGGCTCCGGGTCACACCGTTCGCTCTGAGTACAAAGAGGGCAAGGGTACACCCTGTCTGGTAGCTGTATATCAGGACGCTACCGGTCACTGTGAGGATATTGCTCTGGCTTACGGCGCCGGTATCGGCGGTGCTCGTGCCGGTATTCTGGAGACCACCTTTAAGTGCGAGACCGAGACCGATTTGTTTGGTGAGCAGGCTGTGCTGTGCGGCGGCGTAACCGCTCTGATGAAGGCCGGCTTTGAGACCCTGGTTGAGGCCGGTTATGACCCGAGAAATGCTTACTTTGAGTGCATTCATGAGATGAAGCTGATTGTTGACCTGATTTACAACGGCGGCTTTGCCAAGATGCGTTACTCCATCTCCAATACCGCTGAATTCGGCGATTACGAGACCGGTAAGCGTCTGATCACCGATGAGACCAAGAAGGAAATGAAGAAGGTTCTGGAAGAGATTCAGGACGGCACCTTCGCTTCCAAGTTCATCACCGAGAGCAACAACGGTTGGGCACACTTTAAGGCCAAGAGAGAGATGGAAGCCAACCATCAGCTGGAGAAAGTCGGCGCCGAGATCCGCAAGCTGTATTCCTGGAACGGCGAGGACAAGTACGCAGAGAAATAATTCCTGTTTGCTTCATAAATATCAAACGAACAGCCATCACCTTTACGGTGATGGCTGTTTTTTGTGTGTTCGTTATGCTTATCGCCCAACCGGCACTTGGGTCAGGCCATCCCGGTTGCAGTAAATGTAGATCTTGCCCCGCCCCCGGCGAAAGAAGTGGGCAATGGCGTCCTGTTCCGGATACAGCTTCACCAGTTCTACCCGGTCCGCAGTTTGGTAAGCCATCCAGGAGATGTAGTGCCCTTTGTCCATGGGGTGATCCACGGTGACGGTGTATTCGTCTCCGTCTTTTTGTACCCGGCAGATCCCGGTCGTGTCCGGCTCCGGCTCCAGGGTCGGCAGCAGAATGCCGCAGCAGCTGATCACGCTCTCTCCGGTGGCCAGTTGCACATTGCCGCACACCGGGCAAACATAAAATTTGACCCGGCGCATATTGCCGCTGCGGTTGCGGTTAGCTACCGGCGCCCCTTGCATCAGTTCGATCACAGATACCCCCAGTGCCGCCGCCAGCGGCTCCAGCAAGCTAATGTCCGGCAGTCCTTTGCCAGTTTCCCTTAGTTAAAGATATGAACCCTATTTATCAGTCTACTTTTCCAATA
>ERZ773131.3073-NODE-3073-length-10023-cov-15.102026_pt1 | contig 10023 bp, 11 predicted proteins | sample MGYA00511082_ERZ773131 | MGnify/ENA primary metagenome ERZ773131 (study PRJEB29015, sample SAMEA2737813) | human gut metagenome | biome: human gut; feature: human-associated habitat; material: faeces | place: China | collected 2012 ...
GCCGCCGGAGCGGTGCTTAAGCCGTCAGGCGGGAATTGTGCGGTGTTGCCATAGATAAGAGGGGGACTATCATGCAGCTGAATCCGCATTACGCAGAACTGAACGAGAGCTATCTCTTCAGCACCATCGCCCACAAGGTGGCCGACTATCAGAAGGCAAACCCGGACGCCGACATCATCCGTCTGGGCATCGGCGACGTCACCCTGCCGCTGGCGGCATCCGTGACCGAAGCCATGCACAAAGCCGTCGAGGAGCAGGGCCACAAGGGCACCTTCCACGGCTATATCCCCAGCGAGCAGGGTTATGAGTTCCTGCGCAGCGCCATCCAGAACTATTACACCGGTCACGGCGTTGCGCTGGATATGGCGGAGATCTTCATTTCCGACGGTGCCAAAAGCGATCTGGGCAACCTGCTGGATCTGTTCAGCCAGGACAACACGATTCTCGTTCCCGACCCGGTCTACCCGGTCTATGTGGACGACAACGTCATGGCCGGCCGCAAGATTTTGTACCTGCCCGCCACAGCGGAGAACAACTTCCTGCCGATGCCCGACGAAGCGCCCCATGCGGATATCGTCTACATTTGCAGCCCCAACAACCCCACCGGCGCGACCTACTCCGTCGAACAGCTGAAAGCCTGGGTCGCCTGGGCCAAGACTAACGACGCGGTCATCCTGTTTGATGCCGCCTACGAGTGCTTTGTCTCCGAGCAGGGCCTCGCCCGTAGCATCTACGAGGTCGAAGGCGCGAAGGAAGTCGCCATCGAGGTATGCAGCTTTTCCAAGATTGCTGGCTTCACCGGCACGCGCTGCGGCTACACGGTCGTGCCCACGGCGCTGGCCGACGGCAAGCTGAACAAGATGTGGCTGCGCCGCCAGACCACCAAGTTCAACGGCGTTGCCTACGTCGTCCAGCGTGGTGCCGAGGCCGTCTTTACCGAGGAAGGCATGAAGGAGATCCAGCAGAACCTCGACTACTACCGCGCCAACGCCGCCATCATTGCGGCTGCGCTGGACGAGGCAGGCATCTGGTACTGCGGCGGCAAGAACAGCCCCTACATCTGGCTGCGCTGCCCCAACAACATGGGCAGCTGGGAGTTCTTTGACTGGCTGCTGGAAAACGCCCACGTGGTGGGCACCCCCGGCGAGGGCTTCGGCCCCTGCGGCAAGGGCTATTTCCGTTTAACGGCGTTCGGCGATGCCGAGCGCACTAAGGAAGCCGCTGCGCGCATCAAAAACGCGCTGGCTGCACTGTAAAACTGCGGGAGGAATCAGCATGAAACCGAATGAAGAGATCATGGAATTCCTGAAAGAGAATCCTACATTCTACCTTGCCACCGTCGAGGGGTATCTGCCCCGCGTGCGGCCCATCGGCTTTGCCATGTGGTACAACGACCACCTGTGCATCGGCCTGGGCAAGCACAAGGCCGCCTACAAGCAGCTGCTGGACAACACGAACCTGGAAATCTGCGCCGCCAATGACCGCGGCGAGTGGATGCGCATTCAGGGCACCGCAAACTTTGACAACAGCCCCGAGGCGCAGGCCGCGGCCTTCCAGACCATGCCCCAGCTGGCCGACCTCTACAACGAGGAGACCGGCCACAAGCTCGGCATTGTCTACCTTGACCACATTTCCGCCAAGCTCTTCTCCATGTCCGGCGTCGTGAAGGACATCATAAGTTATTGATACCGTAAACAGGTATAAAAAATCCCGGTACGCAGGATTTTGCGTGCCGGGAATTTTTTATTGTATCTTACTTCTCCTGCGCCGCAAACAGCTGCGGGGCGGCCTTGTAGATCAGCACGGCCGCAATCGTCGTCAGGATGGTCTCCGGCAGCATGTAGCTGCCGTTGTAGGTCAGGCTGTACGTCCAGGCGGGCAAGCCGTCGCTCAGGTTGCCCCAAATCAGCACGCCGGACAGGAAGCTGCACAGGAAGCGGATGCCGCACACCGCCGCCGTGCCGACAGCCACACCAACCAGGCGGTTCTTAAACGGCTTGGCAATGACGCAGGCCAGGCCCAGCAGGGTAAAGGCCAGCACATAGTCCAACAGGATCATACCCACCAGCGGCAGCAGACCGGGGGCCGGGGGTGCGTAGAAGCCCAGCAGCATCTGCAAAAGGCTGTTGACGAAGCCGGTGAACAGGCCCCATTTCACGCCGTGGCGGAAGGAAATCAGGATAAAGGGCAGCATACTCAGCAGCGTAATGGAGCCGCCGTTGGGCATCTCGAAAATTTTGATGTTCGCCAACACAGTGCCCAGGGCGATCATCAGGGCGCACTCAACGAGAGTGCGGGTCTTGGAATAGGTTTTGGACATGGATTCCACTCCTCAAAAAAATGTAACATAAAAACAAGAAAGCGCCCACAACATACATTGCAGGCGCAAAAGCGTTATGACTGGTGGGTCAAACTTCCTACGCCGGCATTACCCGGATCAGGTTCAAGGCGACCCGAAACTGCGGTTTGTTTCGATCTCAGCCGAGGATGCCCCTCAGCGCCCCTGTTTTTATGTCCAGTTTCCATTATACACGACGGCGGGCGTTTGTCAAGCGCGGCGGTTTAATAATTCACACACAGTTTCTCCCACAATTTCACACCTGTTCAACAAGGTTCTGCCATTTGCAGCGGCTATACTAAGGCTGTACTCAAAAAACACACCACTCATTTCAACAGGAGTGATTTTATTATGAAGCAAAATACACGCATCCTCTGCGGTGCAATGGCCGCCGCCATGACCGTTTTGCTGGCAGGCGGCCAGGGCGGCCCTGGCGGTGCTCCGGGCGGCAGCAGCAAACCCGAGAGCTATGACGCGGCGACGGCTACGCGAACCTGTATATCAGCGCAGACTCCAAGTGGATCGTGACCGGGGACAGCACCCTGTCCGTCCTGGCCTGCGAGGGCACCGTCGTGGACAACCAGGGCCGCGCCGTGACAATCAAGGACAACAACGGCAATGTTCTGGTGCAGGGCACCAGCGAGTATACTGTGACCGTGGAGAATTATTCTACGACTGTGGACGCTGCCAACGCCAGCGTCAGCGTGACGTTCAGCGAGTATGAGGTGGAGAAAGCGTAAGGCAACACCGCATAATTCCCGCCTTACGGCTTAAGCACCGCTCCGGCGGCTGCGGCACGGCATCTGCGTTGCCAAAATGCTCGATAATACACAAAGTATTATCTGCGCTTTTGGCTTAGCATCTGCCGCACCTCGCTCGCCGTATCGGCACTTAGAATTATGCGGTATTGCCGTAAGATTTTTCTGTTGCCAACCTTATTGCAGGGGCGGATGCAGGCATCGCTCCCCTGCAACAAAAAACCGGGCACCACAGCAGGTGCCCGGTTTTTGTAGTGCAATTTACTTGCTGACTTTGATGAGATCAGCGCCCGGCTCGACATCGCCGGAGGCAACGACCTCAACGTCCTTGAAGTCGTCGGTGTTGGTCACGACCGTGATGACCACGGCAGGGTGGCCGGCGGCTGCGATCTTGTCCAGGTCCATTTCCAGCAGCAGATCACCCTTCTTGACCTTGTCGCCTTCCTTGACTTTCGGACTGAAGCCGTCGCCCTTCATCTCGACGGTATCAACGCCGACATGGATCAGCACCTCAACGCCGCCTACACCCATAATGCCCAGCGCATGGCCGCTGTCCGGGGCTTGGGTGATTTCGCCGTCGACCGGGGCAAAGACCTTGCCATCGGTGGGTTCGATGCCGCAGCACTTGCCCAGGATGCCCTGTGCAAACACTTCGTCGGGGATGTTCTCCATCGCTACAACGGTGCCCTTGGCGTCAGCCGCCAGGGTCAGGGGGAACGTCGGCTCCGCAGGGGTAGCCGGTGCAGAAGACTTTTTCAGAAAATCAAAAAATCCCATGGTAATCTCTCCTTCTTAAAGCCCCACAAGGGGTGTGTTGTAAGTTTATTATATCCCGCCGCGCCCAAAAAGGCAAGGCTTGCAAGCAGAAATTGCCCAGGTCAAATCCGCTCTTTTACAGCGCGTATGGCCTGCCAGGTAATGCGGGCGATCTCTGCCGGCGGCAGGTCAAACCCAGCCTCCTGCCAGGCAACGATGGTACCAAAGCAGCCGTTCACTGCAAAGACCAGCGTATATTTCTGCTCCTCGGTGCCGCCGCCCGGCGCGAACTCGCCCAAGCAGCGCTCGGCAATCAGCTTTTTGGCGTTGCGGGTAAACTCCGACTCCCAGCTTTTGCCGTAAAGCGCTGTGCAGAGGTCGGGGTTTTCGGTCATGTAGGTGAACAGCGCCACCAGGGCAGGGGGAACCTCCTCCTGCGAGATGCCGGGCAGCAGACTGTCCATCAGGTCATTGAGCCGCGCCAGCTGGGCAGCCTCCATTTGATCCATCAGGGCATAGATATCGGCATAGTGGAAATAGAACGTCCCGCGGCTGATCCCGGCCAGCTCAGTAAGTTCCCGGACCGTGATCTCCCGCAGACTTTTCTGCTGCAACAGCGTAATAAGCGCCTGGTAGAGCCGCTGTTTGGTCATGCGTACACTGCGGTTGGCGTCTCCTTTGGCGTTCATCGTATGCACCGCCTTCCTCGCAAATTTCTACTTTAAGAATAGCCGTTTTCGCGGACATTGTCAAGGATTTTGTACAAAAATGTAGTCTGCTGTTGATGAAATTTTATAAACAATGCAATTTGCGCCCCGGTGCAAATATGCTACAATAGAGGTAAGGAAGTGATCATTATGAAAATCGACCATGCCCGCGCACAGAAAGCCTTTGCCGACTACGCCGCGCACTACAACGCCGACGACCCGAAGGTCAAGCTGAAAATCGACCACACCTACCGCGTGGCCGCGCTGTGTGACTGCATTGCCAAAAGCCTGACCCTGCCGCCGGAGGATGCGGATCTGGCCTGGCTTTCCGGTATGCTGCACGATGTCGGCCGCTTTGAGCAGCTGCGGCGTTACAACACCTTCATCGACGCCCAGTCCACCAACCACGCTGCATTGAGTGCAAGCGTGCTGTTTGACGAGTGGCACATCCGCGACTATATAGACGATGCCGCCGAGGACGCCTTGCTGCGCACGGCGGTGGCGTGGCACAGTGCCTTCCGCCTGCCGGAAAAGTTGGACGACCGCACGCGGATGTTCTGCCAGATTTTGCGGGATGCCGATAAAATCGATATTCTGCGCGTCAACGTTGAAACGCCGATGGAGGAAATCTACAACGTCAGCACCGAGGCCCTGCGCCAAAGCCCCGTAACGCCCGCTGTGCTGGACGCATTTTACGAGCACCACTGCATTTTGCACAGCCTGAAAAAATGGCCCGCCGACAATGCGGTGGGCCATGCGTCGCTGGTATTTGAGCTGTGCTATCCCGAGAGCCTGCGCATCGTGGATGAGCAGGGCTGGCTGTGGCAGCTGCTGGATTTTAAGACGGAGAACGCCGATACAGCGAAAGCCTTTGCCGCTATCATTGCAGAGATGAAGCGGTGGATAGGCGAGCATATGTAATAAACGGCAAACGGGCAAAACGAGAGGGGCAAGGGAGGGCGGCAGTCCTCCCCGTCCACGGCAGCTGCGGCAAAGCCCGTCGGAATCCCCCAGTCCGCTAACGCGGACAGCCCCCTTCCCCCTGCGGGGGTTCGGGGGAACACCCGACTCAAAAGTGGCGAAAGCCCCGCTGGCGTTAAGCGCGAACAGTAATACTGCGTTCGCGTAGCCAGCGGGGCTTTCAACTTCCTTATTGGGGGTCTCGGGGGCGTGCAGCCCCCGAGGCGCGGGTCCGCTGCGTCGCAACAGCGGCAGTTTTCTTTGCCAGCTTTCTTTTGCTGCCAAAAGAAAGCTGCCTTCGGGCAGGCTGCCGCCAATCCTTTAGACGAGCCCTTGCACCAAAATCACCGCGATCAGCACCGGCAGCACATACTTGAAATACGGCTTGACCCACCGGGGCATCTTAGGGCCGTCGCCGGTGTTGCACTCGGCAGCATACTTGTCAAAGCCCCAGCCCCATTTGGTGACACAGAACAAAAGACACACCAGACTGCCGCCCGGCAGCAGCAGGTTGCTGACGAGGAAATCCTCGAAATCCAACACCGTGCTGCCTGCGCCCATGGGCTGGATAAAGCTCCACACATTGTAGCCCAGCGCACAGGGCAGACCCAGCAGCACCAGCGCCGCCGTGCCCACGATGCAGGCTTTGTGGCGGTCCCAGCCAAAGTCCTCGCAGGCGCAGGCGATGATGTTCTCAAACACTGCAATGACCGTGGAGAAGCTGGCGAAGGTCATGAACAGAAAGAACAGTGTACCCCACAGGCGGCCGCCTGCCATGTTCGTAAAGACGTTGGGCAAGGTAATAAAAATCAAGCTCGGGCCGGCGTCGGGTGAAATGCCGAAGGAGAAACAGGCCGGGAAGATGATAAGCCCTGCGCAGACCGCCACAAAGGTGTCCAGCACGCAGATACGCGCGGCCTCGCCCGGCAGGGTAAAGCGGCGGTCCATGTAACTGCCGAAAATTTCAATCGCACCGATGCCCAGGCTCAAGGTGAAGAACGACTGATTCATCGCTGCCGTGATGACGTTGCCCAGGCCCTGCTCACTGGCGCGGGACCAGTCTGGCAGCAGGTAGAAGGCCAGGCCGTCGCCCACACCGGACAGGGTAAAGCTGTGGACGACCAAGACGAGGATGAGAACGAGCAGTGCGCTCATCATCCATTTGCCGACCTTTTCCAGGCCGCCTTGCAGGCCGCGGCCGCAGACGATGAAGCCTGCCACCGTGATAATGACCATCCAGAACACCATTTCCACGGGGCTCGAGAGCATCTCGCCAAAGATGCCGGACGCTTGTTCCGACGTAAGGCCGTCAAAATTGCCGGTCAGGAAGCGGAAGAAGTAATCGAGCATCCAGCCGGAGACGGTGGTGTAGTACATCATCAGCAGTATACAGCCCACCATGCAGAACCAGCCGTGGATGTGCCACTTGCTGCCCTGTGGTTCCAGCGCCTTGTAGGCGCTGCGGGCGGCACCGTGCCCGGCGCGGCCGACGGCCAGCTCCATGGTCAGGACCGGCAGGCCCATCAGCACCAGGAAAATCAGGTAGAACAAGACAAAGATACCGCCGCCGTACTGGCCTGTGACGGTGGGGAAGCGCCAGACGTTGCCGATGCCGATGGCACAGCCCGCACTGACAAGAATGAAGCCAAGGCGTGAGCCGAAGCCTTCCCGCTGTTTTTCGGGTTCCATAATATTCCTCTTTTCTCACAAAGTACTATTATTATAGCGTAGTACAGCGAAACTTGCAAGCACGGAATCACAGTGTTATAATTAGTGCAACACCCGCCGTGCGGCGCGGGCGGACAATGTTTGCCCCTACTAGCAGCGTACATACTAACGTATAAGGAGTTAAGATTATGCTTCGTTTTGAATGTGACTACGGCGAAGGCGCGGCCCCGGCCGTGCTGGACCTTTTGCAGCAAACCAATTTTGACCAGACCCCCGGCTATGGCGAGGATGAATACTGCGCCAAGGCTGCTGCACAGATACGCAGCCTGTGCGATGCCCCCGACGCCGATGTGCATTTCTTTGTCGGTGCAACGCAGGCGAACCTGACCGTGATTGCGGCGGCGCTCAAGCCCTGGCAGGGCGTGCTCTGCGCGGATTCCGGGCACATCCATGTGCATGAGACCGGCGCAGTCGAGGCCACCGGCCACAAATGCCTGGCTCTGCCCGGCAAAAACGGCAAGATCACGGCCCGCCAGGTGCGCAAGGCCGTCGAGGAACACCGCGCCAACGCCAGCCACGAGCACGAGGTCCAGCCCGGTATGGTGTATATCTCGAACCCCACCGAGGTCGGCACCCTTTATAATAAGGAAGAACTGACCGAGCTTTCCGCCGCTTGCTATGAGCTGGGGCTGTACCTGTTTGTGGATGGTGCCCGCATGGCCTACGGCCTGACCAGCCCCGCCAACGATTTGAGCCTGCAGGATTACGCCGCCCTGTGCGACGTGTTCTACCTGGGCGGCACAAAATGCGGTGCGCTGTTCGGCGAGGCCGTCGTCATCACCAACGACGATCTGAAGCCGGATTTCCGCTACTGCATCAAGCAACACGGCGGCATGCTGGCCAAGGGCCGCCTGCTGGGTGAGCAGTTCCTGGCCCTGCTGGACGGCGAGGACGGCAGCGAGACGAGCCTGTATTTCACGATGGCACGCCATGCCAACGAACAGGCCCTGCACATCCGCGCCGCGTTTGAGGCAAAGGGCTGTAAGGTTTTGCACGACTCCCCGACGAACCAGCAGTTCTTTGCCCTGCCCGACGAGTGGTACGCCAAGCTGACCGAGCGCTACGCCATGACCCACATGGGCAAGCCTGACAAGCACCACACCGCCGTGCGCATCTGCACCAGCTGGGCCACAAAGGATGAAACCGTGGAGCAGCTGATTGAGGACGTAAACGCGCTGTAATTCGGTACACCAAAAATCCCGCATCACACGATGCGGGATTTTTCATCTATTCAAATGGCCTCGCGGCCTTATTGGTTGTCTGCGCCGCAGCCGAAGCGATTGCTTCTGGCATGGCCGGGGCGTCAGTGATAGTTGTTGTCTCGGGGCATCCCCTTGACTCTGTCTATATACTACACCACATTTATGTCCGGCCTGTCACGCCAATTTGAAAAATATGTTAATTCTTTGCTTTTCCCTATAACGCAGTAGGGGCGGGCTTCCAGTCCGCCCGGGGACTTTGCGGCCGAGGCCACGTTCCCGGGCGGAGCAGAGCCCCGCCCCTACTGTGCAATTTCATATAATTTATTTCTGGATGCGCTTATCGCACTTGATGGCCAGCTTCGTGCCAAAGGTCTGCAAGATCTGCACCAGCACGACCAGCAGGGCGGTGGCGAAGAACTCCAGCACCACGTTAAAGCGGTAGTAGCCGTAGTTGATGGCAATTTTGCCCAGGCCGCCGCCGCCGATGATACCGGCCATGGCACCGTAGCCCATGATGGTGGTGGCCGCAATGGTGATGTTGGCTACCAGGCTGGGCATGCTCTCAGGCACCATCACCTTGGTGATGATCTGCAAAGGTGTAGCGCCCATGCTCTGGGCGGCCTCGATGACGCCGGGGTCGACCTCGCGTATGCTGGTCTCGATCAGACGGGAGACGAACGGGAAGGACGCAATGACCAGCGGCACGATGGAAGCTACGGTGCCGATGGATGTGCCCACGATCAAACGGGACAGCGGGATGACGATAATCATCAGGATCAGGAACGGCACACTGCGCAGCAGGTTGATCAGGCCGTTCAGCAGCGCCATGACCCACTTGGGCAGCGGGCGGATGCCGTTGGGTTCGCCGGTGACCAGCAGCACGCCCAAAGGCAGGCCGATGACCAGCGCCAGCAGGGTGGCAACAACTGTGGACCAGACAGTCTCCCAGGTTTCAAACGGGATGGTGGGCAGGATCTGCAAAAAAGTCTGCCAATCTTTGCCTGCAAAAAATTCAGCCATCAGTTGTTCACCTCCTCATAGGTAATGCCGGGATAGTTCTTGATGTAGTCGAGCGCTGCGGCCGCCTTATCATCGTCAGGCAGGGCCAGCAGCATGGTGCCCAGCGTCTGGCCGTTCACGATGCGGGTATCCGCCGCCATGATGGACACCAGCGCGCCGCACTCAATGGCAAGGCTTGCGACCAGTGGCTTATCGGTGGTCTGGGTGCCGCCGAACGCCACGCGCACCAGCTTGTGGCCGGGCAACGGCTCCGCCTGGGGTGCACCGGCAGGGTAGACGAGCCGCCGTGCCGCCTTGGAGGTGGGGTGGCTGAAGATGGCCTGCACCTCGCCCTCCTCCACGACCGTGCCGTTGTCCAGAATGGCCACGCGGTTGCAGACCTCCTCGACCACGCTCATCTGGTGGGTGATGATAACGACCGTGATGCCCAGCTCACGGTTGATCTTCTGGATCAGCTGCAGGATAGCATGGGTCGTGTTGGGGTCGAGTGCGCTGGTTGCCTCATCGCAGAGCAGCACCTTCGGGTCGGTCGCCAGCGCGCGGGCGATGGCGAT
>ERZ773131.3074-NODE-3074-length-10020-cov-2.941696_pt1 | contig 10020 bp, 6 predicted proteins | sample MGYA00511082_ERZ773131 | MGnify/ENA primary metagenome ERZ773131 (study PRJEB29015, sample SAMEA2737813) | human gut metagenome | biome: human gut; feature: human-associated habitat; material: faeces | place: China | collected 2012 ...
ATTCTTGTTGCGGTGCTTGTAGCTGTTCTCGGCACAAGCACCTATTTTATTATCGATCACTACAAGGAGTCGAATAAGCAAGCTGCGCTTTATGGCGAGCTGGTTGAACTTGTAGACGCTGCGGCACAGACGGATGCTGCAACGGAACCGGCGGAGCAGATTCCATACTCCGAGGAAAAGATGCTTCTGCCGGAGCTTGCAGAGCTTTATCAGCAGAACGGCGATTTGGTGGGCTGGATCAGCATTGCAGATACCAACATCAAATATCCCGTGATGCAGTCGGTGAATGAGCCGAATTTCTATCTAAAGCACGGCTTTGATAAGGAATACTCCGACTATGGCTGTCCCTATGTGCAGGAGGATTGCGATGTGCAGGAGCCGTCCGACAATCTTGTGATCTACGGACACCATATGTCCAACGGTTCGATGTTTGCCCACCTTGAAAAATTCAAGAGCAAAGACTTTTGGAGTGAGCATCGGATGATCACCTTCAACACACTGACGGATAAGCAGGAGTATGAGATCGTTGCCGTATTCCGCACGGTGGTCTACACCGACAGTCCCGAAGCATTCAAGTTTTATCGCTTTATAGACGCAGAGAGCACCAATGAGTTTGACGACTTCATTACCAAGTGCAAGGAGCTGTCTTTCTATGATACCGGCATGACTGCTGCATACGGCGACAAGCTCATTACGCTGTCCACCTGCGAGTACAGCCGCAACAACGGCCGCCTTGTGGTGGTGGCAAAGCGCATAACAGAGGGCGGTGATGCGGATGCTGCCCAGACTCACGCCGAAGCAGCGGCAGAAAGCCAACGCCTTGATTAAACGCCTGTGCGCCAACTATGACGGCGGCAACTGTCTTGTGCTGGATGACGGTGAGTCTTGCGTCTGTGTACAGAGCATTTCCTATTCGCTACTGTGTAAGTATTTCCGCAATGCCGTATTGCCGGCAGAGCCGATGCTGGAGGCAGCTATTCTCGGCACACGCTTTGAACGATGTGTGTCCTGCGGTGCGCCCATCCTCAAGAAAGGCAATCGCAAGAAATACTGCGGCAAGTGCGCCGTAAGAGCCTACAAAAAACAGCAGGCAGAGTATGCCCGCAGGAAACGGGCAGAGTCGAAAAATAGGGGCTGAAAAGTCAGTCGTAGTAAGGCTTTTCAGCTCCCGCACTTTGAGGGGCAAGGCCTTGATACCTTTGCCCCGCTTTTTCAATTCAGGGGCGTTTTGGTGCGCCCCGGAAAGGAGAGAAAATGCCTAAAATCAAAACAAGAGATGTAGTGAAAGGCACCATCAAGAAAATAGACAAGGCGGCGATTGCCGCCGACCGGATGCGCTCCGCCTATGTGCAGACCAAGGAGAAGGCGGAACACGCCACCCATCCCGAAGAACACAGCGCAGAGGAATATGCCTCCGACCGCATCGAGGGCGGCGTAGACCGCATGACCCACGAAGCGGCGCATCAGTTCGATAAGCAGGGACGCAAGGGGCTGGCGGAAACCAAGCGGAATGTATTCAAGGCAAAGGACAGCATCAGGCAGTTCAAAAAAAAGCGGGCGGCGGAATCGCTGAAAAGGCAGTTTGTCCGTGCTTCCGGTAATAAGACCATTAAGGCGGTGGAGCAGACGGAAAAGACCGTCAAGCAATCCGCCCGTTCTGCCGGAAAGAATACCGTCAAGACAGTAGGCAAAGGCACGACGAAAGCGGCGCAGAAATCGGTCAAGACCACAAAGACCGCCATTAAAACCACCCGGCAGGCGGCAAAGGCGGCACAGAAAACCGCACAGGCGACGATTAAAGCATCACAGAAAGCGGCGCAGGCCGCCAAAGCCGCAGCCAAGGCGACCGCAGCCGGTGTGAAAGCCGCTGTCAAAGCAACCGTTGCGGCGGTCAAGGCAATCATAGCGGCAACCAAAGCGTTGGTAGCGGCCATTGCCGCCGGTGGATGGGTCGCCGTTGTGGTGATTATCGTCATCTGCCTGATTGCCTTGATTTGCGGTTCTGTGTTTGGGATATTCTTCTCCGGCGAGGATTCCGGTACGGGACAGTCCATGCGGACAGCCGTGCAGGAGATCAACACGGATTACGACAACCAGCTGTTGGAGATACGAAACGGCACTTCCTATGACACACTTGAAATGTCGGGAAGCCGTGCTGTGTGGAAGGAAGTCCTTGCGGTTTACTCGGTCAAGGTCAACACCGACCCCGATGAGCCGATGGAGGTTGCCACGATGGACGATACCAAAAAGCAGCTTCTCAAGGATATATTTTGGGAGATGAACGATATATCCTCCCGCACGGAAAGCCATTCGGAAACGGTCATCACCGAAACCGATGACGGTAACGGCAACATCGTGCAGACCGAAACCACCGAAACGAGAACCACGCTGTATATCACCGTGTCGCATAAGACGGTGGAGGAAATGGCTGACCAATACGGCTTCAATGAAGAACAGCGAGAGTATCTTGCGGAGCTGCTGGAGGACAAGAACAACTCCCTTTGGGCGGCTGTCCTCTACGGCATCCGATACAGCGATGATCAGATCGTGACCGTTGCCTTGTCGCAGGTGGGCAATGTAGGCGGCGAGCCTTACTGGTCTTGGTACGGTTTCGGTTCCCGTGTGGAGTGGTGTGCCTGCTTCGTGAGCTGGTGTGCCAACGAGTGCGGATATATTGAAACCGGCGTTATCCCGAAGTTTGCAGGCTGTGTGAACGGTGTGCAATGGTTCAAGGACAGAGGTCAATGGATGGACGGCTCTGCCGAGCCTGTTCCCGGAATGATTATCTTCTTTGATTGGGATAATAAAGGTTCGTCAGGTCCGCAGGACGGACTATCTGACCATGTAGGCATCGTGCAAAAGGTAGAAAACGGCATCGTTTATACCGTGGAGGGCAACTCCGGCGATAGCTGCCGTGTCAATCAGTACAGCATAGGACATTACGAGGTGCTTGGGTATGGAGTACCACGGTATTAGATTGTGTAATATTGTGCTGAAAACGAAAGATGGCTGTCCGTGCGGGCAGCCATCGATACATCTTTGCCGTAAAAGAATTTATTGGCAATAGTTTGGATTTACCGAAAACTACTTGTTTGCGGCAAAATGACAAAGCTGAATAAACAAGGCAAACAGGCAGCGATTATTGCTGCGGTGTTAATTGCACTTGCCGTTACCTGTCGTATGCTCGGTAACAACGGCTTTTATCCAAATACGCTGTGGCTTGTCCGTTCGGGCATTTACATTTTCCTGATTGTCGCATGGGGCGTTTTGATCGTGCTGATTTTTGAAAGCTGTATCGGGTGCGGACTGATCCAGTCAAACAGCTATTATACCGAGCTGTTTCAGGCGTCCACATTTGCCGCACAGAGCCGTTGCGGTATATATCTACCTTGCCGACCGAGTGAATGAAAACGGAGAGTGCTGGCCTGCCATACCGACCATAGCCGCAGACCTAAAGTATTCACAGTCCACCGTCAGGCGCGGCATCCGTGACCTCAAAAAAGCAGGACTGCTCGAAACCGAGCAGCGATACCGTAAGAAGGGCGGCAAGAGCAGTCTGCTGTTCCGGCTGAAAGCGGAGTAAAAAAGCAAACTCCTCCGCCAAGGGGGAAGTCTGCCTACTCGGTGACAGGTGCCACCTGTCATGGTGGGAGGAGAAAGTGAACTACCCAACTGAAGAATAACTACAGCAGAAAGAAAAAGACACAGAGGCTTCAGGTTGAAAAAGCCAGAGATAACAAAGACATTTTCATTAGTACGTTTTTGATCGTTGAGGCCATCCGCTATTTTCTTTCTGCTGTAAGGACTTTTTTATGAGATTATATTGAAATTTGATTTTCCTCGATTTTTCTCGAACAGTTCTTGAAATCGACACAATTCTATGTTATACTAATCATAACCGAACGGTCGGTGCGCATAAAAGGAGCGAAGCAACATGAAAACAACAGAGCAACAGCACAATGCGCGCAAGCGCGAAATGATGGAAAAATGCTTTGATTGCTATGCTGAAAACGGGCTGACGGGCACGGGGATCAAAGCCCTGGCCGATGCCTGCGGCTGCACAAAGGCAAATCTGTACTCGTATTTCAAAAATCTTGACGAGCTGATCATCGAATCAACGGCATACTGTATGGAAAAGGTTGAGGACGACTTTATGGAGATGGCCCCCACCGACCCGAAGGATGTTGTCCGGTTTGTGAAGGAGGTGCCTTACTGGACGGCCCAAAAGCACGGCAAAAAATATCGGCTGATGTATCAGGTCTATACACTTCCGAAGTATATCGAGCACGGCAAGAAGTTTTTTGAGGGCGTCAACGAGCGCTATACCGAGTATGCCAAGCGACTGGAGCCGAAAATAGGTATTCCGTACACGGTCATCACGCCGCTGATTTTTATCTTCGTCCGGGCCAGCGTCCACTATGCCATGTTCGAGGACGAATATTATCTTCAAACCCAGATGGAGGTCTTAAAGCAGGGGGTCGCCCTGTTTGTGGATAAGTACAAAGCAAACCAAGCATAAGGCTGTCTGCCGCCGCCTGTTCACGGCGTGGGCGTCGGTGCAAAACTCCGCCGTAATAATTCCGAACGGAGGAAAGAAGATGAAAGCAGGGAAAAAACTACTCACAGGCACATTTTTGGCGCTTTGCGGGGCTCTTTTGGCGCTTTGTATCGTGCTTGCCGCAGGATGGAGCAAGGCGGCAAAAACCGACGCCGCACTGCCGGAGGTGCGGAATAACGGCACGGCGATCCAGTGGAAATACAGCGATGAAACCGATTGGCGCGACCTGGTGGCGCTTTCCGAGCTGCGGGGCGCTGCCGGAGAAAACGGCAAGGACGGAGCAGACGGAAAGAACGGTGTCGACGGCAAAGACGGCGTTGACGGTAAAAACGGTGCCGACGGTAAGGACGGAATAAACGGTACAAACGGCAAAGACGGAAAGAACGGTATTGATGGTAAAGACGGAGCCGATGGGAAAAACGGCAAGGATGGAATTGACGGCGCCGATGGGAAAGACGGCATGAATGCCAAAAGCATAGAGGTGCAGCGAACAACAGAATACATACAGTGGCGTTACGAGGGCGATGAGTGGCAGGACCTTGTGGCGATAGCCGACATCACAGGCCCCGCCGGGCAGAAAGGCGCAGACGGCACTGACGGAAAGACACCGGAGTTCCGTGTAAACGAAAACACCCTGCAGTGGCGCTACACCGGCGACGAAATATGGCTGAACCTGTACGATCTTTCCATTCTGAAGGGACTTGACGGTGAGGACGGTGTTGACGGCAAAGACGGCAACACCCCCTCCATCGGTGAAAATGGCAACTGGTGGATTGGAGAAACCGACACCGGCGTAAAAGCCGCAGGCATTGACGGCACAGACGGTGTTGACGGCACAGACGGCGAAAAGGGAGACAAGGGCGACAAAGGTGACCCCGGCGAAAAAGGTGACAAGGGAGACAAAGGAGACAAGGGAGACAAGGGACAGAACGGCAGCTGCGCCGGCTGGTTCTATGGTACGCTTTGGACAAAAGGCGATCTTTACAAAGAGGACGGCGCCGAACGGCCCGTTGGGATAAAAGTTTATAAAGAAGCCGAAAGCGGCGGATTTGTTTCTACATACATGGATGAGATATATCTGAAAAAAGGTCACACATACAGCGTAACCATAAGCGCATCTATGGAACTGCAATCTCACGAAGACAGAAGTGGTAATTATTCTGTTCAGATGACGGACAATTATGATGACGGCTTTTGCAGAGAAGCTACGCGCATAAAGAGAGACGGCGTAAAGCTGCCTTATTCAAGGGATCAGCACCATTTCAGTTTCAGCCGGATATATATAGCATCGGACGAAGATATTCCCCTGCGATTCAAAATTGAACAGTCGAGCTACAAAACTACGCTTCTCGGCTTCAACGGCACCATTACAATAACCGCTCTTGACTGAGCCGACATATACAAAAACGGAGGTAACAGAATATGAAGAAACGAATACTCAGTATCCTGCTCACCCTTTGTATGGTGATGTGTGCCATTTCACCTGTGATGAGCTACGCCGACCCGGGAGTATCGGCATCCGGCTCAGGCGCATACGGCGCATTGCTCACACCCGACACAACTCCCCCTGCCGGATGGGCAGAGGATGAAAGCAACCCATACGGTACAAAGAAGGGGCAACCCTTTGCCATCACCCCGTGGTATGAGCCGATCATTTACAGCTACCGCAATGCAGAGGGGCAATCGGCACAGGATCACACCAAGGTGTATGACAAGCTGACACTCGGAAAGAATATTATCGAGTCACCGAGCGGTACATACAGCATTTCCTCGGTCGATAATGTCGCTTTTGCTGTCGGAACAGCTTACGATCCGCTCGGCACGGGCAGAAACGATCACGCTATCTTTGTTGGTCTTTGCGATATGGATAATTCCAAGAACACGGCAAAGATCTGCTACTGGGTACAAAATCTTGTAAACAACAAGCGCTCCGAGCTTCAGAAAATTGCCGACGCGCCTAAATGGGTGTGCAAGACTGATTACGGCGAGCTGGAATATCAGGAATTCCGCCACTATTTCAATGTCACGGCGGGCGACTATGACGGTGACGGCAAAATGACCGCCGTTATTACCTATGCCGGCAGTGATGATCTGTGGGGCATTGCCGGAACGGGCATTGCCGGTGAACAGGCGTTTTACAGAAGATCCTTCGCGGGAGCGGATACCTATTTCGGCGGTTGGGAAACGACCGAATACGAAAAAGATCAGATCACGAAGTCACTCGTTTCGGTAGACATTGATCGCGACGGCTGTGATGAACTTGCGGTTGTCGCCGGCGCCGCCGAGCCGTTCCCTTACAGCAGCGGTATGCTGCCCGGGATCCCCGGCGTTTCGGCGGATACGTATGCCCTTTTTGTCTCAAAGCTGACGGTGTATAAAAACAGCGGCGGGACCTTTAAGAAAATATCGCAGAAAAAACTGATGACCCTCAATCGTGAGGATGAGAAAGAGGACGGCAACAGGTACTATGACCATATTCGCTTCCCGAACATCACAACAGCCGACGTCAACTGTGACGGATATGAAGAGATCGTCGTTGCGGGATATTACAACGAAGTAAAGGAAGAAAAGACTTACGGTTTTCTTGCCAATTCGGATACCGATGCTTCGAATATGGGATATGCCGTGTATTACAGCGAAAACGATGCGATCACAAATGTTCAGAAGATCGCGATGAGCAGCTACACGGCAGGCGGAACAAACAATAACGGCGTGAAGCCGAAGCCCGCCATGACTGGCGCTGCCATCAACGGAAGAGGCACGCCCGAGCAGGTCTTCATCGCGGGTGCTCTCTATGAGGTGCAGGAAAACGGCGGTCTCAATCTTCTGTGCGATACCACGCGCGAGAAGAACTCGAGTGCGAGATGGTGGTGGTATTATCAGGATGCCATCGCGGGCAACTTTGACCACAACACCGAAGGCCGCGAGCAGGTGATCGCACTTGCCGCCGAAAGACAGAACGGCACCAAAAATGCGCGCAAATTCGATCTGTTCACCGATGTGTTCTATGGTGAGGACTTCGGCAGCGGCACACTGTCAGTTGCCGGCAAATATACGGCGACAGCCGAAAAAGACGAATACTCAAAGCTGTGTCACGCCGTCGACCTCGCATGGGATATGCCGTATAACTGCATACTGCTTGCGGCTGACGTGAACAAGGACGGTCTGTTTGCCCGCTATGAGGGCAAGGGCTACGGATATTCCGACGCACAGGTGCAGGCGGTGCTTCAGGCGGCTCCCTATTTTGCGGAGCTCGGCGACTATGACCTCGATTTCTCCGACGGCTCCACCACCTATACCTTCTCCTCCGGCTATTCGGACACGAAATCCTCATCGCACAACACCTCCTTCGGTGCGTCCATCGTCGCGCAGGGAGATCTGAAGGTGTGGAGATACGAGGCAACCCTCGGATACACCATGGATTTTACAAAGAGCACAGAGGATACCCTTTCAAAGGAATACAGTGCCTCCTTCAATGCCGGCGGCAACGATTCTGTGGTGCTGTACCGCGTGCCGGCAACAACCTATTATTACTCGCTTTATGACCCGCAAAAGGGCGATTTTGACCTCAGCGAGCGAAATACCATTGCCCTGATGATCCCCGGGCAACCGGTTTACACCATGCTCGACCGGGAGTATTACGATGAGTTTGCGGTACTGTACAACGAAACCTACAAGAAAGACATTGCAGCGGGAAAGGCAAAGGCTTTGCCGATACTGAACAGCCATGTACTGCCGGAAAACGCCGAGGGCGACCCGTTCGCCTATTGGTCGAATACCGCTACTACCGCCGACTATGTTTCGAAATTTGAGTCGCTCAGTAAGCAAAAATATGAGCTTGGCTTCGGTGCAAGCAGTATCACAAACGACTGGACGACCACGTCCGAACATGCCGAAGGAGTTGAGATAGCTCACGGCTTCTCCGCTTCGATGAAAAACACGTGGGGTGTAGACGCATTCAATATGGGGTTTGTGATTGATTTGAGCTACAGTAAAGCAACGGGCACGGTCTACACCACGACGAAAAGCAGCGGCGCCAGCGGCACGGTCAACAATATCGACCGCCGTTCGCTCCTTGCCTCCTACGGAATCGGCTACGATGTCTCCGGCCAGTACGGCTTTACCTGGGATTTCGGTATGCGCACATGGACGGCAGGAGATCAGAAGATTCCCGTGTTCGGTTATGTGTTGACCAATCTTCGTGCCGCGCCGCCCATACCGACACTTACGGGCGTATCCGTAACGGACAATCAAAGCGCAAAAATCACCTGGAAGGCGCCGACGGCAGATCTCAGACGCCCCTATGCCGGGTATCATATCTGGATGCGTATGGATGACGGAGAGTTTGAGCGCGTAACCGAAGCTCCGCTTTCTGCGGAAGAGCTTTCTTATACATACACCTCACTGCAGGCGGATACCACCTATACCTTTGCAGTCTCCTCCGTGACAGACAAAGGAATGGTATCGGCACTGTCCAACACCAAAACCTTCTCAACCTTTGCGGGAGCGGACGGCAGAGAAATCGAATTCCGCAGTAACGGCAGCAGTATCCAGTGGCGATATGCGGGTGAAAGTGACGACGCTTACCGCGATCTTGTCTCACTTGCCGAGCTGACGGGAAATGACGGCGCAGACGGAAAACAAATTGAACTGCGGGTATATAACGGATTCGTACAGTGGAAGTACATCGATGATTCCGTCTGGAATAATTTGATTGCCTTGTCGGAGCTGAAGGGCGAAAAAGGCGACAAGGGCGACACGGGAGATAAGGGAGATAAAGGCGACCCCGGACAGGACGGAAAAGACGGCATAACACCTCGGCTTAAAATCGGGGAAGATAACCTCTGGTATGTCTCCTATGACGGCGGACAGACATGGGTATCCCTCGGTGTGAAAGCCACCGGAGAGAAGGGCGATACCGGTAAAGACGGACAACAAGGTGAAAAGGGCGATAAAGGCGATAAGGGTGACCCCGGAGATGCCGGCACACCGGGACAGAACGGCAAGAACGGAACAAACGGTGTTAACGGCGCAAGCGGCGCTGACGGTAAAAACGGGAAAGACGGTAAGGACGGAATCGGAATCGCCAAGGCGGAGATCAATGCGGACGGCGAGCTTGTTATCACCTATACCGACGGAAAGACGGTCAATCTCGGCAAGGTCGTCGGCGCGGACGGTAAGGACGGTCTGACCCCCTTTATCGGCGAAAACGGCAACTGGTGGATCGGCGAGAAGGACACCGGTGTGAAAGCGGCGGCGGATGCAGCAGTCCCCGCAGGCTCCGGAAACATATCCGCATCCTCTCCTGCTTTGATTGTTATCGGTTCTGTTGCGGGGCTTGCGCTGCTTGGTAACCTCGGCTTGATTTTGTACATTGTACTGAAAAAGAAAAAGAGTCTTGTTTGAGGCTGCAAAACGGAGGTAGCAAGAAATGAAAAAACGAATACTCAGTATCCTGCTCG
>ERZ773131.3076-NODE-3076-length-10012-cov-2.925580_pt1 | contig 10012 bp, 9 predicted proteins | sample MGYA00511082_ERZ773131 | MGnify/ENA primary metagenome ERZ773131 (study PRJEB29015, sample SAMEA2737813) | human gut metagenome | biome: human gut; feature: human-associated habitat; material: faeces | place: China | collected 2012 ...
TCTGCATAATTAAACCATGGCTCCAAGCATATATATGGTGCTCCTGGTAATGACCAAATTGCAAGTATTGGAAAATCTTTAAAATTAAATTCTAATACTTTTTTATTATCTTTCTTTTGTTTTAGAGTAATTTTATTTGATTTTAGTTTCTTCATCATTATTGCATCATTTAAGAAGCTCTCTTTTGTAATTTCTATTATTTTATTTTCTTTTAATATGTTTTTAGCTGGTTTATTAGATATATAGTTTCCTTCTACCTCCATAAATTCTACTTCTGGCTCTTCTGCTTCTAGTTCAAAATAGTATTCTTCTTGTGGCATTTCTAATTTGAAACCAGGATGTCCGCCTAGTCCAAATATCATATTTTTGTCATCTTTGTTTATTACTCTTATCTTAGTTGATAAGATATCTTCTGTAAATTCATATTCTATATTTAATACAAATTTAAATGGATATTTTTTTAGCGTTTCTTCATTACTTTTTAATTCATATGTTTCTTTATTTTTTGTTTTTCCTATTAGCTCAAAATCCATATCTTTTGCAAATCCGTGCTGTGGTATTTTGTATTCTTTTCCTTCTATTACAGTTTTATTATCTCTTAATCTTCCTACCGTTGGAAATAAAATTGGAGCTTGCCTATCCCAAAAAGTTTTCCCATCATGCAATCTTTCTTTTCCATTAAACTTCACACTTGTAAGTTCTGCCCCTGGATTTCTAACCTTAATCTCTAACATAGTTTTCTCCTTTTTGTTTGGATTTTATCATATGATAAGTTCATTTACAATAATTTAGTTCTATTTATAGAGTGCACTTTTTCTTTTTATCTTTCTTCTTGTATATTTTCTATTTTTTCACTGAATTTACACTTTTCTTCTAGATCTCTTATTCTCTCTACAATTTTTCTATCTCCTTTATTTTCTATTTCCTCTAAGTTTTTACCTTCATATCTTTTTAGTACTGTACATCTTATTGTGCTTAAAGTTCTACCTAATCTTATTTCTTTTTGTTCTTCTGTTTCAGGTTCTCCTTTTCTTGCTACTTTCACACCTAGTATGCTTCCTCTTGGCTTTCTTTCATTTTCTTTACACCACTCTTCTATTTCTGTTATCTTTTCCATTGTTCTTTTAAAAACATCTCCATTTTGTTTTCTTCCCAAACTTTTATAACCTCTTTTTTGGCAATACTCTTCAATAATAGCTATTACATCTTCGTAATTTACTCTGTTTTCTCTGGCAATAACTCTATAAGTTCTTTTAGTATTTAAGCATTCTTCTAGTATGTTATTTTTTTGCTCTTCTGTGATGTTCATATATCTTCTCCTTATTTTTTATTTCTTTACATATTTTACCATGTTTTTATATTAATTTCAAATAGAAAATATTTAATAGCTCTTTTCGAGTCCCACCTTTCTACTTTATATAATTTGTCGCTTACCGGCATAGCCACTTTGGTTCTCACCCACTTAGCGGGTGGTTTTAACCCCGAGAGGCCCTTGGTTTCTCGCGTAATAAAAAGACTGCCCTTATGTGTCTTGACATAAGGGCAGCTGAAAAGCTTAGTTCTCCTCGCAGATTACAATGCCTCCATGGATTACTACTCGTTTTCCATTAGCATCATCGAAAAATATTTCATTTTCGCTTTCACTAATATCAAACTTTCCAGTCCATGATTTTATTTCTTTGCCATTATAATCATATACCGTAACAGTACGATTTAGTCCCCCATTTATGTCGCTAGAAAGAGACTTTATATCTCTTCTCCAACTTGCACATCCTGTAAGACTAATGGCAAGAATTAAAACCAAGCTTATAACTGCAATAATCCGGATAACCTTTTTCATGTTTTCCTCCTAAAACTATAGAAGTTTCTATAATTAGTACACTTTTTATATTTCGCTGTACTTACGAATATTAATTGTATTATATTATAAATTATCACAAACTGCAAACAAATAAAACTGTAACCTTTTAGGTTACAGTTTTACTCTGGTACCGATGGTGGCTCCTCTACCCGCGACCTAAAAAACTGTCCACCGGACAGTTTTTTTACGGTCTTTTCGAGTCCTACCATTTCAAATTTCAAAAAATGAACCTCATAACTTTGTCATGAGATTTATTTTTTGGTACCGATGGTGGGACTCGAACCCACATGGTTTCCCGCTAGATTTTGAGTCTAGTGCGTCTGCCAATTCCGCCACATCGGCTTATTTAATTTACAATTTGTATTATACAATATGTTTTTTAAAATTACAACTGTTTTTTTAGAAATTAGTTGGGTGGACCAATTCGTCCACCCATACCTATATGTTTTTTACATGGATTTTTTTAATTTCTATTTTAGACATTTCATCATCTGGATTTTTATAGCATACAAGATTTATTGTTTTTACTTCTTTTATTTTCTCTTCTGCTTTGTCCTTCTCTAATAGTAATCCCTCTTCTACATCCATTCCTAATGGTAATGTTTTATTATTATTAAAGTAATATATAATATTTGTTAACGCAACCGCCTTGTCATCTTCTTTTAAATTTATTTTATACAAATTTGTTTCTTCTTCTTCTGAATTCTTAAATCTAGCTATTGCGTCTTCTGGGTTTATACTAAAAATATTAAACTTATCTAAATCTTTTGCTTCTTTATATACTGGTATTTGAATTTCTATTTTTATTTTCTTTATTGCATTTTTTATGTCTTTAATTATATTGTTGATAGTTTCTGTATATTCTTCTACTGTTGTATTTTGACTTATGTCTAGTATTCTAAACAATTCTTTTTTTATTTCCCTATGCTTTTTGTTTGCTAATGTTTTTACATAATTATTGTTAGATTCTATTGCGCCAAATATATCGAATGGTTCATTTTCAAATAGTATCTTTTCTTTTGACGCTACTTCTTTTACTTTCTCTAGTCTTTCTTCTGTAATTTTTTCCCCATTTGCTACTGTATTTATATCATTTATAATGTCTGTTGTTGCAATATATATACTATTTGTTTCTGCTTGAGTAAGTTCTAGTCTTTGTTTTTTGTCTAGCTGTTTTGATAAATCTTCAAAATCTAGTTCGTAATTAAATACTTTTTTTAATTTCTTAGTATTTTCTTCTTTTATTTCTCCTCCAACTAGTTCTGCCTTTTTGTCCTTATTGGTAAATTTCCAAAATTCGAAAATGCTTTTTTTATGTTCATCTATTTCTTTTATATATAACTCTGCATTTTCTATTTTTTTATTTAAATTATTTAATCTATTAGTTAAAGCTTTTTCATCAAGTCTTAGGTTTTTAACTCTAATTTCATTTTCATTTACTTTTTTATATAGTGCAATTAATTCTTCTAATGTATAGTATTTTTTTATTTCATCATATTCTTCTTGTTCTATTAACGTATTTGGCTTTGTTTCTTCTTCCTTTTTTTGTTCTTGTTTTGGCTTTGTTAATTTTTTATTTTTGAAGAAATATTTTACTCTGCCAAAAAATGTTCTTTTACATTTTAAAAATGTTGATATTTGTTTTTCTTTTTCTAAATATATTTGTTCTTTTTGTTTAGAGTCTTCTTTTATTTTACTTAATGATTTTTCTAACTTTGCTAGTTCTTTTTTTATTTTTACATCTTTTTCTTCTGCTTTTAGATATTCTTGTTTTATAAAACTTGATAAAATTTCATAAATTATTTTTTTACTTTCTAAGCTAAATTTCAAGCTTCCTTTTTCGTCTATACTAATTTCAAAATTATAGTAATGTGGCGCTTCTGTTTGCATTATAAATAATGCTTTTAATAATTTATAGAACTTCTCTGCCTCTTGTTTGCTTTTTAATTTTATTTTGTAATCACTTTTTATTTCATCAAAAATATTTGTTTTGCCTGTTATATGAACAGTAAGATTATTTTCTTTATCATATACTTCATAAACTAATGGCCATTCTTTTGTAAAATACCATAAATAGTTTTCTATGTCTGTTTCTTGAGTTCTTGTTAGGTACTCTCTACTATAATCGGTATAACTTATTGGCACAAATATTTTACCTTTATTTCCTGCTAGTTGTTGTTTTAAAAGATAGAAAAATGCACTGTATTCTAAATCTTCTATTGTGACTAACATAAAGTATTTATTTGTATATTCTGAATAATCTTTTGGATATTTTATTTTAAATGGTACTTGTTTATTTAGAATTTTTTGTTCTTCTGATATTTCTTCTATTTTATCTGCTTCCAAGTTTTTAACCATTTCTAAAAACTTAGTATGTCTTTCTATGCTTTCTTCCTTTTCTGGTATTAAATATTCATATAAGGGAACTGCTTTACCGATATTTTTCTGATATGTCACATAGTCTATTTGTTGGAGTAAGTAATATTTGAATATCTTCTACATTTACATATTTATATACTTTGTAATTGTGTTCATCATTAAATTTTGATGGTCTATAATCTAATGGCACAAATTCTTTTATTGAATTTGGTACATTTTCTAAGTCTAGACCTAAGTATTTTAAGTTGTTTACAATATTTTCATTAGTATTCAAGATATTAATTCCTCCTATTTGTTTTATTGTTTTTTAGTATATCACAACGCTTTTTTTAAAACAAGGGGGAAAAAGGGGTCTGACCCCTTTTTCCCCCTTGCTGCATTTTATCTTGCAAATGTTTTTATTTCTTCTTCTATTTTATTTATAAAGTCTTCTACGCTCATTGCTCCAATGTCTCCATCTTTTCTTGAACGAACTCCTACTGCATTTGCTTCTACTTCTTTGTCTCCTACAATTAGCATATATGGAATTTTTTGAAGTTGTGCTTCTCTAATTTTGTATCCTATTTTTTCTTCTCTTTCATCTAGTTCAACTCTTAAATTTAATTTGTCAAATTGTTCTTTTAATTTTTCTGAATATTCTTTATGTTTATCTGAAATTGGAAGTATTTTTATTTGTACTGGTGCAATCCATGTTGGTAATGCTCCTTTTGTTTCTTCTAATATATAGGCTATAAATCTGTCAATTGAACCTAATATTGCTCTGTGCAATACTACTGGAGTCTTCTTTTGACCATGTTCATCTATATATGAAAGTTCAAACTTTTGTGGTAGGCAAAAATCTAATTGGCATGTACTTAATGTATAAGAATTTCCAACCGCTGGACTTACTTGAACATCTAGTTTTGGTCCATAAAAAGCAGCTTCTCCAATATCTTCAGTATATTCTATTCCTATGTTGTCTAAAACTTCTCTTAGTTTGTTTTCTGCATTATTCCACATTTCATCATCAGGATAATATTTTACTTTGTCCTCTGGATCTCTTAATGATAGCCTAAACTCAAAGTCTTGTATATCAAAGTCCTTGTATACATCTAGTATTAATTTTACTACTGATTCAAATTCATCTTTTATTTGTTCTGGTGTTACAAATAGGTGAGCATCATTTTGACAGAATGACCTAGCTCTTTCTATTCCTTTTAATGCTCCAGAGTCTTCATATCTCATATCTCTTGCTATTTCACCAATTCTAATAGGTAGATCTTTGTATGAATGCAACGAATTTTTGTATAATATCATATGGTGTGGGCAATTCATTGGTCTTAATACAAAAGTTTCTCCTTCTAATTCCATTGCCGGAAACATATTCTCTTTATAATGTTCCCAATGTCCTGATGTCTTATATAATTCTACACTTCCTATTGGTGGTGTCATTACATGTTTGTATCCTAGTTTTCTTTCTTTATTTTTTATATAGTCTTCTAGTATTTGCCACAAAACATAACCTTTTGGCAAATACATTGGTAATCCTTTTCCAACTAATTCATCTACTGTAAATATTCCTAATTCTTTTCCTAATTTTCTGTGGTCTCTTTGTTTTGCTTCTTCTAGTTTTGCTAAATAATCATCTAATTGGCTTGCTTTAGGGAATGATATGCCATATATTCTTTGTAGCATTTTGTTCTTTTCGTTTCCTCTCCAATATGCACCTGATGATTTAAGTAGTTTTACTGCTTTTATTTTGCCTGTACTTGATACGTGAGGTCCTGCACAAAGGTCTGTAAATTCTCCTTGTTTGTAGAAAGATATTATTGCATCTTCTGGCAAATCATTGATTAATTCTACTTTGTATGGTTCTTCCTTTTCTTCCATAAATTTTATTGCTTCTTTTCTTGGAAGTTCAAATCTTTCTATTGGTAAGTCTTCTTTTATTATTTTTTTCATTTCTTTTTCTATCGCTTCTAACATTTCTGGTGTAAATGGTTTTTCTGTATCAAAATCATAATAGAATCCGTTATCTATTGATGGTCCTATTGCTAGCTTTATTTCTGGATATAATCTTTTTATTGCTTGTGCCATTATATGTGATGTTGTATGCCAATATGCTTTTTTACCATTTAAGCTGCTTTCAAATGTTAATATGTTTAGTGAACAGTCCTTTTCTACTATTGTTCTTAAGTCTACAACTTCTCCATCTATTTCTGCACATGTTGCTACTCTTGCTAATCCTTCGCTTATTTTTTTTGCTATTTCTATTACACTTAATCCTTCTTCTACTTCTAACTCTGAATTGTCTTTTAATTTAATTTTTAACATAATCTTTCTCTCCTTTTTTAATTTTATATTTTAAAATTCCTAATATCTTACTTTGCATATATTTCTTTTGAAACAATTTTGGTTAGTGCCATTATTACTGCATATTCTTCTAGCTCATCTCTATATACTCTTCCATTTGTTAGAACTCCTATTGCCCCTTTTCTTCCCTTTGCAGTATTTCCGAACACATCTTCCATATAGCCTATTTCTTCTCCCTGCAAAGTTCTATCTACTACTATTTGAGGATATTCAAATGATGGGCTAAATCCTATATAGTATCTTTCTCCATCATATATTGCGCAAATGCTTGAGTCCATATATTTAGTTTCTACTTCTGGTACACTAAACATTCCTGCTTCTATTCCTACTCCAAAACTACATGTGCCGTGTTCTTTCTTTTGCATGTTCATAAGCATTTTTTGCTCTATTTTTTGCTCCTTTTATTGTTTCTGAAAGAGACATTGGGTTACACGAAACTCCTGAAAATTTATCTTGTTCTTGTCCACTTTTTTCATCTTTTCTTACTTCTTGTGGCATAATCATATATTCAATTTTGTCAGAACTATTAACCCATAATTCTGGGTATCTAGAAAAAGCTCTTGTTATTGCTGTAATTTTAGGTATGCTTCTGCTTCCTATTGATACTAACATATTATCTTCCTTTCTTTTTAGATATTATTTATATATTATCTTAAGCAATAAAAAATCCCCTAATAGATTTTTTTATCTATTAGGGGTATTTTTATAAAACACGGTTCCACCCTTTATTTTACTTAATTAAAGACTTTATCGCGTCTTACGCGTCTAACTTTTAATTAGAAACTCCGAGGTAGTTTTTCAAATATGTTTACTTAGATTAGCTTTCAGCGCAATCACTAACCCTCTCTTTAAGCAACCTTTATTTTACTTTGTCTCTTCTACGTTTATATTTATCTTACTTTTTTATTATACTCTTGTTGTAAGGCTGTTGTCAATTGTTTTTGCTTATTTTTCATATCCCGGTTTTCCAAGTAGCCTAAACATATTCTTTTTATATGCTTCTACTCCTGGTTGGTCAAATGGATTTACCCCTAGTATGTTTCCTGATATTGCACATGCTAGTTCAAAGAAATATATTAATTCTCCAATTGTTTCTTCATTTAACTTTTTAATATTTATTATAATGTTTGGAACTCCCCCTGATGCATGGGCTTCAATAGTTCCTTGCATTGCCTGTTTATTCACATAATCCATTGTTTTTCCTGCTAAAAAGTTTAGTCCATCTAAATTGTCTTCATCTTTTTTTATCTTTATATCTGTTTTTGATTCTTCTACATTTATAACTGTTTCAAATAAATTTCTTCTTCCATCTTGTATGTATTGTCCCATAGAATGTAAATCTGTTGTTAAATCTACTCCTGCTGGAAAAATCCCCTTATGTTCTTTTCCTTCGCTTTCTCCATATAACTGTTTCCACCATTCTGTGAAGTAATGAAGCTTTGGCTCATAATTTGCAAGTATTTCTATGTTTTTATCTTTTTTGTATAATATGTTTCTTACTACTGCGTATTTAAAACATTGATTATATTTTATATTTTCTTCCAAGTAATCATCTTGTGCTGTTTTTGCTCCTGTCATTAGTTTATCTATGCTTATTCCTGCCACAGCTATTGGAAGCAGTCCAACTGCTGTCAATACAGAAAATCTTCCACCTACATTATCTGGTATTACAAATGTTTCATATTCTTCCTCATCTGCAAGTTCTTTTAATGCTCCTCTTTTTTTATCTGTTGTTATATAAATTCTATCTCTTGCTTCATCTGCTCCATATTTGCCTTCTAAGTATTCTCTAAAAATTCTAAATGCAATTGCTGGTTCTGTTGTTGTTCCTGATTTTGATATAACATTTATTGATACGTCTTTGTCTCCTATGCAATCTATTAATTCATTTATATAATTTGGACTTATGCTATTCCCTACAAAAAATATTTGAGGTGATTTTCTTATATTGTCTGGCATAATATTCGCAAAATTGCTTGTTAATCCTTCTATTACAGCTCTTGCACCTAAATATGATCCACCTATTCCAATTACAACAAACACTTCTGAGTTTTTTCTAATTCTTTTTGCAACTTTTTTTATTCTGTCAAATTCCTTTTTATTATAATTTGTTGGTAAGTTTAACCAACCTACAAATTCATTCTCATCATCTGCTTTTTTCATTAAATTGTCACATATTTTTGTTATTTTTGTACCATATCTTGATATTTCTTTATCTGAAACTCCTGAATAGCTTAAATCTAATTTTATATTTGCCATTTAAACTCACTCCATTCTTTTGTACATTTATTGCTTATATATTATCATAACAAAAAAATTTATTAAATAGTTTTCTATAATTTGCACAAAAAAAATATTATAATTCTTTTGCTAATTGATTATTTAGTTTTCCTATTGCCTTTTTTTCTATTCTTGACACATAGCTTCTAGATATTCCAAGCATACTTGCTATTTGATTTTGTGTTTTTGGTTTTTCTCCTCCGAAGTCCGAATCTAAGTTCTATAATTGTTTGTTCCCTGCCTTTTAATATATCTTTCATTCTAGTATATAATTTTTTAGTTTTAATTTTTAAATCGATTTCATCTTCTATGTTTTTTTCATCATTTTCTAATATATCTATTAATGCAATTTCATTATCATCTTTATCTTTTCCTATCGGTTCATTTAAATATACTTCTGCTCCTAATTTTTTTATACTTCTTAAATACATTAATATTTCATTTTCTATGCATCTTGATGCATATGTTGCAAGTCTTACTCCTTTATTTGTATTAAATGTATTTATTCCTTTTATTAAACCTATTGTTCCTATTGAAATAAGGTCATCATTATCTACATTTGGTATGTTATATTTTTTACAAATATGTGCCACTAGTCTTAAATTTCTTTCAATTAATATATTTCTCGCTTCTTCATCTGCTTCCATATATTTTTCTAAATACATGGCTTCTTCTTCTGGAGAAAGCGGTTCTGGAAACAAAGCATTATTTGATATGTATCCAAAAGCAAAAATTGCCGTTCTTAAAAACGCTACTAGTCCAGTAATACTGAGTAATGGCATAAATGCACCTCCATTTTTTCTATACCAAAGTATATGTTACAGAAAAATAAAAGTGCCTGACCTCTAATAAAAATATTTTTTTGCTATTGACTTAATATCATAATTTGTATATAATTTGTACATAATAATTGAAGGAGGAATTTTTATGGCACAAATAAGACCCTGCGCTGATTTAAGAAATAATTATAATGAAATTTCTAAAATTTGTCATGAAACTAATGAACCTGTTTATATTACTAAAAATGGTTTTAGTGATTTAGTGGTTTTAAGTAATGCAACCTATGAAACGTTAACCAAAAAAACATTACAAATAGAAGAAGAACGAATTGACAAACTTGTTGCCAAACATTTTGACAAG
>ERZ773131.3080-NODE-3080-length-10003-cov-2.866003_pt1 | contig 10003 bp, 7 predicted proteins | sample MGYA00511082_ERZ773131 | MGnify/ENA primary metagenome ERZ773131 (study PRJEB29015, sample SAMEA2737813) | human gut metagenome | biome: human gut; feature: human-associated habitat; material: faeces | place: China | collected 2012 ...
TTTACGAAGTAAATCTGCGGATTCCGAATGTTTGCAGAATTGCGGGAGCTGCGAAGCAGCGGAGCAATTCGTAGATATCGGAGAAAATAATCAGAAGTAAACAATCAAAGTAAATATATAATGGAGGCAGAAGCATATGCTTACAGAACAGAGATTTGACATTATTCTGAAGCTTCTGGAAGAAAGAAAAAGTATTACAGTAACAGAACTGAGAGAACTTCTGGACGCATCAGAGTCCACAGTGCGCAGAGACATCACTGCACTGGACAAAGCGGGAAAACTTACCAAGGTTTTCGGCGGCGCAGTAGCATTAAATCATAAAGTAACTGCCTATGAACCGACAGTGGCACAGAAATCAGAATTAAATAAAGAAGAAAAGAAGAAGATTGCAAAATATGCAGCCAGCCTGATAACGCCAGATGATTTCGTTTATCTGGATGCAGGAACTACCACTGGCCTGATGTTGGAATATCTGGCGGGTGCAAGGGCTGTTTTTGTCACAAATGCAGTATCCCATGCCCAGACTCTGGCAAAGATGGGAATCCGGATTTACCTGATCGGAGGAGAACTTAAGAGTTCAACAGAGGCAGTCGTAGGCAGTCAGGCGATGCAGATGATCCAGATGTATCATTTTACAAAGGGCTTCTTCGGAACCAACGGGATCACCAGAAGAGAAGGCTTTACCACACCGGATACCAGTGAAGCAATTGTAAAGAGTACTGCAATGAAGCAGTGCAAAGATGTATATATCCTGACAGATAAGTCAAAGTTTGGAGAAGTAAGTTCTGTGACATTCGGCGGGTTTACAGATGCTAAAATTCTTACAGAAGAGATTCCGAAGGAGTATCAGGATAGCAAAAATATTCTGAAAGTGGAATAAATAATTGATCAGAATGCCGTCGGCAGGTAGAGTAGGCAGGAATGATATTTAGATTGGAGAGATGTGGGATGAAGTTTGCGCATATTGGAGATCTGCATATTGGAAAAAGGGTGCATGATTTTTCCATGCTGGAGGATCAGAGATATATTCTGGATCAGATGATCAAAATTTTTGAGGAACAGAAAGTTGATGGAGTTCTGATAGCAGGGGATGTTTATGACAAGACAGTGCCGTCGGCAGAGGCAGTGCAGCTGTTTGATGAATTTATTACAGGACTGGCTAAAGCTGAGATTCCTGTGTACATGATCAGTGGAAATCATGATTCAGCAGAAAGGCTTTCCTTTGGAGCAAAGCTGTTTGAAAGCAGTGATATTTATATTTCGCAGGTTTATGATGGAGAGATGAAAAGGATTGTGTTAAAAGATCAGTATGGACCAATATCTGTATATCTTCTGCCTTTTTTGAAACCTGCGGCAGTACGCCATGCTTTGCAGAGGGATGACATTAATACTTATGAAGAGGGTGTTATGGCTGCTCTGCAGGAGTGTGAGATCGATGCGACACAGAGAAATGTGCTGGTGGCACATCAGTTTGTGACCGGAGCAGACAGAAGTGACTCAGAAGAAACATGGGTTGGCGGTCTTGACAATGTCAGTGCGGAAGTATTTAAGGATTTTGACTATGTGGCACTGGGACACATCCACAGACCTCAGAAAATGGGGAGAGAGACCTTGCGTTACAGTGGGACGCCGCTTAAGTATTCTTTTTCGGAAGCAGATCATAAAAAGTCGGTAACGATTGTGGAGCTTCTGGAGAAGGGAAATGTGAGGGTCAGTACAGTACCCTTGATTCCCAGACGGGATATGCGTAAGCTGAGGGGAACCTATATGGATGTGACGGCGAAGGATCATTATACTGCTGAAAATAAGATGGATTATCTTCAGATTACCCTGACAGATGAGGAAGATGTGCCGGGGGCACTTCAGAAGCTGCGTACTGTTTATCCCAACCTGATGCGTCTGGAATATGATAATAAACGAACACGTGAGAATCGGGAGGTTCAGGCAGTGGAGGCTCAGGAACAGAAGTCAGAGCTGGAGCTGTTTGAGGAGTTTTATGAACTGTTAAATAATGAACCTATGAAAGAAGAGCAGACAGAGTTTGTGGAGAAACTGATCCAGGATCTGAAGGAGGTGCGCGTATGAAACCATTGAAGCTGACATTATCTGCATTTGGTCCATATGCGGATGAGACTGTGATCGATTTTACACAGCTTGGAGGACAGGGACTTTTTTTGGTGACCGGAGATACGGGAGCAGGAAAAACGACGATCTTTGATGGGATTACATTTGCGTTGTACGGGGAGACAAGCGGAGGAGTCCGGGAGGCATCCATGCTCAGAAGCAAGTATGCAAAACCGGAAACACCTACGTATGCGGAATATATTTTTGAATATAAAGATGCAGTGTATACAGTGAAGCGAAGCCCGGATTATGAGCGCCCAAAGACCAGAGGTACCGGAATGACCACCCAGAAAGGGGAAGCATTGCTTACTTTTTCTGATGGAAGAGCTCCTGTGACAAAGCTGAAGGAAGTGAATCAGACAGTTACTGATCTGATCGGGTTAGATATGAAGCAGTTTACGCAGATTGCTATGATCGCACAGGGAGATTTCAGGAAATTGCTGCTGGCTGATACAGAGGAACGCAGCAACATTTTCAGAAAGCTTTTCCATACGGATATTTATAAGGTGATTCAGGAAAAATTAAAATTCGAGGCCGGTGGTCTGGACAAGGCGTATAAAGAGCTGTTGAGAAGTATTCGCCAGTATACGGAACAGGTCAGATATTCTACAGAAGACCAGTTGGGACAACAGTGGATATTGATGGAGAAGAATGGCTTTGAGGGAAATCTGGAAGAAGGTCTGGAAATCCTGGAGCAGTTTCTGAAGGTAGATAAAGAGACGCTGAAAAATTTGAATAAGCAGATCAAAGAGAACGATAAAGAACTGGAAAAAGTAAATCAGCTTTTGGGAAAGGCTCATAAAGAAGCAGATGCAAAGGCAAGGAAGGAACAGCTTCTGCAAGAGAAAGAGGTATTGCTTCCGCAGTTGGAACAGGCACAAAAAGCTGCAGAAAATGGGGCAAAGGAACCTGAGGAGATCCAACGCCTGATGCTTTCCATACAGAAAGAAAAAGAGAATCTGGAGCGTTATACAAATCTGGAAAATCTGCTCAGAGAAACAGAGAAGGCTTCCCTGCAGATAGAGAAACTGGGAACGGACGGTACAGAGCTGCAGAATCGTCAGAAAGAAATGAAAGCTGTGCTTGAAGAAAAACAAAAAGAATATCAGACAACAGACGGTGCAGAAAAAGAAAAAGCAGAAACAGATTTCCGGAAAGAGAAAATAGATACTCTTTATGCAGGAATTTATAAGAACTGTGGAAATCTGGAGTTTCTTCAGACAAAAATCAGTGAACTGAAAACACAGTCCGGGCAGGAAGAACAACTTGCGAAACAGATAAAAAAGGATTTGACTGATCTGGAAGAGAAAATTGTTTCCGGTGGGAATCTGGAAATTAAAGAGAACAGTCTGGTCATACGTTTGCAGCAGATAGAGAAAATAGAAGATCAGCAGAAACGGTATCAGGATCTGGAAAAGGAAGCAGAGAGAAAAAAGAAGGGTTATCTGACCGCTTCTCAGAAACGGACAGAAATAAAAGAAATTTTAAACAAAATGGAGCAGGCCTATCTGGATGCGCAGGCGGGTGTTCTGGCAGCAGATCTTCAGGATGGGATGCCATGTCCGGTATGTGGTTCTGTTCATCATCCGAAGCTTACACAGATTCCGAATGAAGTTCCTACAGAAGAACAGCTGAAAAAACAGAAAAAGTTAACAGAAGCTGCGGAAAAAGCGGCATCTGACGCAAGTGTGCAGGCAGGAGAGGCAGCAGGACTGATGCAGCGCTGCAGGGAAGAACTGACAGAAGGGGTTAAAGGTTATATAGCGCAGTTTCTGCCAGAAGAGGAGACACAAGAGATACTTCGAAAGGAACTTCCTGATCATGAATTATGTTTATTTGTAAAAAATCAGGAAAGCAGTGTACAGACAGGATTGGAAGAAATCAAAAAACAGAAAAAAGTTCATCAGGATTTACTGAAGAAAAAGGAAGAGTTCAGCACACAGTCAGAACGACATGCAAAAGAATTTCAGAAATTACAGATCAGTCTTGAAAAGAGGAAGAGCCAGCTGGAAAGTATTCAGGAACAGCTGCAGAATCAATTGGACGAACCTGTACTGACATGGATCCATGAAGAAGATATAAGACAGAGAATGAAAACTGATCCGGAACTGTCACAGGATCACAGCGGTGAAATAGTGTATCAAAAGGAAATCTGTAATGTATCACAGGCTTTGCTGCAGGGAAAGAGAGCAGCAGAATGGCTGAAACAGCAGCAAAATATTCTGGGACAGAAACAAAAGGATCTGACAGCACTTCTGGAACAGAGAAAACTTCTGGAGATGCAGATTGGTAAGACTCAGGCAGAACTCACAACGATCACAGACCAGATCAATCAGAATCAGCAGCAGACAGCAGCAGAGAAATCCAGATATGAGCAGCTGCAGAAGCAGAGAGAGAATATGGAAAAAGAGCTGGGTGAGAGGACAAAGGAAGAAATCCTGTCTCAGATTCAGCTTAAGACTGAGGAACAAAAGAAGCTTGAAATACATTACAAAACAGTAACAGAAGCGAGAGAAGTATTAGAAAAGAGAATGACAGAACTGGATTCGGTAATTGCATCTCTGACAGAACAGTTAAAAGAATCCATAAGTATTTCAGCTGAGGAACTGAATGCTCAGAAAGAAAACTTTGCACAGCAAAAGAAATCACTTTCAGAAAATCGTGATGAAATCCATGCCCGCCTGGAAATCAACAGTGACATGTATGAAAAAATCCGCAGACAGCAGACAGAACTTCTGAAAACGGAAACCCGCTGGAAGTGGATGAAATCTCTCTCAGACACTGCCAATGGTACGATCACGGGTAAGGCAAGGATCATGCTGGAAACTTACATCCAGATGCAGTACTTCGACCACATTCTTGCGCGTGCCAATATCCGTCTGATGACCATGAGCAGCGGTCAGTATGAGTTAGTTCGCAGGAAAGAAAACAAGAGCAGGGTAGGGAAAACCGGTCTGGAACTGGATGTAGTAGATCATTACAATGGAACTGTCCGAAGTGTTAAGACCTTATCAGGCGGAGAAACATTTCAGGCATCCCTGTCTCTGGCATTGGGACTTTCTGATGAAATTCAGTCAAGCTCCGGCGGAATCCAGCTTGATACCATGTTTGTGGATGAAGGTTTCGGATCTCTGGATGAAGATGCCCTTGATCAGGCAATCCGCGCATTGAAGGATCTCAGTCAGGGAAGCAGACTGGTGGGAATTGTTTCCCATGTAGCAGAGCTGAAAGAACGTATTGATAAGAAGATCATAGTAACAAAGAAACGGACAGAAGATGGAGTTGGAAGTACGATCTGTATAGAAGGATGAGATTTTATGGTCAAGCGGATAAAATCATCCGCTTTGCTATGCGGCGCTACATCGAATAACTGTTTCACAGTGTATCAGAAGGAGTTGTCACTCCTCCTGATACAAGCAAGTCCCTACCCATTGCTTATTGTTTTTTGCAACCGACCCCGGGGACTTACTTGATGCGGTTAAAAAAGGCAGTTACTAAAAAAAAGTTATACAAAATTAACTTGACAGAATACCAGAGATAGTATATATTAAGTTATGAAGTTAGACATAAATAACTCGAATTGCTGAACGATCTGTTGAAGGTCTTTTTATAGCAGTAATTCAAGCTTTGCAGCAAACAAAAGCAATAAAATGTTTCGTAAAGCGTTATTTTTTGATAGATAGTTAGCATGGCCTAACTAATATTTTGCCATTGAGAAAGGGATCATAACATGTTGGAGAAATCTGTGATCGAACATTGTTCACCTACATTAGCATCTATTAAAACCGGAAATCTTTTTACATATAAATATGAATCTGAGGAAGAATTATGGAAAAGCGTAGAAGGCTTTAATGAATGTGTAAGAGAAAAAGGCGTTTCCCTCACAGTACTTCGCAGGAGTGAGAAAAAGGCGCTGATTTATGTCTGCCGGTTCTCAAGCCTTGAAAGAGATCTGAAGAAACCTGGTGTTGCGAATTTCATAAAGAAGTATGGGTATGAGAGTACAGATCCTGCATATGCACTTGAGAGACTGAGAAGCCGCCTGGCCCAGAGAGAAGATTTTCCTCATGAAATCGGATTATTTCTGGGATATCCGCTGGGAGATGTGATCGGATTTATCAAGAATGCAGGGCAGAACTGTAAATGTGTAGGTTGTTGGAAGGTTTACTGCAATGAATGTGAGGCAATAAAGGCTTTTGCCAGATTTAAGAAATGTACCAGCGTGTATGTACGTCTCTGGAATCAGGGAAGAAGTGTACGTCAGCTGACGGTGGCAGCGTAAGAAAGAAGCTATATACAGTAATATAGCAGGGATGGAGAGTTCGTTTAAGAATCAGTATAATAGAAAAGCCGTATGACTTTTTATTATAATATAAATCATGGCTTTGCGGCAAAGAAAAAGGCAGAGCAAATTTAAGGAGGATTTTAATCATGAGTAAAGTAGCAGTTGTATATTGGAGCAGCACAGGAAACACAGAAGCAATGGCAAACGCAGTTGCAGACGGAATCAGGGAAAAAGGCGGCGAAGCTGTTCTTCATACCTGTGAGGATTTTGACGGTTCTAAAGTTGCTGAATATGATGCAATCGCCTTCGGATGCCCTGCAATGGGAGATGAAGTTCTCGAAGATACAGAATTCGAGCCAATGTTTGACGGATGCAAAGATGCCCTGAAAGGCAAGAACATCGCTCTGTTTGGTTCTTATGGATGGGGAGACGGCGAATGGATGCGTAACTGGGAAGAGTCCTGTAAAGAAGCAGGTGCAAATCTTGTATGCGACAGCGTGATCTGCCAGGAAGAGCCAGATGATGAAGCTACAGATGCTTGCAAAGCTTTAGGTGCTGCATTAGTATAATAGAATAAGTAAGAATTGTTTTAGGGACTGCCAGTGTACAAATGGGCAGTCCTTTTTATTTGGAAATATTTTAGGAAAATAAGCGGGAATCCTCGGTAATTCAGTTACCGAGATGAAAGCGTAGAATTGTGCATATCTGCACAGTAACGTAAAAAATACAGATAAATAATAGACAGGAGATGATGCATTCATCTCCTGTTTATGTTACAATGAATATGATAAATATGGGAGTTGTTCAGTAATGGAGCAATTTGCAGATATCAAGGTGGATAGAGTGAATATACAGATGGAGGCAGAAGATGCTGACAGAACAGAAATTTGACATTATCTGAAAAAGGAGAGAGAAAATGAGTCTGAAAATTGAAAAGAAAAATGAAGGAACAAAAGATACGGTATTTTTGACCGGGAGATTAGATACAGCAACTGCACCTGAATTGGATACTTTTGCCGAGAAAGAGTTGATCAATACTCAGGAACTTGTATTGGATTTTACAGGGCTTGAATATATTTCATCAGCCGGCCTGCGTGTTATTCTGAAAATGCAGAAATTTATGAATGTAAAAGGAACTATGAAATTGATTCATGTGAGTGATATCATACAGGATGTATTCGATATTACGGGATTTGCAGACATACTGTCAATCGAATGACTGTGGCTGTAAAGATACAGAACTGCACAGCGAAAAGGAGGATTCTATTTATCTGAACTGAATGAAGGAAGGAGAAGTGGATTTGAAAAGTATTACAGAAGAAGCAAAAATAGAGAATATAGCGGTAATTACAGATTTTGTAAATTCCATACTGGAAGCAAATGGATGTTCTGCAAAAGTACAGATGGAGATAGATATTGCGATAGATGAGATATTTGGCAATATTGCCTATTATGCTTATACGCCAAAAACCGGAGAGGCAACTGTACAGGTTGAAATAAAGAATTTTCCTGAAAGACTGGAACTGACGTTTATAGACAAAGGCATTCCTTATAATCCATTAGAAAATAAAGATCCGGATGTTACCTTGGATATAGAAAAAAGAAAAATCGGGGGGCTTGGAATTTTTCTGGTTAAGGAAATGATGGATGAAGTTTCATATGAATATGCAGATGGACAAAATATATTGAAATTAAAAAAGAATTTATAGATTTCATACATTGTAAGTGTATATTGCTATTCATGAACTTTTGAATAACTGCGCGTCGCATTATAGTTACTGTGGAGTGGACAGCAGCGATTTATGTGCTCATATGTTGCAAAATGACAGAAAAGAGGAGTTTTTGCGCATGACAATTCGGAAAATGTATGATATGATGAACTTATAAATATCAATTTGTAACTGTAAAAATATTATATTGTAAAAAAACACACACAATTACCCGCAAAATAAGAAATTTAGACGCAAGATTGTTCGAGAAATCAACTTGTCGGCACACTAACAGGAAATATGGGTAGAAAATATCTGTAAGAAATATGTATAAAATAATATGTAATCAGGAAGGAGATATAAATTATGGGATTGATCAAAGCAGCAGCCGGTGCATTTGGCGGAACAATGGCAGATCAGTGGAAGGAGTTTTTTTACTGCGATGCAATAGATAAAGATGTTCTGGTTGTAAAGGGTGAGAAGAGAGTAGGCGGACGTTCTTCCAACAAAAAAGGCAGTGATAATATTATTTCAAGCGGTTCCGGAATTGCTGTTGCAGATGGTCAGTGTATGATCATCGTAGAACAGGGCAAGATCGTAGAAGTCTGTGCAGAACCGGGAGAATTTACCAAAAGGGCATTCTTAAATGGAAGGATCGATCTGTCACAGGCAGAATCAGTTATGGATCTGATCAGTGCGAAGAATGACTTTGCGGTGAAATCTTCTCTTATGCAGCTGCGTGGTGATCTGAAGAATCAGATCATAGATATGAGAGAACAGATTTTATATAATGTAGCGTTTATAGAATCGGCACTTGATGATCCGGAACATTACAGTCTGGATGGTTATCCACAAAAACTACAAACAATTGTGGATAAATTGGGTGATAATGTGGATAAATTACTGCGAACTTTTGATAACGGAAGAATATTAAAAGAGGGAATCAAGACTGTTATCGTTGGTAAGCCTAATGCCGGAAAATCCTCACTTCTCAACATGTTTCTGGGAGAAAACAGAGCAATCGTTACGAATATTGCAGGAACGACAAGAGATACATTAGAAGAAGTTGTCAACATAAATGGTATTATACTGAACATTGTGGATACAGCAGGTATTCGTGATACAGAAGATATTGTGGAAAAGATGGGTGTGGATAAAGCACTGAAATTTGCATCACAGGCAGATCTGATCTTATATGTGATCGATGGATCTGTACCGTTAGATGACAACGATAAGCAGATAATATCAGAGATTAAGGGCAAGAATGTCATTGCCGTTATGAATAAAAACGACTTACAAACAGTTGTGGATAAAATGTTGATAACATGCGAGCTTGGTTGTGATATCGTAGAATTATCTGCTTCTACAGGAGATGGAAAAGAAAAGTTATATGATCTGTTAAATGACAAATTCTTTTCCGGAGAATTGGATTATAATGACCAGTTGTACATTACAAATGCGAGACATAAAGAAGAACTGATGAAGACCGAAGAAAGTCTTTTAAAGGTAAGAGAAAGCATTGATATGGGTATGGAGGAGGATTTCTTCTCAATTGACCTGATGGATGCTTATGAACATCTGGGGCTTATTATAGGAGAAACGAACAGAGATGATCTTGCAGATAAGATATTTGAAGAATTCTGCATGGGTAAATAGGAGGATGGATAAATGCCAGTGGTTGAAGAAAATTATGATGTGGTAGTTGTGGGGGCCGGTCATGCAGGCTGTGAAGCTGCACTTGCTTCTGCTCGGCTTGGACTTGAAACGATTCTGTTTACAGTTAGTATGGACAGTGTAGCCATGATGCCCTGTAATCCAAACGTAGGTGGAAGCTCGAAAGGACACCTGGTAAGAGAAATGGATGCACTCGGCGGGGAGATGGGAA
>ERZ773131.3082-NODE-3082-length-10000-cov-3.097738_pt1 | contig 10000 bp, 9 predicted proteins | sample MGYA00511082_ERZ773131 | MGnify/ENA primary metagenome ERZ773131 (study PRJEB29015, sample SAMEA2737813) | human gut metagenome | biome: human gut; feature: human-associated habitat; material: faeces | place: China | collected 2012 ...
ACTTGTACACAAGAAGGAAGCAAGCCTCACCATTGTACAAGATGTGATGACAAGAAAGATGTGACAACAATTCCGAAGACAGATCATCATTTTGATTCCGGAGTTATAACAACAAAAGCTACTTGTACAAAAGATGGAGTTAAGACATATACTTGTAAGGATTGTAAGACGACAAAGACGGAAACAATCAAAGCTTTAGGTCATGATTATTCGAACGAATGGACAATTGATAAGGCTGCTACTTGTACTCAAGAAGGTAGTAAGTCTCATCATTGTTCGAGATGCGGCGCTAAGAAGGATGTTACTGTAGTTTCAAAAGTTGCTCATAATTGGTCAAGTTGGAGTGTTGTGGAACAGGCCACAACTAAGAAAGAGGGAAAAGAAAGACGTACTTGTAGAACTTGTAATGCAAAAGAAGAGAGAAGTATCGCAAAGGTAAAAGTAGAGACTCAATCTATGTATCGTTTATATAATCCAAATAGTGGAGAACATTTCTATACGGCAAATGCAGGTGAAAAAAATCATCTGGCAAATATTGGCTGGATTTATGAAGGTATCGGATGGAATGCTCCTAAAACAAGTGATTATCCTGTATATCGTTTATATAATGGTAATGGTGGAGAACACCACTATACAATGAATAAAGCTGAGAAGGATATGTTAGTAAGAGCTGGATGGAAATATGAGGGTATTGGCTGGTATTCAGCAGATCCAAAAGATAGTAATAGTATTCCGCTATTGAGAGAATACAATCCAAATGCTTTTGCGAATAATCATAACTATACAACTAGCAAACCAGAACATAATTGGTTGATTAGCTTGGGTTGGAAAGATGAAGGAAAGGCTTGGTATGCATTGAACTAGGAGGGAATTAAAAGTGAAAAGAAATTGGAATAATGTATTGAAGTATTTTATATGTTTTGTATTGGGGTTATCTTGTTTTGGACAAATGAATGTGTATGCTCAAGAAGAAGATGAAATCAATGATGTTAATGAAACAGAAGAAAATTATGGTTCATTAACTATTAAAGTTAGTAAGAATTATGAGTATGCGTATGAAGTGCTAAAATTAGTAAATCAAGAAAGAAATAATGTTGGATTACCTGCATTAACAATGGATAAGGATTTATTAGATGCAGCCATGCAAAGAGCTGCAGAAATATCTGTGTACTACGGGCATACTCGTCCTACAGGTAAATCATGTTTTAGTGCATGTTCAAAAATGTCAGGAGAAAATATTGCTGTATGGCAAAATACGCCTAGTTTTGTGATGGATAGTTGGATGAATTCAAGTGGCCATAAGGGGAATATTTTAGATTCAAGTTATTGTTCAATTGGTGTCGGATGTGCATATGTGAATGGTATTTATTATTGGGTACAATGTTTTTCTTATGATGAACCAACAATTGTTTTTCAACCACAAAACACTTTTGATACTTTAACGAGTGTGTCATACAATAAAACATTCTTAAATGATAGTGGTGTCAGTTTTGAAGTTTCTAATTCTACTTCTGAAGGAAATATGATAGCTGACGGACAAAAATGTTATGGCAGTACTAAAGATTATTCACTTTATATAACTCGACAGGATTATTCATTTGTTGGAATTGTTGACAATTCATGTATTGACTGGTCTATAAGTAATGGAGCTAATGTTAAAGTAAATGATATTAGCGTAACAGTTACACCAAGTAATGTTGGTCAGTATATATTGTCTGCAAGATTTGGTGATGGGGATAATAGAGTTGATGCCAATAATACCGTTAATTTTACTGATCATGAATGGTCAGATTGGGAAGTAATTCAACAGCCCACTACAACAAATGAAGGTATGGGGCAAAGAATTTGCAAAACATGTAATAAAAAGGAGCAAAAGACTCTTCCTAAGTCAACTATAGAAGGTCAATCTATGTATCGTTTATATAATCCAAATAGTGGAGAGCATTTTTATACGTCAAACGTAGGTGAAAAGAATCATTTGGTGAATGTTGGTTGGATTTATGAAAAAATAGGATGGACTGCTCCTAAATTCAGTGATTATCCTGTATATCGTTTATATAATGTAAATGGAGGAGAACACCACTACACAATGAATAAAGCTGAAAAGAATTATTTAGTAAGTGTAGGATGGAATGATGAAGGAATTGGTTGGTATTCAGCAGATCCTAAAGATAGTTCAAGCATTCCGTTATTAAGAGAATATAATCCAAATGCATTTGCGAATAACCACAACTATACGACAAGCAAACCAGAACATAATTGGTTGATAAGTTTGGGATGGTTAGACGAAGGTATGGCTTGGTATGCATTGAGTTAATAATCGCGAACGAATTTAAAAATTTAAAATAAAACAATTTTGATGTTCAGACTTTTCCGCTTTTGGAGAAGTCTTTTTTATTGTTAATATAGTAACATAATGTAACAAGTTATAAAAAAAGTAAGCGTCAAATTTGAAGGTGGTACAAAATATAGTTGAGACATGACATAATCTTTGTGTAAGGAGATGGTGATTAAACTACATGGCTAAGATCAACAATGTACACAAGGATGAGCCAGATACTTTCGATTTTGTTAAAGTAAATGTATTAGATGATAAAACTAGAAACGGTAATAATTGTACTGTTCGTTACAAGGGTGTTTCTTTCTGTCTGACAAAAGAAAACATGGACTTGGTTTTTGAGTTTATTCAGAGGATGAATCATGCTGGATCTTTCTAAAATCGAAAATATTTATTTGGCTCCTGGAGCCACGGATCTAAGAAAATCAATCGACGGATGTAGTAATATTGTTCAGTATCAATGTTTCTTGATCCTTTCAGCCCTTCTATATTTATCTTCTGCAACCGAACAAAGACAACAATCAAAGTTTTAGAATGGGATGGAAATGGATTCTTGCTTCATACAAAGAAACTGATTGGTAAGGATCGCTTTCGATGGCCCAAATCAAAAGAAGAAGCGAGTATGCTGATTGACAAAAGGCAGTTGTCATGGTTGCTGGATGGCCTTGAAATCGAACAGAAACATGCTCATCACAAAATAGATGCAGTCGTTTGAAAAATGCTTTATTTAAAGTGAAAATGACTGCATTTTATGGTATAATAAACAGGTAGAAATGAGGCCTGTATGACTGTAAAAGATATTGATTCCATGTCGTTTGACGAACTTAAAAACGAATTTATCCAGTTTAGAAAAATGATGATGGATCATATTTCAGAACAGGAAAAACAAATCCAGGACTATAAGAAGAAAAACGAAGAACTGACTGTAAACATTAAAGAATTACAGTTGGAACTGGCTATTGAAAAAGAAAAATACAAACAGGTGGTAGCTGCTAAATACCAGTCACAGAAGAATCAGATTGCACTGGATATGCCAACTTTATTTGATGATATAGAAGAAGAGGCATTAAAAGTAGAAGATTCAGAAATTGAAGAAGTAATAACAGTTGGTGAACACACAAGAGTTCGCCGTCCAAAGAAACAACATTTGTCTTATGATCACCTGCCAAAAGTAGATGAATATCTGTCTGTACCGGAAGGTGAAGATATCTGTGAAAAATGTGGTTCGAAAATGCATATAAAGAAATATCAGACAAAAGAAGAATTGGTATATGAACCAGCTCGTCTTTTTGTACGTGTTACACATATACCTGTATTAGAATGTGAAAACTGTCAAATCTATAGTGAAGAAGGAAAATCAACATATCATACAGTAACACATCATTTTTTATTTGACAGAAGTATATGTTCACCAGAACTTTTGGCATACATAATCGATATGAAATACAATAATGGTCTTCCATTGTATACAATAGAAAAGATATTTCAAAGAGATCACGCAATCATACCAAGACAAAACATGTCAAACTGGGTGATTGGAAGCATGAAATATCTGGAACCACTCTACAATCTGATGAAAGAGGATCTTTTAAGGATGAAGCTTATACATGCAGATGAAACTACAACGCAGGTATTGAACGAAGAAGGAAAACCAAGCACATCCACATCCTATATGTGGGTATATCGTTCCAATAAGCACGAAGTGCCAATTGTACTGTATGATTACTATTCTACAAGATCAGGAGACTGTCCAAAAGAATTCCTAAAAGGATATAGCGGATATCTAGAATCAGACGCATACGACGGATACAATAAAGTCGAAAACGTGGTTCGATGTCTGTGTAATGTCCATGCCTTAAGGAAATTCAAGGATTCATATAAACTGCTTCCAAACAATAAGGAACGAAAAACGAGCGATGAGGCAAAAGCCATACAGAAATATGACGAAATCATCCACCATTCAAATCTTATCGATGAAAAAGCAGCTGAAAAATATTCGAATCCTAAAAAGCGAATGGAATATATCACAAAGAGACGAAAAGAAGAACTCAAACCAAAGTTTGAGAAGTTTTTATCGTGGCTTGAAGAAATCGAACCAAGAAACAAAGGCAAATATTCCATGAGCAAAGCGATCCAGTATGTATTGAACAACAAAGAAGGACTTATGGAATTTACAAATGATGCGATCATCCCACATGACAGTACAAGCTGTGAAAGAAGTATACGCCCATTTGTAGTCATACGAAATCGATGCAAATTCAGCGTAAGCGTACATGGAGCACAAGCGAGTGCCATGATCTATTCATTAGTAATCAGCTGTATAGAAAATAAACAGAATCCATACATGTACTTTACTCATTTATTTGAAAATCTACCAAAATTAGATTTAACAAATAAAAAAGAACTAAGAAAGTATCTGCCATACAGTCGAGAACTACCAAGCTATATCCGAACATTATCAAAGAGCGAAATAAAAGCCATCCTTAATGAAGCCAAATCACAAGTGTGATCCAGCAAGGATGGCTTTATTATATATTCGTCAGCAGTTTATTTGTACCACCTTTAAATTTGATGCTTACTAAAAAAATACTTTAATTTAAGAATTGTCATATTATATAGTAGCAAATAATACTATTCTTTGATATAGTTGAAGTAGAGTTTCACCTATAGAAAGGAAAATATAATATGAGGAGAATTTTAGGTGTATTTATGGCGTTGTTTATCTTTTGTGTACCAATTGGTATACAAGCAAAAGAGGAGGTGTTATCTTTTGAATATACAGGTCAAAAAATATAAATTAAGACTGCGACTGGTTATTTTTCTACTACGGGATCATTAGAAGATGCTCCAATTGATTGTGGAAAATATTTTGCGGTTACTAGTGATGGATATGTTACTTTTGAGATCAATCCAAAAAAGGTGCATGTTAACGTGAATTACAACAAAGATTGGAGAGAAGGAGATTTTGAAGAAAAGAAATATCTGTGTAAATTCGATGGTGATTATGAGTTTAAGTTAAGAATTTTGACGAATGGAGATTTTGTATCATTGGATGATTACGAAGGTAACATTGATTTTGAATTTGAGCCAAAGAATGAAAAAGATATTTCAGTCGAAAAGACAAAAATTACACATTCAGATGTAGAAGTTGTTTACTACGAAGATGGATATAAGATTGATAGTGGTAGAAGTGATATTGAACCAATCTTGTTAAAAGATGCAGGAGAATATATTGTCAGTTTTGATGCTGATTCTAGGTATTATGAATCCATTCCATTTAAAGTAACCATTCTTCCTAAAACTATTGAATTGCAACTACCAAACTATCAAAAATATGTTGGAGAAAAAGATCCAGTATTAGAAACAGATGATTACATATTAATTAGAAAACCTGGTGAAGAAATTGGAAATTATAAGCTTACTGCACTGAGTAAGTCAAAGAATTATATATATGAAATTATTGCAAATGATACCTTCACTATTTTAGATACAAAGTTGCATGATATAAGACAAGATACAACAATTCAACTTGATAATGAAGAAAAGAAAGATCAATTATTATCTGTAATTGCTTCGAATAAAGATAAGAACAAATATGCAAGTGCTACAGATATGAAATCAAATAATGATATAGAAACCAAAGTAGATAAAGAATCACAGAAAACAGAAACAAAAGTTGTAACAGGTGTATCAAATTTAACTACCGTGTATTTGTTTTTGATGATATCTAGCTTAACAGGAATTCTATATATTGTTAAAAAGGTATTGTTTAATTAAAAATGTGTGGAGTGAAACTGAAGTTTGGTTTCCTCCATTTTTAATTCAGAACTTTATTTAACTTTCAAAATTATCATATGCTACCATTTTGCTTTAATAAACATTATATGCTAAAATTATTTGAGCATAACATTAAACTAACCGATTTGATAAGTGTAGAAATCTTTTAGGTTATAAATAAGTTAGATAGTTAATGTATTTATATCATAATATCTGTCTTATATATATTTTGTATTTTGGATTTTATGTGTATATTTTGTTATTGACTATTCGGAGGTGAAATCAAAAGTTAGTATATTTGTAAAAATATTGTATGGGATAGATATTTTTTCGTTATATATCTTTATAAATAAAGTGTTTTGGCTTTGCAATGAATTAATGATAAAAAGTAGTTAAACTTTTAAAACATAATACAAATGAGGAGAAAGGAATATAAAATATGAAAGTATTGGTTACCGGGGCGAACGGGTATCTTGGACAAGGAGTAGTTAAATCGATTTTAGATAATGGACTAGATGTAGTTGCTACAGATTTTACAACACAATATGTAGATAGGAGAGCAAAGTGCATAGACTGTAACATTTTTGAGGTTGCGGAACCGTATGATTTTTTTGGGAAACCAGATGTGTTGTTACATTTGGCTTGGAGAGATGGTTTTGTACACTATTCAGAAAATCACATAAAAGATTTGCCAAGTCATTATGAATTTTTACAAAAATTTGTTGATGCCGGTATTAAGAGAATTTGTGTTATGGGTAGCATGCATGAAATTGGATTTTTCGAAGGAAGTATAAACGAAAAAACTCCATGTCATCCAATGAGTTTGTATGGAATAGGAAAAAATGCATTGAGAAACTGTGTTGAAATGATGACTAATAATACTGAAACAAAGTGGCAATGGTTACGTGGATACTATATTGTTGGAAATACTGAATATGGGAATTCTATTTTTTCAAAAATTACAAAATCAGCTAAAGATGGGAATAAAAAGTTCCCGTTTACAATGGGCCAAAACCAATTTGATTTTATTGATTATGGAGATTTCTGTAATCAGGTAGCTCATGTGGTTAAGCAAGATAAGGTGAATGGTATTATAAATATTTGTTCCGGTAAACCAGAAAAATTAGCTGATAGAGTTGAGCGTTTTATAAAAGAAAATAACTATGATATTGAACTAGAATATGGAGCATTTCCTGACAGACCGTATGATTCTAAAGCTGTTTGGGGAGATAATACTAAAATTGAAGAAATAATGAAGGGATGATTAGCTAATGAAGTTATTACTTATAATGCCTAAATTCTTTGATTATCCTGAAATAATAGTAACCGAATTGAAAGAAATGGGATACGAAGTGGATTTCTTTGATGATAGACCTAGTACAAATGCTTGGATAAAGGCAGCTATTCGTATAAATAAGAATTTGATTGGAACATATATAAAAAAATATTTTGAAAGTGTAATGAAGACTGTTAGAAACAAAAAATATGATGTTGTATTCTTAATTTCTGGTCAGTCTTTATCATTCAGTGAATCAATGATAAATGAGATAAAACAATGTCAAAAAGAGGCTAAGTTTGTATTATATCAGTGGGATTCTCAAACTAATTTCCCATATATAAAACAAGTACAAAAGTATTTTGATAAATGTTTTTCATTTGACAGAAGAGACATTGAAGAAACGCCTTCATTGAAATTTTTGCCATTATTTTACTCAAAAAAATATGAAGAAATTGGGAAAAGAAATAATACAAATTTTAAATATGATTTTTGTTTTGTAGGAACAGCGCATCCGAAAAAGTATAAATTCATAAAGATGATGAGTGAACAGTTAAAGTCTGTTTATCCAAATCAATTTATTTATTTCTTTTTTCCATCACCTATTGTTTATTTTTATAGAAAAATAATGAACAATGAATTAAGAAAGGCCAAATACAATGAATTTCATTATGTTCCTTTAAAAGGGAAAGATATGAATGATGTTTATGAGACTTCAAGATGTGTGTTAGATTCAGCACAAGATGGACAGTTAGGATTAACAATTAGAGTTTTAGAGGCTTTAGGAGCAAAAAAGAAATTGATTACCACGAATGAAGACATAATCAATTATGATTTTTATCAACCTGAAAATATATATGTATATGACGGAAAGATTGATTTAAAAAATGTTTTTTTTACTCATGACTACAAAGAAGTTAACGAACAAGTATATGAAAAATATTCTTTAAGAAACTGGTTAAAAGAAATTGTGGAGGATTAATATGCATCCAGTGAAGTACGTATGGGTTCTAAGAGCTTTGCTATATAAACCCTTTTTTAAATATGTTGGGTCAATGTCATATATTGGTAAGCCGTGTTTTATTGAAGGATGTAAAGGTATAAGTGTTGGAAAGAAAACAAGAATATTCCCAGGTATTAGGATGGAAGCAATTGGTACTGGGAAAATTAGCATAGGTAATAATTGTGCTATTGAACAGAATGTGCACATTACTTCTGCAGATTCTAATTTAATAATCGAAGATGATGTAACTATACTTGCAAACACTTATATTACTAATCTTGATCATGATTATTTTGATATTGGAAAATCTGTTCTAAATCAAGGATACTCAACTTCAAAAACAGAAATAGGCAAAGGTAGTTTTATTGGATTTGGATCAGCAATCCAAGCTGGCACGATATTAGGTAAACATTGTATTGTAGGTGCACATAGTGTTGTTAAAGGTGTTTATCCAGATTATTGTGTGATTGTTGGAGCACCTGCTAAGATTATAAAGATTTACAATAAAAACACAAAAAAATGGGAGAGAGTCAATGAAGGTTGTTAAGTTTTTTAAGAATTATTTTAAGTATAGAAAGACTGCAATTAGTCCTTTCAGCGTGCTAACAGAAACACAATTAGAAGAAAACGTTGGTATTAGGCCATTGGTTAAAATGGAGCGATCTAAAATAGGAAAATGTTCATATATGGGAACTCTTTCTGCTGCATATGATACGGAAATTGGTAGGTTTTGTTCTATTGCAAGAGAGTGTTATATTGGTGGTGCTACACATCCTTTAGATAGAGTAAGTACATCAGGATGTTTTTATTTAAAAGGTAATTTTTCAGGTAAATGTTATTATGAAAATGATTTTAATTGGAAAACACACACAACCATTGGAAATGATGTATGGATTGGTAGTCGCGCTATTATTTTAGGTGGGACAAATATTGCTGACGGAGCCGTTATTGGAAGTGGTTCTGTAGTAACTAAAGATGTAGGACCATATGAGATTTAGGTAGGAAATCCTGCAAAATTTATTAGAAAAAGATTTGATGATCAAACAATAGAAAAACTGTTAGAATCTAAATGGTGGGATTGGTCAGATGAGAAACTATTATTAAAGGGGTCTGATTTTATAGACGTTGAAAAGTTTATTAAAAGTATGAATGAAGAGGGTAAATAATGGCAGATATTACAGCAATAATTTTAACAAGAAACGAAAAGGATTTTATAGAAGAATGTATCTTATCCATTAAAGATGTTGTAAAGAGAATTGTGGTTGTTGATAGTTTCAGTGAAGATAACACTTGTGAATTAGCTAAAAAATTAGGAGCAGAAGTTTATCAGCATGAGTTTTATAATTATTCTAAGCAATATAAATATGCAGTTAATATTGCAAATGTAAAAACAAAATGGATATTAAGAATTGATGCAGATGAAAGACTGACAAAAGAATCTGCAGAAGAATTAAATAAACTATGCATTGAGAATGAGAATACAGATGTTTCTGGTATTGTTTTGAGGTTTTACAACATGTTTTTAAATAAACCTATGTATCATGGTGGAATGTATCCATGGAAAAAGCTTAGTGTATATAAAACAGGATTAGGTGATATTGAAGAT
>ERZ773131.3086-NODE-3086-length-9994-cov-5.329007_pt1 | contig 9994 bp, 3 predicted proteins | sample MGYA00511082_ERZ773131 | MGnify/ENA primary metagenome ERZ773131 (study PRJEB29015, sample SAMEA2737813) | human gut metagenome | biome: human gut; feature: human-associated habitat; material: faeces | place: China | collected 2012 ...
ACAACATTAACTTACTAAATCTATATATAATGAAACGTATTCTTCTAAGCATGTCTTTGTGCTTGGGGCTGGGATATATTCCTTCTATCCTGGCTCAAGACGCATGGCAGGATTTGGTTCATCGGCTAACCTATTATTCACCACAAAGTTATAAATCAGCAATCTTGGATTTGCAAAAGCAATTTCCTAAAACATATCAAGCAGACGCAGACTGGGAAAAGACCATACAGGAATTGGAAGCAAATCGGCAGGCCCTTATCGAGGGGCTGAACAAACAAGATAAAAAAGCAGAGAAACAAGCTATCCAGTTATTAAAGAAACTGGACAAGAATCTGCTTGCCAATCCTCTTTTGGCCGGGAAGAAAATGGTTGTTATCCAACGACACTTAGGAGAAAAAGCACGTACAGCCATGAGCGGGGAATTAGGAATCGCTCCTTCCAACTTCCAGAACAATTCAGAGATATGGAATCCGAAAACGGGCTGGAATAATGAGTTTGTCAGTATTTCTGTACAGGATGGTAAAATCAAATCAACGGTTTTATACAAACCAGCAGATGGAATGATCGTTACCGATCCGGAGCCTTCGTTTGACGGAACTAAATTGATGTATTCGTCCATAGGTACTTCTGACCGTTGGCATTTGTTTGAATTGGATACGCAAACTGGTAAAACTCGGCAATTAACACCCGAATCTTACAAACATTTCGATTCTTTCGACGGATGTTATACTCCGGAAGGAAATTACATATTCTGTTCTACCGGAACCTTTTTAGGTTTGCCTTGTACCAACGGAGAAAATAAGATGTGCGGTTTGTTCACATACAATCCGACAACCGGACAAACCCGGCAATTGACATACGATCAGGATAGTAACTGGGGACCCGTAATGATGGAAAACGGAACCGTTTTATACCAACGTTGGGAATATGCGGATATACCTCATTCTAACTCCCGTATTATGTTTACAATGAATCCGGACGGAACAACACAAACCTCCTTTTATGGTTCGAACTCTTATTTCCCGACGTCATTCTTCAATGCCCGTCCTATTCCCAATCATCCATCTTGTATCGTAGGTGTTGCGACCGGACATCATAGTGTATCCAGAAGCGGACGGCTATTAGTTATCGATACACGTAAAGGCCGGCAGGAAGCTGATGGAGTAATTGCAGAAATTCCTTATGCAGGCAAGAAAGTGGAACCTTTGGTTCGCGATCGTCTGCCCGATGGCGTATGGCCTCAATTCCTACAGCCATTTCCATTAAACGAGAATTACTTTTTAGTATCCATGAAAGAAAGTCCGACCAGTTTATGGGGGCTGTATCTTGTGGACCGGTTTGATAACCGTACTCTTATTGCCGAACAGGAAGAAACCGCCTATCTGGAACCCGTTCTGTTGGAAGCCCGTAAGCAACCGATGGTTATTCCGAATCGGATTGATTTGAGTAAAAAGACTGCAACCGTTTTCCTTCAGGACATTTATCATGGTGATGGATTGAAAGGAATACCAAAAGGTACCGTGAAAAAACTACGTATCGGTTCGTATGATTTCAGTCCGTTACGTCAAGGTGGTTTATTAGGAACGATTGGTATGGATGGTCCTTGGGATGTAAAACGGATTTTAGGAGAAGTCGATGTTGAAGAAGACGGTTCTGCCATGTTTACAATACCGGCCAATACGGCAATATTCATTCAACCGCTGGATGAAGAAGGAAAAGCTTTACAGCTGATGCGTAGCTGGCTGACCGGAATGCCGGGTGAAACCGTTTCATGTATCGGTTGCCACGAAGATAAAAACACCATTCCTATTCCTAAAATGACAATTGCGTCAAAGAAGGAGCCTCAACAAATACGGAAATGGTATGGTGAAGAACGTGGCTTCAGTTACCGGCACGAAGTACAACCAGTATTAGATAAGTATTGTATTTGTTGCCATAACCAAGAAAACCGTCCTGACAAACCTTATTTAAAAGGTGATAAATGGATTACAGACTGGACTTCACGTATCAGTGGACGTGCTGGAGAAGATTACGGAGGTCATTTCACATTATCGTATGCAAACCTGCACCGATATGTTCGTCGTCCGGGAATTGAAAGTGACATGCACATGTTAGTACCGATGGACGTTCATGCCGACCAGACAGAACTGATGCAAATCTTGCAGAAAGGACATTATAATGTAAAACTGGATCAGGAAGCCATCGAAAAGTTATCTTGTTGGATCGACTTCAACGCGCCGTTCCATGGTCGTCGTTCTGATATTCCGAACTATCCGAATACCGAAGAAAGTCATAAATTGCGGGCATTATACCGGGAAATGTTCGGTGCTCCGGAGATCAAAACAGAATGGCTGCCGGAAATTCCACAGAATATCGAACCTGTGCGACCTGCGCCTTTACAAGTAGAAGTAGGTGACACAGCTTTGGAGAAATGGCCGCTATATGATCCGATAAAAACAGCTTACAGTAGTTGGGGTAACGCACAATGGGCTCAAATCGGATTAGGAAACTTCCAAAAGACAATCGACTTGGGAAATGGTATCAAATTAGAATTGGTGAAAATTCCGGCAGGTTCGTTTATCATGGGTAGCCAACGGCATCCGGATGAAATGCCTCAGACAATTACAAAGATTGACAAGCCATTCTGGATTGGTCGTTTTGAGATTACAAATGAACAGTATCGGGCATTCAATCCTCAACATGACAGCCGCGACGAACACCGGCATGGTTACCAGTTCGGACGACGTGGATATTCTATGAATGGAGACAATCAGCCGGCAGTTCGTATCTCTTGGAAAGAAGCCATGGAATACTGTCAATGGTTATCCGAAAAAACAGGTATGAAGTTCACGTTACCAACTGAAGCACAATGGGAATGGGCGTGCCGTTCCGGTAGCAATACAGCATTCTGGTTTGGTGATTTGAAGAGCGATTTCTCATCATATGCCAACTTAGGTGATATCAAACTGAAAGAATTTGCGGCATGTACAGCTTATAAATTCTATGAAAGTGCAGAGATTATCCAGAATCCGAATAAATATGACGACTGGATTCCACGCGATACGACCTATAATGATGGTGGCTTCATCTCTGAATCCGTAGGAAGATACATCCGCAGTCCGTGGGATCTTTTCGACATGCACGGTAATGTGTGGGAATGGACCCGATCTGTTTATCAACCTTATCCGTATCAAGAGAACGACGGAAGAAATGATCCTCAGTCAGGAAAAGGGAAACGTGTAGTAAGAGGTGGTTCGTGGTACGACCGGCCATATCGGGCTACATCTTCTTTCCGCTTGCCATACCGCGATTATCAGAAAGTATATAATGTAGGATTCAGAGTCGTGATGGAGGAAGATTAAGCATGAAAATATGGGGAGTGAATTTTCTTTTGTACTGTCTGTTATTATTTCCATCCTGCGATGACAAGCAGGAAAAGTTACTTGTTTCCGGCTGTGGCTGGAAACAAGTTTCTATTCTTGACAAAGCCAGCGGCAAAATCGAATGGACACATCCGTTACAGTCGGGTGAAGATTGTAATGATGTTGAATTGACGACCGAAGAAAACATCTTGTATGCCTATACAACCGGCGCCAGACTGATCAACCGCCAGCAAGAGGTTCTTTGGGATTTCAAAGCAGACGAAAAAGAAGAACTTTATACAGCCACACAACTAACCGACGGGAAATATCTGCTGGCTCTATGCGGGAATCCGTCTCGAATCATCGAGCTGTCGGCGGACGGCAAACCTATTTATGAATTAACATTCGATACCTCGATCGCCGATATTCACAGTCAATTCAGGCAGATCGTTAAGACACCAGAAAACACGTATCTAATCCCTCTCATGGGACGTGGAGAAGTTATTGAAATGAGTCGTCAAGGAGAAGTACTCAAACGAATACCTTGCGGCGGGACACCTTTTTCTGTTCAAATCCTGACCAACGGGAATTGGTTGGTTTCGTGTGGAGATGGACATAAACTGGAAGAATTGAATCCTCGTACAGGTCAGTCAGATCGTACTGTCCAGTCCGGACAACTGGAAGGTGATCCGCTTTTGTTCGTAGCCGAAGCCATTCGTTATCCGAATGGAAATACGCTTATCAGCAATTGGAACGGACACACAAACGACAAAACACAGCCACTTCTCCTCGAAATAGACAGTTTGAATTATACCGTTTGGGAATTGCCACATAATCCGGAGATTGTCAATATTTCGACAGTCTATTCTTTCTTTGAATAACACGCAAACTAATTTGGTTCTAATTCCATGAAAAAGACTATTTAGCGTGCTAAATCAGGCTTTGCACCCCTGCAAAAGGCAATTTAGCACGCTAAACCAGGCTTCGCACCCCTGCAAAGAGCAATTTAGCACGCTAAACCAGGCTTCGCATCCCTGCAAAGAGCAATTTAGCACGCTAAACCAAGCTTCGCACCCCTGCAAAAGGTAATTTAGCACAGTAATCGTTCTTTTCTCTTGAAAGAAAAGAACCAAAAGTTCAAGGCTGCGTCTGCTGAGCTACTCCGTCACTGCGTTTCGCTGTGCGCGTTGCAAACTCGCTGCGCTCAGACAAGCAACGCTCCGGACGCTCCACTTCGTTCCTCCGCTTAACGCTCACCAGAACGAGGCCAATCCAATTGACAATTGATAATTGACGATTGACAATTTTCTTTTTCTCCTTCATTTATCCAAGGAACTTGCCTTGCGACTGTAGAGGCGCAGCGTGCTGCGCCTCAAAACGGCGTTCCATACAACCAAATGACAAGCAATAAAATAACGGATGGATTTATTGTGTTATTTGTCGTTTTATCCTGTCGCGCTGGCTGGAGGCGCAGCACGCTGCGCCTCTACAGTCGCGGAGCCTGTTCCATTGACAATTGGAAGATGGAAAAATTCTCAATCGTCAATTGTCCATTGATTTGGCCTAACGGAGGAGGCGTTAAGCGGTCGACCGAGCGGAGCGTTAAAAAATCTCGGCTGTCAGAGCCGAAGGCAAGTTTCCCGAGATTTTAGCGTAGCGACCGAGACCGTAGCCTTCGGAGTGTGAGCCTTGACCTCTTTGGTTCTTTCTGGGTCAAGCCAGAAAGAACGAATACGATCTTGAATAAAAAATCCCCACGGCTTGAATAAACCGCAGGGATTTCCTCTTTTTGAGATTCCGCGCTCACCTTTCGCAAGACTACTAGCGGAACATAAACTTTATATTACACTATTATTAATACTAACGCCACTTGTTCACCTTCTCAGGATACTTTATCTTTGCAAAAGCAAAGACTTGTGACTATTAACTCTATTTATTAACAACTTCCACTTTCGCCCTCGCGGGATACTCTGCAAACCGTTGCCGGCTGGTGGATAAACAATTAATTTATTTAATTATGAATTTCGTGAAATTGCGATGGGAGAAATCCCACCGCAATTTTTATGAATTGTCAATTATTTAACGACAACTTTGAAGCTTTCGCCGTCAACTGATACGACTACGATACCAGCCGGAGCAGCGATGGTTGCATTGTCTGAAGAAACTACTTCGTTAGCTACTACCTTACCAAGGATAGTTGATACGATTACGTTCTTACCTTCAGCACCCTTAACTACTACAGCACCGTCAACACCTGCAACTACTACGTTGCCAGCAGCGATGTTTTCGTTAACGGTAGCTTCTTTGTCGCTAGCTTCCATGGTGAAGTGTTCTGCTTCATCGATATTATCTGTTACAACCAAGTTGCCGTTGATCCAACGTAAGTAACCCGGTACTGCATCTACAGAAGCTACAACCCAACGCCAAGTATTTGTGTTGCTATCTTTAACCCAGTTATATTTCTTCGTGTAGCCAGAAGCTGTTTCGATTACGAATTCATTATCTGTTTCGTCAACCATCTTAAAGGCGAACTTCGCAATGTTAGAATCAGCATTACCAACTTCCATCTTAGAGATTACTTCACCAGCTTCGTTTGTTACATACAATGTATCATTGCGATGATAACCATTTACAAATGCTAACTTGTAATCGCCATCGTACATGAACTTGTTGTTGTGAACGTCTTTGTTAGCTTCAGCTGAATCAACCATGTTTACTAAGTAACGACCTTCTGTCCATGCATTGAACGGAACACCGTGTTCGCAAGTGTAAGAATTATGTTCTGCGCAATATTTACCTGCCGGATGAACAGTTGTATTAACGCCTAACAGATATTCATACTTAAAGTTACCTTCACGTTCTACGTATGCAGAATCAACAAACAGCGTCGGGTTGATATCTTTGTGGGCAACACGATTACCGATACCTAAGAATTCAGCCTTTTCGTAGATTACTTCTTCCTTATTAGCCAAGCGAGAGATAGCGATCTTATCACCAAATGCCAACTTCTTATAAGTAGGAGCAGTAGCTTCAGTAATCACGAACAAGTCGTTAGCTGTAGCTTCATACAAAGCAACATCTTTCAATACACCTGTTAATGAAGTAGTACCACCCAAAATCTTATAATTTGACAAATACAGATCTGCTGCATAGCTATCGTATCCAGCTTCGCTGTTTGTCATCTGATTGTTCCAATTATAACGATCTCGATGCCAATTATTATTAGAATCCATCCACCAACTACCGTAATAAGCCGGAACCAAGTTAACGGTGTTATCTTCATTCAACTTGAAGGCTACACGAGTTGCCATTGTAGAAGATTCCTTATTTTCATCACATACATAGTATGCGTTACCTACTGATTCAGATCCGTCCTTACCAAACAGATATTCATTGGTATCCGTATTCTTCAAGATGTATGTACAAACTTTCAAGATAGCGTTCGGAGTATATACGTAAGCATTCTTATTCTTTTCAGCAAATTCCTGATCAGTAGTTGTTGTCATCCAACCCTTACCTGCTACGTAATAAGTGATAGGCACATCAATTGTTACGGTATCAGCTGCCATACGAGTAAAGTCACCTGTAATGTCGTTCAACTTAACTGTTGGCATTTCGATGCGCCATTCAGTTGCGTTTTCTTCGTCCAAACCTAAACGATGCTTATCGTTGTGATTTTCGATAATGTTCAACGAATCACCGTTCAACAGTCTCATCGCTACTGTATAAGTCTTCGCATTCAAATCAGCTGCAGAATAACGGCGGAAACCATCAGCAGGAGTATAATCCTTCACTGGAGAGATACGTAATGTATCAATACCACTTGAAGTTACCAAAGCAAAGATGTCTTTGTTTTCTGCACCTTCCAGTTTATACAAATCACCATTCAAAATCCAATAAGCTTCATCTTTATTTTCACGGTTTGTAAATTTGTAAGATTTACTGATGGCAAATTGTGCTTCCGGCATATCCAGATCTACGTTTTCAGGAGCAACCCAATCAATCCTACCATCTTCATTCAAACCTAATACTTTACCGTAATAACGATGATTCTTGTCTTTGTTGATCATCTCTACTGTGTAGTAAGAAGGAGTAGTCAACCATTCCTGAGCTGCTATACCGTTACCGGCATTCAATTTAAATGTAACATCGATCAGGTTTGCTTCCGGAGCAGCCACCAATACATAATTTTCTCCATCTTTTTGACGACCAACATACAAAGTAGTTGTGTTACTACCTGCGAGGTTAGATACAGAGATACCTGTGATTTCTGTCAATGTAGCTTGGTCATTACCAGGCTTGTAAGACATGCGGAATGATGTCAAATAACGGTCTTCTTCACCTTTGCTAACAGCAGTCTGCCATTCTTTCGGAGTCAGCGTAGTGAAAGCATAACCGATATTCGTATTACCTACGTGAAGCGGTTCTTTCGTATCGATCACGATAATATTACCTTCAGCGTTCACCAACATGAAGTCTGTTACAGCCTGTGCATCTACATAATCAGCTTCGCCATTATAATAAGTTACTTTACGTACCGGACGTAACTGACCTTCGAATTCGCCTGTCAAATCTACATCGTTACCCTTCTCATCTTTGTAAGAGATATCCAAAGTGAAGTAGTCTCCATAACGAGCGATCAATGAGTTAGCAGAAATATAAGCCTGCTGTAACTGACCCAAACCAAACTGAGTAGCCTGGTTCTTGGCAACAGTTACCAACGTGCTACCATTAAATGCTACATACTGGCTAGCTGCTTTCAACAGAACAGTTGCGTTAGCTGGCAATCCGTAAGAATCTTTATCTGCATCAACTTCCAATTCAACCCATACACCATTGATATCTACATGCTGACCATTCTGCATCAAATAAACCTTATAACCGCCACCTGATACAGCTTGTTTGCTCAATGTAAATGTGAATGGGTTTGCATCCTGCGCATTGTATAAAGCGCTACTATATTCATAATCTTCTGTAGTTTCATTCCATTCCCAATTAATAGCTACATTGTTGCGGGCAAATAATACTATTGATGTTTCTTTTGGATTACCATATCCAGTCGTGATTTTATTACCGTCTTTGTCAACGATTTCTGTCTGTAAATCAGACCAATTGTCAGGTAATTGAGAAGGTAATGGATTTGATGTATTCAACAAAGAAACCTGAGCATTATTTCCATTTACAGACAATACATTATTGCTATATTCAATGGTAACCGGAGCAGTTGTCAATTCCAAATCCCCATTATCAGCAACTGTCAGATATTTTCCATTCACAACGTTTTTCAACATTCCTCCTTCATAAAGCCACAGATAATTACCGGCTCCTTCTTCTGGAATAGATGCTACAGAAACCAAACCTGTACCTAATCCACGGGTATCAGATGTTGAAATACCAACATATTTACCACCTTCCATTACATACATAGTGGTCTTCACTTCAGGTAATTCAGAAATTGAAGAAACTTCATTACTTGTTTTTTCTACTAACATCTCAAAAGAGAATTTGGTCGCAGCAGCAGAATCTGCTTCAGAAAAATACAAGCCGCTATAGCTATGAACCAAACCTTTGGCTGTTGCATCAGACAAAGTTCCGTCTTCGTTCAAGATCAAGTTTGCGTAATCATCTGGCTTATTTTGGTTAGTGTACATCTGTGCTGCTGCACCGTTATTACCACCTACCAAATAAATAGGATGTGCGCTTTCAGAAGACTTTAAAGTAAACCCCTTAGCTGTTTTTATCAATGTCCAAATAGAATCTGGATCCGCATGATTTGCATCCAAAACAGGAGCAGAATCAGCCCAACCCATCATTCCGCTATTAACAGTAGCAGTTCCATCCACTAATGGAAAGTTTCGAGTATCTGTGATACGATACTTAGCTCCATACACTAACTGGGCTCTGTTTACTTTCACCCAAATAGTGTCTTGTGCAACTACCGGCAGAGAGCCAGCCAACAAAGCGGCGGCCATCAAAGTAGAAAACTTTTTGTTCATAATGAATAAAATTAAATAGTTAATTAAAAGGATAATTCAACCAATTAATTTTACGAAGGGGATAAGAACGAACCCGGCTTTGGTTATCTTCAGTTCGCTAAGGAAAGGACATAAAAAAAGCGCAGGCTCGTCTATTATTTAATTGAAGGTTCTAGCAAAACCCATACACCAATAATAGAACAAGCCCGCGCTTTATACGATATAATATAATCTACCTATAGGTGGTAGACATTTCTATATACGTAATCAGCGCAAGCATTTACTGTCCATTATTCCTCCATGTTTAAAAATTTTCCAGATTTCTAATTAGGAATAATCTTCGTAAAATGCTTACATAATATGTATGAAACCGCTTCTTGCAGACCGCTGTCTGCTACGGATTCGTTGCAAAGATAAAGAGGATTTCCGAATCAACAAGGAAAAACTTACATTATTTTCCAAAATATATGGATTATAGGACGAAACAAGGTTGTTTCATGTATGTAATCCCCATTTTCTTGAATAAACCTCTATTGTGATAATCTTCAAAACAAGCCTTGCGACAGTAGAGGCGCAGCGTGCTGCGCCTCCAGCCTATTGTAACAGAAAATCAGGCACGGATTACGCAGATTAACACGGTAAATATTTATTTTAAAC
>ERZ773131.3091-NODE-3091-length-9991-cov-6.429851_pt1 | contig 9991 bp, 5 predicted proteins | sample MGYA00511082_ERZ773131 | MGnify/ENA primary metagenome ERZ773131 (study PRJEB29015, sample SAMEA2737813) | human gut metagenome | biome: human gut; feature: human-associated habitat; material: faeces | place: China | collected 2012 ...
AACCGCACGCTGCTGGGCCGCGCCGCCGAGGGTGAGCTTTTTGCCGAGACTTACGCCTTTCTGCCCGACCAGCCGATGCTGGTCAGCGTGGTGGCGGCGGAGCGGGGCGAGGCACTGTTTTTGGACCCCGGCAAGCTGATGGCCCCCGGATGCGAACCCTGGCGCTGGCAGATGATGCAAAACCTTTTGCACATTTTGGCGGGCAAAAATTTAAATCTGGCCCGCCGCAGCCTGTACACTGCACCCAAGACCATCCGGGAGCGGGTGACGGCCTACTTTTCCACGCTGGCCGTGCAGAAGGGCAGCCTGGAGTTTGAGCTGCCCTTTGACCGCCAGCAGCTGGCCGACCATCTGGGCGTCGACCGCAGTGCGCTGTCCAGCACGCTTTCCGCCATGCAGCGCGATGGCCTGCTGACCATCGACCGCCGCCGCGTCTGCCTGAAAAAGGCGGAAGGGCTGTAAGGGATATGTATCATTTCCTATTGCCGGATAGAGTGAGAAATGAGACATGAGAATTATACGTATCTATGTAGTTAATATGTCTCAGATGAAATAAAGTGAGACATGTTGCCCCTAGACAAAATACAGTATAATTTTCATCTTACGGTAAGGGCGCACAGTGTGCGGCCCTGCAAGCGCCCCTACAAAACGTGTACTACCCTTTAGGGCCGGGAAGTGTTTTTCTAGTTTTCAAGATATACCCTTATCTTGAAAACTAGAAGAACACCTCCCGTGCGCATCCCATTTTCTCAAAAGCGAAATTTCAAAAGCTGGATAGCCAATAGAGTGAAATTTTGAGATTTTGAGAATAAGTCGATACCACGTGTTTTTATTGGTTGTAGAATAAGACGTGTGAGGCGTAAGTGAAATAATAGATAGTTTAAACGAACCATTTTCTCAATATTTCATTATTTCACTTTCTCACCTGTCTCAACTTTGAAATTTTGAGACATATCTATTGGCAACAAATAGCGTATCAACGTATTAAATCGATATATCTCATTTCTCAAATCTCTACCCGTGTAGGTTTTGAGACAAGTTGAGACAGATTGAGACGCAATAAAAGCAAAGGCTCCCCATTTCTCGTGGGGAGCCTGTTTTTATCTGCTATGCAGGGGCGAGCATTGCTCGCCCGTGGACGTTTGCGTTACCGCACGGTTTGCGGGCGACCAATGGTCGCCCCTACAAAAGTGGTTGCCGTTTTACTGCACCGTGGTTGCCACCTGGGGTGCGCCGCCGGCCAGTTCTTCGGCGGTCAGCGGGCGGATGGGAGCGATGGGCGTGTCCAGCTTTTCGCGGGCGACCGCCAGCATCAGCTTGATGCGGTTCTCCTGGTTCACGCGGGTGGCGCTGGGGTCGTAGTCCACCGGCGTGATGTTGGCGTCCGGGTGCAGGGCGCGGATCTTATTGATCATGCCCTTGCCCACGATGTGGTTCGGCAGACAGCCGAACGGCTGGGCGCAGACAATGTTGCCGTAGCCGCCCTCGACCAGCTCGATCATCTCGGCGGTCAGCAGCCAGCCCTCGCCCATCTTGGCACCCAGAGAGATAATACCCTCTGGCTTTTTCATCAGCTCGCGGAAGGAGCCGGGCGCGTAGAAGCCGTACTTACGCATGGCGTCGTAGCTGGCGCAGCCGATGCCGTCCAGCCAGCTCAGGAACGCATCCGCGCCGCCCGCGACCAGCTTGTTGCCGCCGTACAGGTCGATGTCCAGCTTGTAGTTGGCCACGCAGTACTCCACAAAGCCCATCAGGCCGGGCAGGTTGACCTCGCAGTCCTGGCTTTCCAGAAATTTTTCCAGATCATTGTTGCCCAGCGGCGAGTATTTGACATAAATCTCGCCGACGACGCCGACCTTGACCTTCGGCACGCGGGTGACGGGAATGGTCGCGTAGTCCGCGGCAATGTCGTAGAACCGGCGCTTCATGTCATGGGCGGAGTAGTTCTTGTCGTCGCGGATCCAGCCCTGTATCGTAGAGATCCACTTCTCGGTCATGGCGTCGGCGTCGCCCCTGTGGTTCTCGTAGGCGTGGGTCTGGCTGCGCAGGGCGACCAGCATATCACCGTAAAAGATCGACGCAATGACCTTGCGCAGCAGCGGCACGGTCAGCGGCAGACCGCTGCCCTTTTCCAGACCGGAGAAGTTCAGCGATGCTACGGGAATATTGCCGTAGCCCGCCTTGACGAGCGCCTTGCGCAGCAGCTTGATGTAGTTGGACGCACGGCAGCCGCCGCCGGTCTGGGTGATGAGCAGCGCGGTGTGGTCCAAATCGTATTTGCCGCTGTTCAGCGCGTCGAGAAACTGCCCAATGACGAGCAGCGCCGGGTAGCAGGTGTCGTTGTGGACGTATTTCAGGCCCAGCTGCGCGACCTCGCTGCCGCAGTTGCCGAGCACCTCGGTCTGGTAGCCCTCGCTGGCCAGTGCCGCCTGCATGAGCCGAAACTGAGTCACGGCCATGTTCGGAATGAGAATTTTATGGGTCTTTACCATGTCCTTGGTAAAGTTGGGGGTCATGTATTCCATGGAATTGCCTCTTACTTTTTGTCCTCTTTGCGTTCTTCCAGCGCCGCAAACAAACTGCGCAGTCTTATGTTCACCGCGCCCAGATTTGTGATCTCGTCGATCTTCAGCTGGGTGTACAGCTTGCTGCCCGCCTGCAGAATCTCGCGGGTCTCGTCGGTGGTGACGGCGTCCAGGCCGCAGCCGAAGGAGACGAGCTGCACAAGGTCCATGTCGGGGTTCTCGGTGCAGTATTTCGCGGCGGCGTACAGGCGGCTGTGGTAGGTCCACTGGTTCAGGACGGAGGTCTGGAACTTCTGCTCGTGCCAGCTGACGGAGTCCTCGCTGATGACGGCAGCGCCCTGCCGGATGATGAGCTGGTCAATACCGTGGTTGACCTCAGGGTCAACGTGGTAGGGGCGGCCCGCCAGCACAATGATGCGGCGGCCTTCCCTGCGGGCCTGCGCAATGATCTCGGTGCCCTTGTCGCGCAGCTGCTGCATGTGGCGGGCGTACTCGTCGTAGGCCGCATCAATGGCTTCGTGCACGGCCTTCCGGTCCAGCCCCGGGAAATAATGGTCCAGCGCCTGCTGGAATTTCTTGTAGAAATCCTTGCGGCGCTCGAGGTTGAAGTAGTCGTAGATGAACTTCGTCGCGTTCAGCTCGGGGCAGTTGCCCTCCAAAACCTCGGGGTAATAGGCGACGACCGGGCAGTTATAATGGTTGTCACCCAGGTGCTCGTCCAGGTTATAGCTCATGCAGGGGTAGAAAATCGCATCCACGCCCTGCTCACACAGCCAGCGGATGTGGCCGTGGGTCAGCTTGGCCGGGAAGCAGGCCGTGTCGCTGGGTATGGTCGCCTGGCCGCTCTGGTACAGCTTGCGGTTGGAGAAGGGGCTGACGACGACCTCAAAGCCCAATTTGGTGAACAGTGTGTGCCAGAACGGCAGCAGCTCGTACATATTCAGGCAGAGCGGGATGCCGATTTTGGCGCGGGGGCTGGCCGGGGTGGCCGCCTTGCGGTAGTCGTCCAGCAGCTTCAGCTTGTAGGCGTAGAGGTCCAGATCCTCATTGTTGGCCTTGCCGGTCACGGGTTTATCGCACCGGTTGCCGGAGATAAACCGCTTGCCATCGGCAAAAACGTTAACGGTCAGCTGGCAGTGGTTGCCGCAGCCGTTGCACTGCACGGTGTTGACCTTTTGGCTGAACACTTCCAGCTCGGCCTCGGTCAGCACGGTGCTGTGGGCGTTCTCGCCCGCGCGGCTCTTGCCGTACAAGGCTGCGCCGTAAGCGCCCATCAGGCCCGCAATGTCGGGGCGGATGACGTTGACGCCCATCTCTTTTTCAAAGGCGCGGAGGACAGCTTCATTATAGAAAGTACCGCCCTGCACGACGATGTTGCGGCCCAGCTCTTCCGGGCTGGATGCGCGGATGACCTTGTACAGCGCATTCTTAACGACGGAAATCGACAATCCGGCGCTGATATTTTCAATCGATGCACCGTCCTTCTGCGCCTGCTTGACAGAGGAGTTCATGAACACGGTGCAGCGGGAACCCAAATCGACCGGCTTGTCGGCAAACAGGCCCAGCGCGGCGAACTCCTTGACATCGTAACCCAGCGCCTGGGCAAACGTCTGTAAAAAGCTGCCGCAGCCGGAGGAACAGGCCTCGTTCAGGAAGATGTTGCTGATGGCACCATCCTCGATCTTGAAGCACTTCATGTCCTGGCCGCCGATGTCGATGATGAAATCGACATCGGGCAAAAAGTGCTTGGCGGCGGTGAAGTGGGCCACCGTCTCCACCAGCCCGCGGTCACAGTGGAACGCATTCTTGACGAGTTCCTCGCCGTAGCCGGTGGTGGTCACGCTGGCAATGTGCAGGCCCGGATGCTCCTGATAGAGTTTGAGCAGCGTCTCTTTGACCAGCGGGATGGGGTTGCCCAGGTTCGGACGGTAGCTCTCGAACAGAATGTTGGCGTCGTTGTCGATGACCACCAGCTTGATGGTGGTGGAGCCGGAGTCAATGCCGATATGTACCGGCCCACAGTCTGCACCAAAGGGCAGGCAGGGCACGGTGGCTTTCAGGTGGCGGGCGTGGAATTCCTCGTACGCCTGCTTATTGGCAAACAGCGGCGGCAGGCTGACGTAGGTGGCCGTGGCACTGTAATCTTCCAGGCGCTTGGCAACCTCGCGCAAATCGGATTCCTCGTCGGCGTAGAACGCAGCGCCCATGGCGACGAAGAGAAGGCTGTTCTCCGGCAGAGTGCCGGTGACGCCTAGCGTGCGGTCAAAGCTCTCGCGCAGGGTCTTGGCGAAAGTCAGCGGACCGCCGAGGTACAGAATGTTGCCCTTGATGGGGCGGCCCTGGGCCAGGCCCGCAATGGTCTGGTTGACGACGGCCTGATAGATGGAGGCCGCGATGTCGCCCGCCTGCGCACCCTGGTTGATGAGGGGCTGGATGTCGCTTTTGGCAAACACGCCGCAGCGGCTGGCGATGGTGTAGGTGCGGGTCGCGCCCTGGGCGGCCTTGTCCATCTCGTCGGCACCCATCTTCAGCAGGGTAGCCATCTGGTCAATGAACGCGCCGGTGCCGCCGGCACAGCTGCCGTTCATGCGGACCTCGGTGCCGTTGGTCAGGAACAGGATTTTTGCGTCCTCGCCGCCCAGCTCAATGATGCAGTCGGTGCCGGGGGCCAGGCGGTTGGCTGCCACGCGGGTGGCGAAAACCTCCTGCACAAAGGGCACCTTACAGCTGTCGGCCAGGCCCATGCCGGCCGAGCCGGAGATAGCCAAATATGCGCGGCCGTCGGGCAGGTACTCTGCCGCGACCTTTTCCAAAAGGGCTTTGCCCTTCTCTAAAATATGGCTGAAATGACGTTCGTAGGTAGAATAGATGATTTGATCGGCGTCGTTCAGCACGACACATTTAATCGTGGTGGAACCAATGTCCAGACCAACTCTCATAGGATTTTGCCTCCTGCGGGTATGAGTATCTGCGGGATACCGTAGGCCGGGTCTGCCCCATGGCGATACAATATCAGCTTATATTATACAGGTTTCGGCGGCATTCGGCAAGAGGCGCGGCGCCGAAAAAACGCTGTCAAATGCGAAAATTTGTACAAAAAAAACACGAAAGCGGTGCGGAGACGATCCGCACCGCTTTCGCGTCAAAAGAAAAGAGGAGTATGGATGAAAAACTTGGGGTCCTGTTCTGGGGGCCGGGTCCCTGCTCCCTTCCCGGAGAACACTTATAGTATATCCGGTAAATGTGTCAAAGTCGTGAAGGAAAATTCAACAAATTAAGAAGGGTTTGTGAACAAACGGGAGGCTCTTACAGCAAAAACCACCTGGCTTTATGCCAGGTGGTCATGTACTTTATTTACTGATCGTCCCCATTCAGCCGATCAATCTGATCCTGCAACAGCTGCGACACAGGCCGCCGGGTGTTGCGCAGGCGGTGAACCGGGGCGGGGGCAGCGGGCTTATGCTGCACCGGTTGGGCCTTCGCCTTCACGCGCAGGCGCTCAGCGGGTTTGTCCCCTGCCGGGGCGGCAGCCGGGTGCGGGGCGCTGACGGGGATATCCGTCTCCGGGGTGCCCTGGGCAAAGCTGCGCATATCGGTGCCCAGCTCTTTCAGCTCGGCCTCGGTCTGATCCAGCGCCTGGTAGATGGCCTGGGTCAGGCCGTCCAGATCCAGCGTGGCAGCGCTCAAACGCTCGTCCACGCGGGCCAGACGCTCCCGCACAAGCATGACGCCCGACGCAATGCTGCGGGCGTTCTCGGCCATGCGGCTTTTCTGCAAATCGGCCTGCTGCTTCAGTTCTTTTTCGGCGCTGTCCGCATACAGGCGAGCGTCGGCCAGAATCTTACCGGCTTCCAGCTTGGCTTCCCGCACCAAATCGGACGTGGGCGCAGCCGGGGCAACGGTAGTGTTCAGCTGCCGGGCCGAAGCCAGCTGCTTTTGCAGCTCGTCCACCTGCTGCTGCAAGTCGTGGCATTTCAGCTGCCAGATGTTGGCGTTCTTCTGGTTTTCGCGCTGGGTGGACTGGAACGACGCGGTCTTTTTCTTGATGGTCTCCAGCTGCTCGTCCGCCTCGCGGCGCTTGGCCTCGGCCGTGTCTGCACGCTGGGTCGCGGCAGCCAGCTCGGCCTTCAGGGCCTCCATGCGGCTGTCGGCGGTGCCCCGCTCGCTGCGCAGCTCGTCCAGCTTGGACTGCAGCTGCTGCAGCTGGCGGTTGTACTCCAGCTCGTGCTGCTGGGCCTCGTTGGCCAGTGCGTTCATGTAAGCCAGCACGTCATTTTTATCAAAGCCGAACAAGCTGGAACGAAAACCCTGTTCCTGAATGTTCATCGGTTCAGACGGCATGGCTTTTTACATCCTCTCGCAGCAAAATTTATCAGGAACGCTTGTTCAAGATGCTGAGCAGGTCGTCAAAGTAATCGCCGTCATCCTCTTCCTCGGCGGGGGCAGCGGGCTGGGCGGCCACGGGAGTATCCATGCCGGTGCTGAAGGACTGGGTGAAGATGGGGTTGGGCATAACCGGGTTGATCTGCTGCTGGGCAGGCTGCACCGGGCGGGCCGGAGCGTCGGACTGCTGGACCGGCTGTTGCGCAGCGGGCTGGGTGGCAGCGGCGCGCTTGGCGTCCACATGGGCCTGGATGGGCTCGTCCACCTCGGGCGTGCTCTCGAAGCCGGTGGCGACAACGGTAATGCTCATCTCGTCGCTCAGGCGCTCGTCGAACGCAGTACCCCAAATGATGTTGGCATCGGGATGTGCGCTCTGGGTGATCATGCTGGCAGCGGTCTCGACATCCTCCAGGCCGATATCCGGGCTGGACGTGATGTTGATGATGACGCCGCGCGCACCGGCAATGCTGGTCTCCAGCAGCGGGCTGGAAATGGCAGCCTTGGCGGCGTTCTCAGCCTTGCCGGCACCCTTGGCGACGCCGACGCCCATGTGGGCGAAGCCGGCGTCCTTCATGATGGAGCGCACGTCGGCAAAGTCCAGGTTGATGAAGGCCGGGATGTTGATCAGGCTGGAAATGCTCTCAACGCCCTGGCGCAGCACGTTGTCAGCGGCCTCAAAGGCGTTCATCAGGGTAATCTTCTCCTGGCTGATGAGCTTCAGGCGCTCGTTGGGAATGACGATCAGAGAGTCGACGTGCATCATCAGGGAAGCGATGCCCTGCTCGGCCTGGGCCATCTTGCGCTTGCCTTCAAAGGCGAAGGGCTTGGTGACGATGCCAACGGTCAGGATGCCCAGGTCATGGGCCGTCTCAGCCACGACAGGGGCAGCGCCCGTGCCGGTGCCGCCGCCCATACCGGCGGTGATAAAGACCATCTGCGCACCCTTCAGGGCGTTGGTGATCTCGTCCTTGCTCTCCTCGGCGGCGCGCTGGCCGATCTCCGGGTCAGCACCGGCACCGCGGCCCTTGGTCAGCTTGGCACCAAGCTGGACCTTCTGGGTGGCCTTGGAGTTGAGCAGAGCCTGCTGGTCGGTGTTCATCGCGACGAACTCGACCCCGGACAGACCGGACTCCACCATGCGGTTGACGGCGTTGCCGCCGCCGCCACCTACGCCGATAACCTTGATATTGGTTACATTTTGCATTTCTTCGTCGAGAACGAATGCCATGAGTGTATCCCCCTAAAAGTGATGTTGTGAAACCGGATTCCTGGGGTGCACCCACGCATGGGCACACTAATCCGTGATTTTTTACATATAACTGTTTATAAGGATAGCAAATTTTCCGCGCAATTTCAATACCTTAGCGAGAAATTCATAAAAAAATACGGCCTGCCCTGCCCTTTTGGACAACGCAGGCCGCGATAGAGACTGTATTTTTAGTGCAAAGCTACATACTTTGTGTAAGAATGTGAAAAAATTGAGAAGCGGAGCTGCTGTAATCGGCCATGTGCCGGGCGGTCTCCCCGCAGGGGCCGGGCGTGCCCGGCCCGGATGCGTTAGGCGGGCGGCAGTCTGCGGAAGGTCTCAGGAAATCTCTGCCCCCAGCCCGCGCAGTGCGGCGGGTAAATTTTCATACCCGCGGGGGATGTGCCCGGGGTCGCGCAGGCGGGTCTCACCGTCCGCGGCCAGTGCCGCCGCCAGAAGCGCCGCTCCGCCGCGCAGATCGGGCGCGGTGACGTCCGTCCCGTGCAGGACGGCCCCGCCCGGGAGCGTCAGCTGCCGCCCCCTGACCGTGCAGGCCGCGCCCATGGCGGCAAAGCCCGCGGCACAGGCAAAGCGGTTGGCAAACAGGCTGTCGTAAATTTCGCTCTCCCCCGCTGCCGTCAGCAGCACGGCGGCGGCCAGCGGCGCAGTGTCGGTGGCAAAGGCGGGCCAGGCGTCGGCCCGCAGGTGCGCCCCGCCCCGCAGCGGCACGGCGGGGTCACGGGCCAGCCGCACGCAGTCTCCGACCCGCCTGACCTGCACGCCGGTCCCGGCCAGAAAGCGCAGAAACGAGTCATAGCTGGCCGGGTCGCAGCCCGCAATTTCGATCTGTCCGCCCGCGCACGCCAGTGCGGCGGCGTAGGTCGCGGCGGCGATGCGGTCCGGCAGCGGGCGGTGAAAGGCTCCGTCCAGCGGTCTGCCACCCTGCACGGTCAGCACCGGCGTGCCCGCGCCCTGAATATCCGCCCCGCAGGCAGACAGAAACGCGATCATGTCGCCGATCTCCGGCTCCTGCGCAGCGCCGCGCAGCACGGTCTGCCCCGCGGCGCAGCAGGCGGCCATCAGCAGGGTCATTGTGGCCCCGACGCTGGGCAGCCGCAGTGTAAAATCCACCCCATGCAGCGGCCCCGTGCGCCGCAGCGTGACGGCGATGCCCTCCAATTCGACCTCGGCCCCCATGGCGGCCAGCCCGGCCAGGTGGATGTCCACGGGCCGCGGGCCGAGGCGGCAGCCCCCGGGCAGCGGCAGGCGCACATAGCCGACGCGGCAGAGCAGCGGCGCGAGATAAAATACCGAGCTGCGCATGGCCCCGGCCAGATGCTCTGGGATGTCGCCGCAGAGACGGTCCGCGGGACGGGTGCAGAGGTCCGCCCCGCAGCGCCGCACCCGGGCTCCGACAGCGTCCAGCAGCGCCAGGCTGGTGTCCACGTCGGCCAGACGCGGGACGTCCCGCAGGCGGCAGGGGCCGTCGCAGAGCAGCGTCGCCGCCAGCAGCGGCAGGGTGCTGTTTTTGGCGGCGGCAGGCCGGATGCTGCCGTGCAGGGTGCGTCTGCCGTGGATGGTGATCGTCTGCATGAGCGGGGCCTCCTAAACCTATGATATTGCCAGAAAACGGGAGGATGCGCGGTAGGGGCCGCATATATGCGGCCCGCAGCCTTCCGGCAGACAGCCGGCTGCCTTACACGCGCGGGCCGGGCATACCCGGCCCCTACCGGGCGGCATTGTCAGTCAACGGGCCGCCGCATACTCTCCCCTCATCCGGCCCTGCGGGGCGACCTTCCCCCAAGGGGGAAGGCAAGGGGGATCTCTACCCCGTTAT
>ERZ773131.3103-NODE-3103-length-9971-cov-2.817467_pt1 | contig 9971 bp, 5 predicted proteins | sample MGYA00511082_ERZ773131 | MGnify/ENA primary metagenome ERZ773131 (study PRJEB29015, sample SAMEA2737813) | human gut metagenome | biome: human gut; feature: human-associated habitat; material: faeces | place: China | collected 2012 ...
AAAGTCGAAGCCGTCATCGAGCAGACCGGATACCGGGTCAACGTCGCCGCGCGCAACCTCAACCGGGACCGCACCGGCTTCATCACGCTCGCTGTGCCGACGCTGACCGCGCCATACCTGTCCGAGCTCGCGAACCGCGTGATCGACGCCGCCCGGCAGCGCGGATACCTCGTGTACGTCACCACATACGCGGAAGGGTCGGCGACGGGCGCCCGTGAGCTGTTGCGCAACTTCAACACCACGGTGTCGGACGGCATGATTCTGTCGATGAGCGAGGTCAAGGACATCAGCCCGGAGGACCTGGAGGTCGATTTCCCGCTGGTGGTGGTCGGTGCGCGAACCACATGGGGCAAGGCCGATCATGTGACGCCCAACGACGTGCAGGCGGCGGCATCGGCCGCCGGATACATGTTCGATTGCGGCGTGAAGTCGCTGGCGGTGGTCGGCGGACGTGGCGCATATGACGAGGCGAAGCTGCTCGGCGCGGTGGAAGGCAACGCGCAGCTGCGTTTGCGCGGCATCATCGAAGAATGCCGGCGACGCGGCGTGACGCTGGACTCGCGGCTGGTCGGCAATGTCGAGCAGGAATGGACGATTGGCGCGGGCGCCCATGCCACGCAGGAGCTCATCGACAAGGGCGTGCCGTTCGACGGCGTCATCGGCCTGAACGACCAGCTGGCCATCGGCGCGTTGACCGTGATGCGCGCGAACGGCATCGAGATTCCCCGGCAGGTTCAGGTGATCGGGTTCGACAACATCGAGGAGTCGCAATACCTGCAGATTCCGCTCACCACTATGGATTCGCGTCTGGAGTGGACCGCGCCTACCGCCGTCGAGCGGATTCTCGGGCGCATCCGCGGTGAGATCGCTAAGCCCGAGTTGTTGATGACCGATTGCAACGTGATTGTGCGCGACAGCACGCGGTGAATCTCGGGGATTACGGGAACCACGCTCTCAAAACTCGCAGATACAAGCCATTTTTAGTGAATTTGGCCCTGTGAGTTTTGAGAGCGCGATTGTAGATATAACGCCGCGTTTCCCTATTTGAGGTCGGTGGCGGCATGTGCTCCGTCCCGCGAAAGTCCCGTTTCACTGGCCTTGGATGGGACTTTTGCCGGATGGGGGGGCGCTGACAATCGACATGATGGCGGCCTGGCGGGGGCTGTCGGTCGGAGGGTGGCTGGGGTGGTCGAGGGATGCTTCGGCCATGGGTCTTGCGTAGAACCGTGGTGTGCGTCGGGTCTGATTTGTCGCGACACGCCCGGAGTGGTGGCACAATTGCGAGGCTGGTTATTGCGGATCGGAGGAATTGCGCGGTTTGTCACGACTGCATATGGCGGTTGTGCTGCGCACTCCGGGCGTGTCGCAGCTGATGGCGGCGGCGTCGTTGACGGGCTGGTGACCGGATGGCCGCTATGACGGCTGATCGATCGGTGCAGGGGCCGGCGGCGTTGTCTGCCGGCCCCTGCACCGATGCCGCCAATCGCGAATCGTATGCCGATCATCCGATATGATGGCATACTGGTGTAGGGAGGCTCGGCATATCGCCATGGCATATGCTCCGAACCGGATGTAGTGTGAAGACAAGGAGACGACCATGCTGGGAACCAGCGATCTCGCCGTTGCGGCGGCTGCTGCGAGCGTGCCGGGAATCAAACTCAATGACGGCAACGTGATTCCGCAAATCGGGTTGGGGCTGCTGCGAATCGAGAACGATGATGTCGCTCCCGTGGTCAAATCGGCGTTGGCGGCGGGGTACCGGCATATCGACGGAGCCGCGGGCTACAACAACGAGGGCGGCGTCGGCCGCGCCCTCGCCGAAACCGGCTTCAACAAGGGGCGCAAGCGCAGTCATCTGTGGGTCACGACCAAGCTGCGCGACTCCGAGCAGGGGTACGACATGGCACTTGCAGCCTTCGACCGACAGCTGGGACTGTTGCAGCTGGAATACGTCGACATGTACATGATTCATTGGCCGACTCCGTTCAATTGGCGTTCCGGAGCGACCTGGAAGGCGTTCACCAAGCTGCGCGACGAAGGCCGTGTGAAGACGCTGGGCGTGTGCAACTTCCTGCCGGAGCATCTGACCCGTCTGTACGAGGAGACCGGCGAATGGCCGGCGGTCAACCAGATCGAGCTGCACCCGACCTGGCAGCAGCGCGAAGTCGTCGCATTCTGCAAGGAGCACGGCATCGCGGTCGAAGCATACTCCCCGATGGCTCGCGGCGCCGATCTGAAGGCCGGCAACGGCACGATCGCGCGAATCGCCGAGGCGCACGAGGTGTCGCCTGCCCAGGTGATCCTGCGCTGGCACATCGAAAACGGCACGATCATCATCCCCAAGTCGGTGCACTCCGAACGTCAGCGGCAGAACCTCGACCTGTTCGGCTTCGCGCTCACGCTCGATGAACATGCCGCCATCGACGCGCTCGACGGTCCGGAACGCGCGGGGCACGACCCTCGCACGTTCTCCTACGCCTGATCCGGCGGGGAGAAAGGTACGCGGCGTGAGTCCGGGCTTATGCCGCGCGCCTGAGCCGACGACGATACCGCCGCGCAGCCCACGAGACTGACCGCAGAACCAACGACAGGCCGATTGACCGTGCGCACGCATTTTCGCAAACGCCGATTCCGCGGATCATCCCCGCTGGAACGTCTTATGATACTGGTGGCGATCGCCGCCCTGCTCGGCGTCGTCATCGGTCTGGCGTTGCCCAAAATCAGCCCCTCCATCGGCGAGATCACCGGCGAATACATTGCCTCCGGCCCGGCGGCGGACGCGCTGAACGGGCTGCAGGTCGACGACCGGCCCGACTCCACCGGCTACGACCGCGACTCCTTCGGATTCCGCGCCACCGACGATGATGGCGACGGCTGCGACGTGCGCGACGATGTGCTCGCCCGCGACCTGACTGATGTCATATTCAGCGCAGCCAAGCGCTGCCAAGTCTCCTCGGGTACGCTCGCCGACCCCTACACCGGGAAGACCATCCTGTTCGTGCGCGGCCGAAACACCAGCGCCGCCGTGCAGATCGACCACGTCGTGGCGCTCGCAAACGCCTGGCAATCCGGTGCCAGGGACTGGACCACCGCCCAGCGCTACCGCTTCGGCAATGACCCTTACAATCTGCTCGCCGTGGATGGCCCCGCCAACCAGGACAAGGGATCCGCCTCCGCCGCTTACTGGCTTCCCACCAACGGCGAGTATCGTTGCGAATACGTCGCGCGGCAGATCGGCGTCAAACGGCATTACGGTCTGACCGTCACCACCAGCGAGAAACGTTCGATGCTCGCCGTGCTGCGCGCATGCCCCGCGCAACAGATCCCCAGTCAGTGAGGGGCGGAATAGAGCCCATCGCTCGACAAATGCCGCAGTCCGCCCAGCGGGGGAGTCGTGTGGCGGGAAATTCGACGGTCTGTTACAAACGCGGTGTATACCATTAGGCGGATCGAGTAGCGCCCAGGGGTCGGGCGCATGAGAGGAATGAGGGAATGAAAGAGCATCGTCAGATGATCGATGACAAAACCGATTCAGAGATCGACATCGAACGCAGCCATGCCGAGGAAGCGTCCGGGCGCCAGCATCACGAGCATGCGCTCGCCAGCATCTTGGGGCCGGCGTTCGTGGCCGCGGTCGCCTATGTCGATCCGGGCAATGTGGCGGCGAACATCACGTCCGGCGCACGATACGGCTACCTGCTGGTATGGGTGCTGGTGCTGGCGAACGCGATGAGCGTGCTGATTCAATACCAGTCGGCGAAGCTCGGCATCGTCACCGGCAAGAGCCTGCCGGAACTGCTGGGGGAGCGCATGAGCAACGCGGGACGGTTCATGTTTTTCATGCAGGCGGAGGTCATCGCCATCGCCACGGATCTGGCCGAGGTGATCGGCGGCGCGATCGCCCTTAATCTGCTGTTCGGGCTGCCGTTGTTCGTCGGCGGCCTGGTGATCGGCGCGGCCTCCACGGTGATGCTGTGGTTCCAGGGCGGCAGGACGCAGACCACGTTCGAACGGATCATCATCGTGTTGCTGCTGGTCATCACCTTCGGGTTCATCGCGGGCCTGTTCGTGGCCCCGCCGGATCCCGCAGCGGTGGTGCGAGGCCTGATCCCACGCTTCCAAGGCACCGATTCGGTGCTGATGGCCGCCTCGATTCTGGGCGCCACCGTGATGCCGCATGCCATCTACCTGCATTCCACGTTGGTCAACGACCATTACTACACGCACAGCGATAAGCCGTCGATCGCCATGCAGCTCAAAGGTTCGAAGATCGATGTGACGTGGGCGCTGCTGCTGGCCGGCACGGTGAATCTGGCGATGCTGGTGCTTGCCGCGAACTCGTTGCACGGCATGTCCGGCACGGATTCCATAGACGGCGCGCAACGGGCGATCACGCAGGTGCTTGGCCCGGTGATCGGCACGATATTCTCCATCGGCCTGCTGGCCTCGTCGTTGAGTTCCACGTCGGTCGGCACGTATGCCGGTTCCGAGATCATGCGTGGTCTTCTGCATGTCAACGTCCCGATGTGGGCGTGCCGTGTGGTCACGCTGGTGCCCGCGCTGATCGTGCTGTGGTTCGCCAAAGACCCCACTCAGGCGCTGGTCATCGGCCAGGTGGTGCTGTCCATCGGCATTCCGTTCGCCGTGATTCCGCTGATGCGATACACGCATGACAAGGAACTCATGGGCAAGTGGGCTGATGGAACCGTCAAGCACGTGATTTTCATGATCGTCGTGGCGCTGATTGTGGCGCTCAACGTGCTGCTGATCGTGCTTACGATTTTCGGGCGTGCGTGACGTGGACGACTGACGCCGAGACTCGCCGATTTCCCGCGGATTCCGCTCCGAGATGCGGGATTAGGGATGGCATATGACGAAAGCGTTCCTAAGTGCGCGCCGAAACGACGACCGTGCGCACTTAGCGACGCAAACCGGGCCATTTGCGTCCCTAAGTGCGCGGACTTGTCATTTCGGCGCGCACTTAGAGACGCTTTCGCGCTCTGATGGCTCTGGATCGTTCGGAGCCGTGATGTCTGGCAATTGGATTCCGGTTACCGGTGACGTTCCTACGCAAATTGGCGACTATTGTCATCGTCCGGTGACAATAGTCGCCAATTTGCTGCGATTACCGGTGCGAGACCGTGCGGATTCTCGCGATGGCCCGCTGCGCCACGTCCCGCGAGGATCCGGCACCGGCTCCTTTGACGCCGAACAGCACGATGAGCACCTGTATGAACACGATGAACGCGCTGACTCGCAGCGTCCACTGCGTGCCGAAGATGCTCGCGGCGATTGCGTCGCCTCCATGCAGTTGAATCAGCGTCTCCATCAGGATGACCAGCACGGGGGCTCCGATCGCACCCGCGATCTGCCGGACCGTGTTGGTGACCGCCGACCCGGCTGACACCTCCGTCGGGTCGAGGCAGTTGAGCGACCAAGTGGTGATGGGCATGATGATGAAACCCATGCCGATCTGGCGCACGAACTGCCATATCGATACCCACCAGATCCACGTGTTGCTGTCGATCAGACTCATCATGATGGTGCCGAACAGCAGAACCAGCGTGCCACTGAGCGCCACCGGCCTCGCCCCGAGCCGGTCGAGCAGCTTGCCGCCGAAGAACTGCGAGATGCACATGCCGAATGCGCCGGGCATCATGACCAGTCCGCTGATAGTCGCCGAATAGCCGCGGTCGTTCTGGATATACAGCGGCATGATCACCATGATCGAACTGAATGCGAAGAAGCTGAGCGCGGCGCAGATCGTCCCGACGGTGAAACTGCGGTTGCGCAGCACGCCAAGGTCGAGCAGCGGCGGTTCGGGAGTGGTGCGTTGCGCGGTGTCCGACTCGTCCACGGATTGCCGGACGGCCACCGTATACGCCTTCGCGCGGCGCACCTGCCGCACCACGAACCACACGATGCCGCACAGTCCGACAAGCATCGCGCCCCACACCATCGGATTCGACGGCGCGTACGATTCGATGTTTGTGAACCCGAACATCAGGCCGCCGAAGCCGAGCACCGACATGGCCACGGAGAAGAAATCGGCCTTGGCATGGTCGTCGGTCGTCCCGAAGTTACGCAGCCCGAAGATGGCCAGCAGCAGGCAGAACACACCGATCATCGTGAGCGTGAAGAAAATCGAACGCCAGCCGAAACTGTCGGTCTGGAAGCCGCCGAAAGTCGGCCCCAGCGCGGGGGCCACGCTCATGGCCATGCCGACCGCGCCCATGGCCATGCCACGGCGGGATAACGGGTAGATCGAGAAGACGGTGATCTGCAGCACCGGCCACATCACGCCCGTGCCGACGGCCTCAAGCAGTCGGCCGGCCAGCACCACCAGAAACGTCGGGCCGACCCATGCCAGCAGCGATCCCACAGCGAACACGGTCATCGAGACGATGACGATTTGCCGGGTGGTGAAGCGGCGCGTCAGGAACGCGGTGAGCGGCACCATCACGCCCATGACCAGCTGGAAAATCGACGTGAGCCATTGCCCGGTGGTCACGGAGATGCCGAATTCCGATACGATGGTCGGCAGCGCGGCGGACAGCTGCAGCTGCGTGAAGTTGCCGACGAACGTGATGAACGTCAAGATGGCAAGCGAAGCGAGGGCCACGCGCGAAAGATGGCCGTTCACGTAGCTTTCGTTGCTGGAGAGCGGCGTGGACAGCGTGGATACGCGTTTACCGCCGGCTGTGCCGCCGCGCTTTGCGAGGGTTTTCTTCGGGTTCTTGCCGTTCGTGCTGGTTTCCGTGCTGCTGTCGTTATTGTCGCTGCGATTGGTCATTGTGCCGTATTCTCCTCCGTTCCGCCTCATGCGCCTGTGTATGCGTCATCCCTGTTTCGCTGCGTAGGGATTGTTGTATATGCATCATTTCTGCCGACCAATATACACTACTCCTACAGATGGGCAACCCGGGTGGAGGCGTGGGGAGAAGGTTGGGGGAGAAGGGCGCGGAGGAAAAATGTAGGGAAGGCCACGGAGGGGTGGGATGGAAGAACTTGGCCTGTTCGCAGTCATCTGCTCTCCCATCTAGGCCCTCGCCGCGCAAGCCTGCGCCCGCGGCGGAACACGTTTGTTCCAACTCGCGGGAAGACTGAATACCATCCCCCGCGAATCTCCTCTACCATTATAAACTTACGCAATGATTGGACAGTTTATGTAGGTCGCGCGGCTCTCGCCAGCGACCGTGCGTTTTGTGGCCCTTCCATGGCGACAACGCGGTTGTGATGGTGACGCGGTGACGATGCTCATGGCCTGTGGAAGCGATGACATGCTACCTTGGGCGTATCGGCGCATGACATGGTCAGGACGGTACCGTATATAATGGCGTGAACGTTGAATATGCCGGTGAAACGGCCATAATAGGGAACAGAAGGCCGGGCGAATCCCGGAAAGCGGACATGAATCGGGGGCGGATGATGAACGAGCATGAAGCGCATGAGCGTGATATGCAATGGGACGATGCCGGCGACGGCGCGGGACTGCCCGAAACAGGGGAACGTGACGCTGTGCAGGGCATTGAACCGGGCGCCGAGCGGCATGCGGCCGAATATAAGGCCGTAGCGCTGGGCGATGCCGTGGCTGCTGATGCCGCCGGCGCCGCCACGAGTGTCATCGGAAATGTCCCGGTTCCGACTGCGGCAGAAGGCAAGACGGAACCCGCGGCACAGGAGGGGGCCGGCGCTGCCGGACAGCAGGCCGCAGATGATGAGGGCATGCAGTTCCTCGACAATCCCGCGTGGGACATCCCCGACGTGATGTTCCCCTCGATGGGCGGCGTCAAGGACGCTTCATCGGGGAGCGGCCCATCGTATGGTGCTCCCAGTCCCCACGTTCCCCTGCCTGAACCGGAGGACACCGTGCGGCCGGTGCATGTCTCTGCCTCCGATCCGCTGGGGCTGGAGGACGTGTCCGATATCCCCGCCGTGCCGGAGGAGGAAGAGCCGCAAGGCAACAACGACGTCACTATGGTGATACAGCCGTTGAGTGCTTTCCCTACGCCCACGCAGAGCGTGCCACCTACAGCCGGAATGACGCCGCAGGCCGTGCCACTGCCGCCTGAGGCGGGCGCGGCGGTGCCTCCTCATGGGAGCGGAGAGCCGGGCGGCAAGGCGGACGGCAGTTCTCGAAAGCAACATGGCCACCGCCGCGCTATCATCATCGCCGTCGTCGCGGTCGTTGTCGTGGCGCTCGCCGCTACGGGCGGATTCCTGTGGTGGCGCCACGTGCAGAACCAGAACGAGCTCGATCAGGCGGCGAGCCTGTGCAAGACCTCGAAGACCAAGGCCGACAAGGCGTTTTCCGAATTGCAGTCCGCGCTCAGCGAAGCCAAGCCTGCGCAGCAGATTCCGCAAGGCGATGTGTCCGATCCGACTGTCCTGGAGACGCTGAACAGCGCGGTCACAAAGGCGTCCTCGGCCAGCGAGCCGGTCTCGTGCGACGTGGCGTTGGGCACCGAGACGCTGAACGCCAATGCCAGCAAGAACAAGCAGATCGCGCGCGCCAGCACCAAGGCGAAGACGAACGTCGCCAAGGCCACCAAGGCTGTGAACGACGGAAAGGCGGAGAAGATCGAGTTTATCAAGCATGAACTGCAGACGGCCGTCACCGGCGCGCAGAAGATTTACGATGACAGCAAGGGCGTTGTGCTGGACGACTCGACCAGGACCACGCTGCAGTCCGCCATCGATCAGGCGAACGCGTTGCTGCAGCAGGATGACGCCGATCTTTTTCAGACTTACCCGGGAGCAGAACATCAACAGCAGCAGGCAGACGGCCAATACCAGCAGGTTCAGGCTGACCAGATACTCGAATGAGAGCAGAATGACACAGACCAGCACCGTAAATGCTTTTACGGTAGGGTTCCAGCGTTCCAGCATTTACAGCACCTCCCCGGCGGTTTTTTCCACCAGCATGGTGTCTTCCAGCCGGTAGATTTTATCGGCCCAAGCCGCAGCCAGTTCGGTATCGTGGGTAATGAAGATCACCGTCAGTCCCTCCTGCTCCACTTTCTCCCGCAGATGCTCCATGATCGCGTTCACCGAGCGGGAATCCTGACCATAGGTAGGTTCATCCAGTAAGAGCAGCTCCTGTCCGCCTGCCAACACCGAGAGGACAGCCAACCGCCGCTGCTGGCCCTGACTGAGCATATAGGGCGAATAGCGCCGCTGCCGTTTCAGGCCGTAGCGGTCCAGCAGTTCCTCGGCACGCTGGCGGCAGGCTTCGTCAGAGAGGCCTGGCTCCCAGAGTCGCAGCCCCACACAGACCTCGTCCTCCACATTCTGGGTGACGAACTGGTTGGCCGGGTTCTGGAACACGATGCCGATGTGGCGGTACAGCTCTTTCGACTTCATTTTTGCAATGTCCCGGCCCTGAAACAGGATCCGCCCCGTGTAGGGGTGCTGCTTGAGCACCGAGAGAAACGTGGTGGTCTTTCCGGTGCCGCTGGGACCAAGAACCGCAGTCATACAGCCCGCCGGGAAATCCGCATCCGTACTCTGCACCAAAAAGGGAGCATCGTACACCGGGCGGCCCCACTTGCGCCGGATGGGCAACCCCTTGCGGATGCTGACTCCCCGGAACTGCAGCAGAGGTTTGCCCTCTGCCGGGCGGGCCACAGTCCGTTCCGACCGGGAACCCGGGTAAAACAGACCCAGCTGCTCAAAATCCGCACGGTGCTCCGACAGGTTTTTGCGGTTGATGTTCCGGGTAGCCACTCTGCCACCCTCTTCCAGCAGGATGATCTCATCCGCAGCCTCCAGCCAGAGGTCTGCCCTATGGTCGATGGCCAGAATGGTTCGGCCGGAAGCCTTCATCCTGAGCAGCATCTCCAGCAGTTGGACCGCCGCCTCGCGGTCCAGATTTGCAAAGCTTTCGTCCAGCAGGATGCAGCGGCTCTCCATGACATAGAGGCAGGAGAGGGCCGCTTTCTGCTTTTCGCCGCCGGACAGGGTCGAAAGGG
>ERZ773131.3105-NODE-3105-length-9966-cov-4.938150_pt1 | contig 9966 bp, 9 predicted proteins | sample MGYA00511082_ERZ773131 | MGnify/ENA primary metagenome ERZ773131 (study PRJEB29015, sample SAMEA2737813) | human gut metagenome | biome: human gut; feature: human-associated habitat; material: faeces | place: China | collected 2012 ...
CTACGCCGCCGACCTCCACCGCGAGGCGCTGATCGCCACCGGCGTTGTGCTGTTCGTATTCATCCTGCTTATCAACCTCTGCTTCAGCCTTGTGAAAGGGGGTAAGGACTATGCCTGAGATTGCCGCAGCGCAAACAGCCGCCGATATGACCTACGCAAAACCGCATGAGTTCATGCCCACCGGCGGCAGCAACCGCCGCGCCGCCCGTATGCAGGCCGCCGCGCTGCGCTGGCTTGTGCGCATGGCCGCCCTGCTGACCGCCGCGGTGCTGGTGTTCCTCATCGGCTATATTCTGGTCATGGGCATCCCCAATTTGAAGCCCGAGCTGTTCGCCTGGGAGTATAACTCCGAGAACGTCTCGCTGACGCCCGCGCTCATCAACACGGTGCTGATGACGGCCTTCTCGCTGGCAATCTCGACGCCGCTGGGCATCTTTGCGGCCATCTGGCTGGTCGAGTACGCCCACCGCGGCAGCAAGCTGGTCAAGGTCGTGCGCGTCACCACCGAGACCTTGCAGGGCATCCCGTCCATCGTCTATGGCCTGTTCGGTATGCTGTTCTTCGTCACCCAGCTGCATTGGGGTTACAGCATGATCGCCGGTGCATTCACGCTGGCCATCATGGTATTGCCCGTCATCATGCGCACGACCGAGGAGGCGCTCATCGCCGTGCCCGATTCCTACCGCGAGGGCAGCTTCGGCCTAGGCGCGGGCAAGCTGCGCACGGTGTTCACCATCGTGTTGCCCAGCGCCATGCCCGGCATTTTGTCCGGTGTTATCCTCGCCACGGGCCGCATCGTGGGCGAGACTGCCGCGCTGATCTACACGGCCAGCTCGGTCGCCAAGATCCCCACCAGCGTATTCAGCTCCACCCGCACGCTGGCCGTACATATGTACCTGCTCTCCAACGAGGGTCTCTACATCGGCCAGACCTACGGCACCGCCGTGGTGCTGCTGGTGCTGGTGCTGGTCATCAACTGCCTGTCCGGCTTTCTGGCCGGCAAGTTGGCGAAGAAGTAAAGCCGCCTGCGGGGCGTCGAGGACGCCGCCCCCTACATACGCAGCAGCTTGTAGGGGCCGGGCATGCCCGGCCCTCGGCAGACCCATTACCGCTCTGCTTCCGTAAGGCTGAGGGCCGGACATGTCCGGCCCCTGCGGCTCGGCAAAGGCATATATGCGGTCTATAAACAAAGATATAGCAAAGAGGTCATTTCATGAACAAATTTGAAGTCCGCGGCATGGACCTGTACTACGGCAGTTTCCATGCACTGAAAAACATCAACATCAACATCAACATCCCGGAGAAGGAGATCACCGCCTTCATCGGGCCTTCCGGCTGCGGTAAATCCACGTTTTTGAAGAGCCTGAACCGGATGAACGACCTGGTCGAGGGCTGCCGCATCTCCGGCGACATCAAACTAGACGGCGTGGACATCTATAAGGATAAGATGGACGTCAACGTCCTGCGCAAGCGCGTCGGCATGGTGTTCCAGAAGCCGAACCCCTTCCCGATGTCCATCTATGACAACATCGCCTACGGCCCGCGCACCCACGGCATCCATAATAAAGCGCAGCTGGATGAGATCGTGGAAAGATCCCTGCGCGGCGCGGCCATCTGGGACGAGGTCAAGGACCGCCTGAACAAGAGCGCACTGGGTATGTCCGGCGGCCAGCAGCAGCGCCTGTGCATTGCCCGCGCCCTGGCGGTCGAGCCGGAGGTCCTGCTTATGGACGAACCCACCAGCGCCCTGGACCCCATCTCGACCTCGAAAGTCGAAGAACTGGCGACCGAGCTGAAAGAAAACTACACCATCGTCATGGTCACCCACAATATGCAGCAGGCCGCGCGTATCAGCGATAAGACGGCGTTTTTCCTGTTGGGAGAGCTGGTGGAAATGGGCCCGACCGAGCGCGTCTTTGCCACGCCGGTGGACAAACGTACCGAGGATTACATCTCGGGCCGTTTCGGTTGAGGAGGTTTACAATGGGTACAAGTGTACGCAAAATGTACGATGCGGAATTGCTGCAGCTGGACACGATGCTGGCCCGCATGGGCCATGCGGCGGGCGGTGCCATCGAGAGCGCCATGACCGCCCTGCGCACCGGCGACACCGAGCTGGCCCGCAGCGTTATTGCCCGGGACAGCGAAATCGACTCCGCCGAGCATGAGATCGAGCACCGCTGCTTAACGCTGTTTCTGCGCCAGCAGCCCGTGGCGGGCGACCTGCGCAAGGTCTCCACGGCGCTGAAGATGGTCACCGACATTGAGCGCATCGCCGACCAGGCCAGCGACATTGCCGAGATAACGCTCCATCTCCACCCGGACGGCGCACGCACCGTCGGCGTGCTGGACGACCTGTACGCGATGGGCGACATTGCCCTGCACATGGTCAAGGACGCCATTGCCGCCTACGTGCAGGTGGACCTGTCCACCGCCGCGCAGGTCATTGCCCGCGACGACGACTGCGACGCGATGTTCAGCCGCATTTCCAAGGAAATTGCGGCCTACATCGCCGCCCACCCCGGCGATGCCGAGACGGCGCTGGACTTATTTATGATCGATAAGTACCTTGAGCGCCTGGGCGACCACGCCGTGAACATTGCGGAATGGGTCGAGTTCCTCAAGACCGGCGTCCACAAATCCCGCAAGATCGTGTAATGCGGGGATAAACAAGCCATTTTCTTATTATTTTCCTATACCAACCAAAACGGGACCTGCCGAAAAGCGGGCCCCGTTTTGGCGTGGAGGAAGGTTTTTTGTAGGGGCCGCGCGGCAGACACCGGCTGCCCGGAGGGGTCAAGACCCCTCCCTACAAGGCACCCGTGAGCGGCAGTTCGTAGGGAGCGGTCTTGACCGCTCCGGGTGCTTTGCGGCAACGTCAGCTTCCCCGTAGGGGCCGGGCGGCAGTAAAAAAAGCAGCCGTCCCTTTCCGGAACGGCTGCTTGCTATCATTTCGCCCCTTTCCCCGCGAACACAACGTAAATCGTTTTGAACAAAATCTTTACGTCGCCCCAGAGGGACCAGTTGTCGATGTAGGCTACGTCGAGCTTGACGACCTCCTCAAAATCCTCGATGTCGCTGCGCCCGCTGACCTGCCACAGGCCGGTGATGCCCGGCTTCATCGACAGGCGGCGCTTGTGGTGGCTCTCGTACTGCTTGTACTCGTCCACCGTCGGCGGGCGGGTGCCCACAAGGCTCATATCGCCCCGCAGCACGTCAAAAAACTGCGGCAGCTCGTCAATGCTCAGGCGGCGCAGGAGCCTGCCCAGCTTGGTGGAGCAGCCGTCGATATTCTCCAGCTTCCGTGTCGCCACATTGTCCGGTGCGGTTATGCTGAGTGTCCTGAACTTGAAGATCATGAACTCTTTTCCTTGGTAGCCGATCCTCTTCTGCTTAAAAATCACCGGCCCGGGCGAGTCGATCGCAATGGCCGCCATCACAAGCAGCAGCAGCGGCATCAGTACCACGATCAAAACCAGGGAAAGCACGATGTCAAACACACGCTTTATAAACAAATAGGCCGTTTTGCGCTGGCTGACCTCGCGGATCTCTATTTTTTTTGCAACAGCGTCCATCGTTCCTCACCACCGCGCTTTCTCTATTTTTCCATTGTCTCTCTTTGCCCGTCCCGCTCCTCCGTATAGGAGCTGAGATACGGCCGGAAATAAGCGATCTCCTCGCTCTTTTTGCTCTTTATCTTCATCTTTTTCCAGTTCAGCAGCAGCCATACGCCGGCCGCCAGCAGCACCGCAATCACTGCCAGCAGCGCTGCCGTGGAAACATGGCTCAACAGGCCGGATTTTTCCTCCAGGGCCACATTGTCCGTGCGCACCAGCAGGTCCACCTGCCCGTCCGCATTTTTGATGTAATACATGTCTCCCTGCTTGTTGTTCAGAAACAGGTTATTATCCTCACTGTCGCAGGAGATATACTTTTTCCCCTCGATGGTCACAAAGGACACCGTCGTCAGGGTGCGGGATGTCGGCTCGTACCGCCGCCAAATGGTGTGCTCGGCATTGGCTGAATCCTCATACTGCACCAGCAGCATGGACAATCCCGTGCTTTGGGCGATCCGCCCCTTGAAGCCGGTTGCGCTCACCGTGCGAAATACGCCCGGCAGCGCCGTCAAATCCGGCTCATTCATCTGCTCGTAATGCACACCGTTTGCGTAATACTCGCTATTATCCATCACATGGATCTGCAGGGTATATTCCTCCGTAAGGCCGCCGTTATAAACGCGGATCTTGCGTTTAATATCCGTGTTTACGAATTTTTCCTCGCCGCTGACACTGACGCTGGAATAGGAATCGCTGGGCACAGCGGTAATGGCGCAGCTTTTCTCCGATTGCTCCGCCGTCACATAAACCGTATATTCATATATCTGGGGGTCAAACGCCGGATACAGCTCCCCGCAGGCTATGGAAATAGAACGCAGCGATGCGTCCCGCACAGGTGTCGGCTCCACCATAGGGTCACCTACTCCAGGATCGGGCTCCACACCGGGATCCGGGTCTACACCGGGATCCGGGTCTACGCCGGGATCAGTAGTGCCGCCGGACGCAGAATCCCCCGGAGTAGTCACCCCTCCCACGGTTATTGTCCCATCGACGGAACCGTTCTCTCCCGAAGCCGGCTCGGCAAAGGCGCTTGCGGCCACGCACGGAAGCATCAGCACGGCGGCAAGAAGGAGCGCCATCAGTTTTCTCATCCCTTGGTGTTTCATGATACCGCCTTTCCTTATCTATATCTATCTCTGTCCATTGTTCTCTTACGATTGGCTATCCTCTGTCCCGTTCAGTACATTTTGGATCATCTCCCGGGCCGTCTGCACAGATGCCTCGTTCTGCGGCATGACCCATGCCACAGCTCCGCCCAGAGAGTAGCACGGCTGACTGGTGCTGCCGCTGCCCTGGGTCACGGCGTAGGTATCTATTTTCCATTCAGACATGCTGGTCAGCTGTGTGCGCACCAAGGCCGTTATATCCTCATAGCTGAGGTTTGTGGTCATATTGTTGGAAACCGCCGCCAGGATGCTCTGATAATTCACCAGGGTCGAAGCCTTGGTCAGCTTGGCCGTCAGCGCCTGCAGGATAGCCATCTGGTTCTTGCCCCGCTGGTTATCGCCGTCGGCAAAGCCGTAGCGCTCCCGGGCAAAGGCCAGAGCCTTGGCGCCGTCCATGTGGTTAACACCTTCCACCACTTCCCGGTCAATCTCCCCGGACTTAGAGCAGGCGTTGGTGCTCAGGGTAAAGCTCAGGGGGGAAACCACGTCGATCCCGCCCACAGCGTCTACAATATCCTTGAGTCCGTAGAAATTAATGCGGGCATAGTAGCTTACATCCACGCCATACAGGTTCTCCAGCGTGGCAATGGACTCCTCAATGCCGTAAATGCCCGCATGGGTAAGCTTGTCCATCTGACCGTTCCTTGCCAGGGGCACATAGTAGTCTCTGGGCGTGTTCACCAGCAGGATCCGGTGGGTGGTGGGGTTGACCACCGCCAGGATATTCGTATCGCTCCGGGCACGGACGGATACATCCGTGCTGCGTGCGTCCGAGCCGCTGAGATAAATAATATAGCTGTCCGTCAGCACGTTCGTATTGGCAGGCACCACCTGCTCCGGCTCCTGGGCATAGTAAAACTCATGGATCAGCTTCACCTGATCCGAAAGGTTTGTCAGGCCGTCTGTCTCCTCCAGGGTGTCGAGAAATGCCTCGTTGAGCAGCATGGCGTCCACATCGCCGCTCAGCAGTGCGGCGGCCAGCTCCACCGAGGAGTCCAGCTCCTTTTCCTCCACCATGCCCACGGCATCCTCCATGTCCTTCAGGGCCCGCAGAGTGTTGTCCCGATCCGGCTGTGCGGCGATGCCCAGCAGATAGCCGCTCACGTCCTTCAGCTCCTTGGCCGGGTCATCTGTGCGGACATATACGCCCACGTAGATGCCCTCCTTCCGCTCCTTGGAGATGTCGCGGAACGCACCGGACACCTTTCCCACGGCCACCATGGCCACGAGCATGGCCGCCGTCAGCAGAAGGGCGATGACGCCGCACACGGTCTTGCCCACGTGCACCTTTCCCTTGCCCAGCTGCAGCCAGATGTGCAGGCCGTTGAGCAGCGCCAGGCCGCCGGTGATGGCCCACACGATGCCCTTGTTCAGCAGGCCCGAGGTAAACAGCATGATCACCAGCACAACGCTGGCCACTGCCATCAGGCCCATGCAGGCCAGGCAGAAGATCTTCTGCCCGTTTATAGTCTTATTGTTTTTTTCGCTCATTTTTGATTCCTCCCATAGGGTCTCACTTAGGGTCTCACTGTCACCGGATGACACCGTGCTTACGGTAGAAATTCCCAAGCTCGCCGTTGCGCTGACCGCCCCAAAGCTGGATGATATTCACGCCGGAGGAGGTATTGGCCTCGATGACGCAGTTGGTGCCGTCCTCCATCTTCACCACATCCCACGCCACAAAGTGCAAAAAAGGCAGGCTCTCCGCCAGGCTCACGATCTCCGCCTTGGTCTGCTCCCAATCCGGGATTATCACCTGGTCAAACCGGATGCCGGAGTCCGGATGCTCCTCATAAATCTGCGTGGTATGCAGGGACCCTGCATGGGACAGCCGCCCCGTTTTCAGGTCGATCCTGCACACAAGGCCACCCTGGCTGGCGTTGTCCACAGGGATGGTCTTGGCCGTGCCCACCCGCTGCACGGCGAAAAACAGCTTGATCCTGCCGCTGTCAGGATCCCGCAGGGTGATCATGCGGATGGTGTTGCAGGTCTTGTCATACAGCCCCGCTGCGTAGGCGTGCTGGGTGATGGTCTCGGAGAGATACCACTCGCTTTCCTTTTCGAATAACCGTTTCATTTCCTCGGCGGATTTTTTCTCCTGATCCACCCAAAAATCCTGTCCGTCATAGCGCAGGCGGTGTACGCCGTTGCCCTTGCCCTTGCCGAAGGGCTTCATAAACGCCTCCCGGCGCCGGCGCAGGGTCTCCACGGCCACGGCGCCGTCCTTTGTGCAGTGGCCTGCATCCACAATGCCCGCCCGGGTCTTCACCAGATAGACCTCCGGCACCCGGACATACTGCCGCAGCACCTCCGTGGCCACCACCTTGTTGTTGAGCATCTGGTCAAATGGCTCGTTTATGTAGCGGGAGCGGTACCAATCAAACTCCGACAGGTACTCTTTCTTTTTCTTCCCGTCCAGGGCGTACAGCGCCCACTGGTCGGCCAAAAAGCCGCCGCAGAAGTTGGCCCGCAGCTTTGTAAAAAAGCCCACCTTCATGTGGTTGGGGGCAAACACGATCCGCCGCCAATACAGCACAAACAGCCGCAGGCGGTTAAAGCAATTCCGATACAGTTTAAAAGCGTCCATATATGTACTTCTTTTCTTTTTTGGATTTCGCCGCAGGCGGTCCGGTCAGCAATTCGCCTTTTCCGCAAAGCGCCGATATTCTTCCTCTGTGTTAAAGCCGGTGGTCTCGTCCTCAATGCGGCATATCTCCGCACAGCCATCCCGCTGGGCCATTTCATACAGCTGCCAGCCCCGGCATGCGGGATCCTTCTCCTTCAGCTTCCGGATGCAGGCCTTTTGGTAGGCGCCGTCTGCCACCTTCACGGCAAATACCTCCGTGTCGTTCCTGGCAAAGCCCAGGGCCTTCACCGGCATCTCCACGATCCGGCGGATAGCCTGCTCAGTGTAGTACACATCGCCGTATAAGAAGCAGACATCATCATCGATCAGCTCCCAGGTAAAGCGGTCGATCTCGCAGCTGTTGCTTTTCGGCTCATAGCGCACGGCTCCGGGAGCCTCGTAGTCGGGGTTATGGGATGTAATAATGACCTGTGCCTCCGGCGCATAGCGCTGGGCCAGCCGCGCTGTGCGCAGCAGGATAGGCTCGCCGTGGACGGGGAGCAGATGCTTGGGAACCTGGTGATTATTCCACCGCTTCATCTTTCCGTCTGCCATAATGATAAATCTTTTTATAGCCATAGTTCGTTTCTGCCAAGCAAGAAAGAAAAGTGACCGTTTGTTTTTTCTCTTGCATCTCCTCATTTTAGATGTAAATGCAACATTTTGCCCACTACAGGGCGTAGCAATGCCCATATGGCATGTAAATGCATGTTATATTGTATTCTATTTTCTTCGCAAAGTAAAGCCCTTAATGAGAAAATGGACAAAAAAGGGGGAAAATGCAGAATCTGCGATGTTTTTCATATCCACTGTGCTAAGCCGGCGCCCCAAAGTCTCCTCTCTCCGCTTAATTTCGATAAATATCGTCTGTTTTTTGTCCTCCTCCTCTCTTTTTTTCACAAAACTATTGACGGTTATGGTCCTACAGGTGTATACTACACCCATCTTGTGAGTTACCGCTCACGACATGCGGATGAGGAAGAAACATGTATAAAAAGCTTGATGAAAAAACCATGGATCTCATTTTGGAGACCGGCATCGACCAGTTCGCCCAGTGCGGCCTGGACCGAGCCAATATCAATACCATCGCCAAGACTGCCGGGGTCTCCGTGGGCGTACTCTATAAATATTTCGGCGATAAGGACAGCTTTTTCCTGGCCTGCGTGCGTCACTCCCTGTCCCTGCTGGACCAGGTCCTGCAGGAAGCCGTGGCCCACGAGACGGATATTGAGTCCGGCATCCGCAGTATCGTCAGCGCTCTGATCGTCCACGCCCGGGATCACCAAAACCACGACGCCCTCTATAATGAGATCACCTCCGGCGGCTGCAAAAAGTACGCCCGGGAGCTGGCCCGGGAGATCGAAGGCCGCACCGCCGCGGTCTACGCTCGGCTTTTGGATAATGCCCGCGCCGCCGGCACCGTGGATCCCACTCTGGATCCCAAAGCCTTTGCCTTTTTCCTGGACAATCTGTTTATGATGCTGCAATTCTCCTTCAGCTGCGAGTATTACCGGGAGCGCATGGCCATCTTCCTGGGCAAGGACTCCGCCGATGAGCCGGAAAAAATGACGGAATCGTTTATGCACTTTATCAAAAATGCATTAAAAATAGGAGGGGATCGCCTTGTATGTGATTGCGTATGACGTTGGCACCACCGGCGTCAAGACCTGCCTTTTCGAGGTGAGGGACACCATTCGCCTGCTGGCCGGGGAGTACGAGGCCTATGGGCTCTACATCCTGCCGGGCGGCGGCGCAGAGCAGGACGCCGACGAGTGGTGGGCGGCCATGGCTAAAAGCACCCGCCGCCTGTTGGAGAAAACCGGCACGGATCCCAAGGCCGTTGCGGGCATCTCTTTCTGCTCACAGATGCAGGGCTTGGTGCTGGTGGATGAGGCAGGCCGTGCCCTGCGCCGGCCCATGAGCTATATGGACCAACGGGGCGGCAAGGAGTTTGCCGCCTGTCAAACTCACGGCATCACCATCTCCGGCGTGAATGTCCTCATGCTTCTGCGCAGCCTGCGGCGCACCCGGGCCGCTTCCACCAGCGTTAAGGATCCCCTGTGGAAATACAAGTGGGTCCAGAAAAGCGAACCGGAGGTCTACGCTCGGATACATAAATGGCTGGACGTGAAGGAATACCTCATCGGCCGCTGCACGGGCCGGTTTGTCATGACTCGTGACTCGGCCTACTCCACCTTTCTCTATGACAGCCGCCCCGGCAAGGGCTGCTGGAGCCGTGAGCTGTGCCGGATGTACGGGGTGAATTTTGACCATATGCCCCGGATCATTGAGTGTACGGACGTGGCCGGGCCTCTGACACCCCAGGCGGCAGAGGAGCTGGGCCTGGCAGAGGGCTGCCCCGTTTACGGCGGCGGCGGGGATGCCACCCTCATCGGCGTGGGCGCCGGCTGTACGGAGGTGGGGCAGACTCACATCTACTCCGGCACCTCCGGCTGGGTGGGGACGGTCATTGACCGCCAGGAGGTGGACATCATCTCCATGATCGCCGGCATCGTGGGTGCCCAGGAGGGCAAATACAACTATTTTGCCGAGATGG